>ERZ777305.343-NODE-343-length-77013-cov-4.291757_pt1 | contig 77013 bp, 65 predicted proteins | sample MGYA00374965_ERZ777305 | MGnify/ENA primary metagenome ERZ777305 (study PRJEB29328, sample SAMD00013331) | mouse gut metagenome | study: EMG produced TPA metagenomics assembly of the Metagenome analysis of fecal microbiota from mouse which was promoted...
GTTGCTACTCTCATTTCTTTATTATATCATATTCTGCGCTTTTCGTCCAGTCCTTAGTGACAGTCGATGTTATTTTTGCGTTGGAATAGACGGTGAATTCATGCTTTAACATTCGCATTATTTCCAGCTCGTCAACCGCGTCGGTGAGGGCGTTGTGAAGTTCACTGTAACGCATGTTGCCGCTTAACATTCGGTAGATGCTTTCTACTCCATAGCCGCTTTTCAATCTGCCAGTACCGCAGCAATCAGCATTGTAAGGTATTTTCGGGTTGTATTGCCGATACGCGGCGAGTTTCATTATATCGTACCAATCGAGATATTGCAGTTCGGGAAGATGCCGATGGTCGAAAATGGCATTGTAAGCGAAAATATCGGTCACATCATTGCTTTTCAGAAAATCGCGCAAATCTTTCATTGCCGCGGCTCGTGAACATTCCAGATTGGGCGTGCGGACATACAGTGTATCTGTGTACATTCCACCATGATCCTTATACGGAGTGAGTATGTAGTACCGCTTGTCGGCAAGTGCAAAGCTGTCGAAGTCGGAGACCGCTATGCCAATCGACATTACCTCGTCGCGCCAGGTTGTTTCCGTGTCTATTACCGCAAACATTTTGTCCTCCAGATATATCCCTTAATTATAATTATCCCTCCGAGATCGGTTCGGAGGGATAATACACAAATCAGGTCCTTGCGCAGCCGTCAACGGAGAGTATCTCGCCCGTAATATACGACGCGAGCGGACTTGCGAGGAACAAGAACGCATTCGCGATGTCCTGAGGAGTGCCGATCCTGCCGAGCGGAATAGTAGAGGTGATATACTGACGCGTCTGCTCGGGGAGCGCGGAGACCATATCGGTGTCGGTAACACCGGGCGCAACCGCGTTTACTCGTATCCGATCCTTTGCCAGTTCACGCGCGAGCGACTTTGTAATACCGTTCACTGCGAACTTGGAAGCGGGATAACCAACGCCCGCGGGTTGTCCGTAAATAGATACCATTGACGAGGTGTTGAGAATAACGCCTCCGCCGTTTTCCTTCATTATCGGCGCGGCAGCTCTTGCAGTATAGAAGCAGGAGTTTACGTTAAGCTGCATGATCTTGTCGAAATTCTTGGGGTCGTAATTGTAAAGCGAATCGGAGGCGCTTATTCCCGCATTGTTGACAACGATATCTATTCTGCCGTACTTTGTCTTTACATCGCTGATTGCTTTTTCAACGCTCGCGTAGTCTGTCAGATCGGGAGACATACCCTCGACTTCAAAAGTGTTGTTCTCGGCTTTCAGTGCCTCCACTGCCTTCTTTGCGGTATCGGGTCTCGAACCGCAAAGAACTACCTTAGCCTTGTTTTCAAGAAACGTACGCACGATTGCATATCCAATACCGCGCGTTCCTCCGGTAACAAAAGCGACCTGATCCTTTAAAAGCTCCATAAAAACATACCTCCGCAATAAATTTGTTAAAGTAATTATACCACATATTATTTCAAATGTCAACAGCGATATTCTGAACAGGACGGTATTTCAAGAGACGGAACGATCAAAAAATGCCGTTTATCCGATCCTTTTGCTTTATAATATACAACAGCATTTCGCGGTTTGTTTTCGCCAACTCCTTATATTCGTTGACGCTTTCAAAATACGCCACGCAAATCATCTGTATAGAGCAAATAACATAGTAGACAGCCTGTTTTTCTTCAGCCGTTAAAGGATTGACACTGTCGTAACCGTGCAGGATAGTATCCAATATTTCCGGGAATTTTTCATAAGCGTTTTCAACGTTTCGCTTTTCGGACAATATTCCGGTTGCACAATAGCAGGGATCCCATAAACGTATGTTTCGTTCGCTCAGCTCAAAGTCGGCAAACCCGCTTACTTCGCCGTTATAAAACAAAATATTGCACGGATTGGGATCGCGGTGTATCAATTGCTTGGGCAGCTTTTCAAACATTGCGCCAAAATTGTGGATATACTCCTCGAAAAAGACGTCCGATATTCCCATACTCCATTGAATATTCTGCTTTTTCACAATAGGGAGCGCCCATTCGGTCACATGCTCAAATAAATTCTGCTCAAACGGCTGAATGTCACTTTCTACCTTAGCCAATGCATTATGCAGTTTAGCGATACTTTGTCCGTATTTGAAGCCAAAATCCCCGCAGTCCGTGCCAAAGCGTTCGGCTTTGGAAAGCGGCTCGCCTTTTGACTTGCGTATCAGCATAAAACAATTCTTATCGTCCGTGAGCTCTCCGCCGTCTTTTGTTGGAACCGGAACCGCCGCGGCGAGACCTTGCGCCGCCATAGCTTTCGCAATCCGTGCGTTTAACAGCAGCGCTGCCCTATCGCCCGTTTTAAGTATATAATCCTTACCTATCTGCCATACATTGTTTGCCGTTTTCGTACCGTCCACGATCCTCACGTCGCTGATAGGCAGACCCTGCGGAATGTTCCAATTGTTCAGTACCTTTCGTAATTCTGTTTCTGTAAACATAGATATAACCTCCGAAATTGATTGATGAGTTCCGTAAATGGATAAATATTTTTTTGGAGAACAGCCATACATCCGCAAAAATGCCTTGTAAAATCCGGCATAGGTGTCGAAGCCGTATTCCATTGCCGCGTCTATCGCCTTGCGTTTAACGCTTATTTCCTCCAGCGCGCGGTCCAGACGCCGCCGGTTTATATAGGCAGCCAACGACACACCCGTCACCTGCGCAAACAGACATTGATAGTGACATACCGAATAGCCGGCCATCTGAGCTAATTCCTCGGGCGTAATATCGGTTTTCAGGTTTTTCTCTATATAAGAAATACCTGCTCTGATAATATCGGCGTTTTGCATGAAAGTCCTCCTTCCCGGGATAGTTTCATTATATCACACAGGAACGGCAAAAACATTTCCTGGTTTTCGAAAGTTATAAAACAGCCGAAGCGTGTCAATATTAACGCTCAATACCTGTCTCTCGGTCAATATAAACACGCTCCGGTGTTATATTCAAAAATTTGTACGATCAGATTTAAACCTCGTAATATCCCGCAAAGCAAGGTGGAACGGCAATTTTTCCGTTGTCCACTGACAGTCCCTCGCCTACCGAGTATATTTTCTCCTTCAGAAAAAACTCGCAGTCGTAGGTTACTTCTCTGTCGGAGGGATTAATTATCACGAGAATTTTTTCGTCTTTGTCACTTCTTAAATATGCCAGCGGATAGGCATTCTTTTCGGCGCACAGAAATTCTATCTCACCGCGGCTCTGCAAAGCTTTGTGTGACTGACGGACTTCAATAAGCCGCTTTATTTCATTATAGAGCGAGTTTTCATCGGACATCTGCGACTTTACAGTAGGGCGGTCCGGGCTGTCGTCCTGCTTGATGTAGAGCTCATCAGCGGGAGCGGAACTGAAACCGGCGTTAGTGGAATTATCCCACTGCATAGGCGAACGCGAGCCTGTTCTGCCGTATCCGCCCTCGACCGATGCGAGATTCTCCACATACCGCATGCCGATCTCGTCGCCGTAGTAAATAAACGGCGCACCCGGCATTGACAGCAGAAACGCAAAAGCAGTCTTAAGCTCGTTGCCGTAACAATCTCGGGCAAGTCTGTCCATATCGTGATTTCCCGAGGGTATACAGATAAGCCCTCTTTTACCGGATTTTTCGTAATTTTCTATATATTTTTTTACAAATTCGGAAACGTCGCCCTTGCCGCGTCTCGAGAAAAACGGCTCGCCGCATCGGAACAGATCGTTATAGTGTGACGGTCCGAAATGCAGCAGAAAATCCATATGGAATCCTCCAAGTAAAGACTTGTCGGGTTCGCCCCACTCGGAGACCATTGCCGCCAGCGGAAACTCCCTATCGAGAAATTCGCGGACGTTCTGCCATAATTTTATAGTCCCCTTATTGTCCTCGTCGTGCTTTACCAATGACCCGGCCATATCCACGCGAAAGCCGTCGCAGCCCATTCCCAGCCAGAACCGCATAATGTTCTTAAGCTCCTCAAGAGTAGCTCTTGCACCCTCACTGTCCATGGACTGCTGCCATTTTTTATCGGGATCGGGTTTGTAAAATCCGTAATTCAGCGCGGGCTGGTGTGAAAAGAAGTTCACCGCGCAGGAGCCGTCTCTGTCGGAAATGCCGCGTATGCAGCCCATTCCCTGCGGCTCCTCCCAGATGCTGTCCGTCCAGACGTAGCGATCAGTGTACGCATTTCTTTCTGCTTTCATAGATTCCTTGAACCATTTGTGCTCAACGGAGGTGTGCCCGGGGACAAGGTCGAGAAGAACGTGCATACCGCGCTTGTGGACCTCGTCAAAGAGCCGCTTTAAATCCTCGTTAGTGCCGTAGCGCGGCGCGGCGGAATAATAATCGGAAACGTCGTAGCCTGCGTCGCCGAACGGCGACTTAAAGCAAGGATTAAGCCATATCGCATTGCAGCCAAGCTCCTTAATGTAATCAAGCTTGCCGATAATCCCGTTAAAATCTCCTATCCCGTCGCCGTTGCTGTCACAGAATGATTGAGGATATATCTCGTAAAAAATCGCGTTGTCAAGCCACGCGGGCTGATTGATGGTATCCATAAATTAAAACCTCCCTTAATAAATTTTAATGCCGAAATATCAAAATATATTTCTATATAATATAATACTATAAAAAAATGTGAAAATCAAGCAAAATAATACTGATTTACAATATTATAATATTTTTAGCGTTGAACGGCAAAAGTAACTGCGAATATTAAAACAATATCATATTTATATTTTTCGAAACGTATTTCGGTGGGAGTTCGTTCGTAATATTCGCGTATTTTTCGGCTCAAGTCATTGGCGCAGCATAAGCCCGTGTTGGCGGCGATATCCGCAATCTTGATATTGTCCGCGCAGTTCTGCTCAATATACGCATTAACGCTGTCGGAGAGGCGTTTCGCGGAGTGCGGAGCGATCTCCTGTATGCGAGGACGGTACTCTTCATAAAATGCCGAGAGCACACCGAAAGCCGCGTTGAGTTCCTCGTAAACATTTCCGCCATTTTGGATGATACCGACCATACGGTCAAAGCTGCCGTGCAGAGCGGATGCGTTCCCGATACGGATAAAGCAGCGTATACCCGTATCAGTGAACATAGCAAAAAGATCGGGGCGCACAAGCTGTTTTTTCAGCTTCCGCGGGTGCGCATAAACATCAAAAAATATATAGCCGCCGTATTATGCGCGGCAATGCTGCCTGCTTTCTGGCGGGGTGCGGCAAAAACAATGAAAGCGAATCTGATTTGAGTTCACAAACTAATTTAACGGAGAGCACAAGCAGCACGGAGGAAATCAAGGAGATCCCCGGTGCGGAGCTCAACAGCGCCTACAAAAACGCTCCGAGGTTAACTCTTCAGCGGGCACAGAACCGTCGATAATGCGATCCGCAAAAAGTCACGAAGCGCGCTACAAATGGTATAAATCGGCGATTGACGACGCTTACGACACCTACGGAATGAAGTTGGCGCATATCAGCGCAGATATGAATGAGGCAACTAAGGTGGACACGGAATGGATAATCCATCTCGCCAACAAGCTGGAGAATGAGACCGATGAGCGCTACGACTACAGCGAAATAAAGATAGCAGCCTCCGACAAGCTCGGTTTGTGGAATATCGCCAAGGCAATGCTTGCCAACGAGCAGCTGCGCGACGCGATAAACATCCTTGCTGAATACTATAAATACATGGGCAAACAACGATGTAAGTAGGCTTAATACCGAGTACGGCAAGGCGGTATGGTACACCGAGGGCGCGTTGAGCGTTGATGTAATTGAATATTGATATTGATTTTTTGACTGAATTGTGGTATTATTACAATAATACCACAATTCAGTTTGTAAGGAGTAATTTATGTTTGAGATCAAAGACAAATTTTATCTTAACAGCGAGCCTTTCCAAATAATCTCTGGAGCAATTCACTATTTCCGCACCGTTCCCGAATATTGGCGCGACAGGCTTGAAAAGCTTGTCAATATGGGATGTAATACAGTTGAAACGTATATTCCGTGGAATTTTCACGAGCCGAACAGGGGAGAATTCCTCTGGGAGGGGAGCCGTGACGTCTGCCGTTTTATCGAAACGGCAAAAGAGCTTGGGATATATATGATCGTGCGTCCGTCGCCGTACATCTGCGCGGAGTGGGAATTTGGCGGGCTGCCCGCATGGCTTCTCAAGGACAGGGGGATACGGCTGCGCTGCTCATACAAGCCGTATCTTGACGCGGTTTATGAATATTACCGCGAACTTATGCCAAAACTTGCACAATATCAAATTGACAAGGGCGGCAATATCATCTTAATGCAGATCGAGAACGAATACGGATACTACGGCAACGATACGGCGTATCTCAAGTTCCTGCGCGACACTATGCGCGAATTCGGTATCACCGTGCCGTTCGTAACCTCGGACGGTCCGTGGAGCGAGCCGATTTTCAAGTCGGGAATGGTCGACGGAGCTCTGCCTACGGGCAACTTTGGCTCGGGTGCGGAATGGCAGTTTGAACAGATGAAAAAGTTTATCGGAGATGACAAACCGCTGATGTGTATGGAATTCTGGAACGGTTGGTTTGACGCGTGGGGAGAGGAACACCACATCACACATCCCGAAAAAGCCGCCGCGGAGCTTGACGAGCTGTTAAAGCGCTGCAGCGTGAACTTCTATATGTTTGAGGGTGGCACGAATTTCGGCTTTATGAGCGGTCGAAACATCGGCAGCAAGACTGCCGATGTGACCTCTTACGATTACGACTCGCCCCTCACCGAGGATGGCAGGATCACCGAAAAATACGAACAATTCAAGAGTATTATCTCAAAATATCGGCATTTTGCTCCGATACCCCTTACCATTGAGATAAAGCGTAAGGCATACGGTGAAATTCCCTGCATGGGCAGCACGGAGCTGCTTGCGAACGCCGACAGACTCTCCGTGCCGGTTAAGTCGGTCTACCCGCTGTCAATGGAGGATATCGGACAGAATTACGGCTATATCCTCTATCGGCTGCAAGTCCGCAACAACGAGACGGTGAACGATATCCGTCTTGAAAACGCCGCCGACAGGGTGTTGGGCTATCATGACGGCGCGTATCTGTTCACGGCATTCGCGGAAAACATATGGGAGAAATTCGAGCTTTCGGAAAAGCGCTCCGGTGGCGTAATCGACCTGCTGTGTGAAAACATCGGGCGCGAGAATTTCGGCACGGGTCTCGAAAATCAGCGCAAGGGAATACTCGGCGGTGTGAAGATCAACGATCACCGTGCTTTCGGCTTCGAGATATTCCCTCTGCCTTTGGACGAAAAGCAGCTTTCCGCGCTCAAATTCGACGAAAATCCCGTCGGGAACGCTCCCGCGTTTTTCCGATTTGACTTTGACGTTGACGAGCCCTGCGATACGTTCCTTGATACGGATGGTTTCGGCAAGGGCTGCGCGTTTGTGAACGGTTTCAACCTCGGGCGTTTCTGGGAGATAGGTCCGCAAAAGCGGTTGTATATCCCTGCGCCTCTGCTGAAAAAAGGTCCAAACACGATAATTCTTTTCGAGACGGAGGGCAAGCACGCGGACAGGATACTACTTTCCGACACCCCCGACCTTGGCTGAACAAACCAGTATAAAAGGCAGCCTGTACAGGCTGCCTTTTATACTGCGAAAAATAATAACGAATAATATTTCTGTTTGTTAAATTACGACTTGCTCTTGATATACTCGTCCATCGCCTTTGCAGCGGTCTTTCCCGCACCCATTGCGAGGATTACCGTTGCCGCGCCCGTAACCGCGTCGCCGCCCGCGAACACGCCCTCGCGCGAGGTCTGTCCGTTGTCGTCCGCGATAAAACAGCCATGCTTGTTGGTGTCGAGACCCTTTGTGGTGTTGCGGATAAGAGGATTGGGCGACGTACCGATCGACATGACTACGCAGTCAACGTCAAGCACGAACTCGCTGTCCGGCTTCTCGACAGGTCTGCGGCGACCCGAAGCGTCGGGCTCTCCGAGTTCCATTTCAACGCACTTCATTCCAGTTACAAATTTGTGCTCATTGCCGAGTATCTCAACGGGGTTGTTCAAGGTCTTGAAGATAATACCCTCTTCTTTAGCGTGCTCAATCTCCTCGTTACGCGCGGGCATTTCCTCTTCGCCGCGGCGGTATACTATGTACACATTTTCCGCGCCAAGACGCTTTGCGCAGCGCGCCGCGTCCATCGCAACGTTTCCGCCGCCTACGACCGCAACGCTCGTATTCTTCTTAATAGGCGTATCGGAGCCCTCCTTGTACGCCTTCATCAAATTTACACGGGTGAGGAACTCGTTCGCTGAGTATACGCCCTTGAGGTTCTCGCCGGGGATATTCATAAATCTCGGCAAACCCGCTCCCGAACCAATGAAAATAGCCTCAAAGCCTTGCTCAAACAGCTCGTCTACCTCGATAGTGCGTCCGATAACGACGTTTGTCTCGACCTTAACGCCGAGCTCCTTCAGATTGTTGACCTCATGCTGAACGATAGACTTAGGAAGTCTGAATTCGGGGATACCGTACACCAGAACGCCGCCCGCAAGGTGCAGAGCCTCGAAAACGGTGACATCATAACCCATTTTCGCGAGATCGCCCGCACAGGTAAGTCCCGACGGTCCCGCGCCGATTATCGCGCACTTGTGACCGTTCTTCGCGGGAACGGAAGCCGCCTCGGTCGAGTGAGCGTTGTGCCAATCCGCAACAAAGCGCTCCAGTCTTCCGATAGCCACGGGCTCGCCCTTTATACCGCGAACGCACTTGCTCTCGCACTGCGTTTCCTGAGGGCAGACGCGTCCGCAGACTGCGGGCAGCGAGCTGCTCTTTGCAATGACCCGATAAGCACCCTCGAAATCCTTTTCGCGTATCTTTGCGATAAATGCGGGAATGTCGATAGCTACGGGGCAGCCGCTCACACAGGGCTTGTTCTTGCAGTTAAGGCAGCGCTCCGCCTCGTCGAGCGCCTGTTCCTCGGTGTAGCCGAGCGCTACCTCTTGGAAGTTTTTATTGCGGACATTAGCGTCCTGAACGGGCATTTCATTCTTTTTTAAGCTCATATTAGGCATGACTTAATGCACCCCCTTGAAAAGATTGCAGACCTCTTCACGCTTTTTGGTCTCGAATTCCTTGTACATAGTACCGCGCTCCATTGCCTCGTCGAAATCGACAAGATGACCGTCGAAGTCGGGACCGTCGACGCAAGCAAATTTTGTCTTGCCGCCAACTGTAAGACGGCAGCCGCCGCACATTCCCGTACCGTCGATCATAATCGGGTTCATAGAAACTACGGTTTTTATATTGTACTCCTTGGTAAGCTTGCACACAAACTTCATCATGATCAGCGGACCGATAGCGATGACTTCATCATACTTGTTTCCCGCTTCGATAAGCTCCTTGAGCGCGTCGGTAACGAGCCCCTTAGTGCCGTGAGAGCCGTCGTCCGTCATTATCTTCATAACGTTGGAAACCGCATTGAATTCGTTCTCGAGGATAACGAGATCTTTGTTTCTGAAACCAACGATGGAATGTACCTCGCAGCCGTTGTTATGCAGCTTCTTTGCTATAGGATACGCGATAGCGCAGCCAACGCCGCCGCCTACGACAGCGACCTTTTTAAGCCCCTCGGTATGCGATGCAACGCCGAGCGGACCTACGAAATCGTGAATATACTCGCCCTCGTTAAGGTGGTTAAGCAGCTCGGTCGTCGCGCCGACGATTTGGAAAATAATGGTGACGGTTCCCTTTTCGCGGTCAAAGTCGGCAACAGTAAGCGGAATGCGCTCGCCGTCCTCATTTACGCGCAGAATGATAAACTGACCCGGCTCGGCTTTATTCGCTATAAGCGGAGCCTCCACCTCCATAAGCGTAACGGTGGGGTTCAGTACTTGCTTTTTAACTATTTTATACATTGAACAATTCCCTCCTTAGTCAATACAATAAAATTATATCACAAGCTCCGCTTTTTTTCAATAGTTTTTCTGCGTTTTTTGTGTTATTTGATATATTATTCGGAAAATTATGCAAGCCGATAGCCATGCCAAGAACCTCGTTTTGAGAAATTTTTCATCTTTTTTTCACAAAAAGGCTATTGACAAATTATTGAAATCGCTGTATAATGTAGCATATCCAACAAGTTATTTTGCACTGGTAACTCTTAAAATAAATTAAGCACTGTAAAGTCACAGTAAACAAAGTCGGCAAGCAATCAGTGCTGCCGAAGTGCAGAGCATCGAAACACAGGCAGTAACGTTTGACCGGTTCGCACGAAGTGCGGACGGTGTCGGGCTTTGCCCTTTAAATAAGGAGAGAATATGGATAAACGCGGTATAGGAGTTCGGCTCAGAATGCTGAACAACGCGGTACGGCGGTATATCGACCGCTACGCCGAAGGTAAAAAGGCGCTCGACAATCTTACCTGCTCGAACGGGTGGATCATCGGCTATGTCTGCGAGATGAAAGAACGCGGCAATGACGTTTATCAGCGCGATCTCGAAAATAATTTCGGGATAACCCGTTCCACTACCTCAAAGGTGCTGGGTCTTATGGAGAAGAAAGGCTTGGTGGAACGCGTGAGCGTAAGTCACGATGCGCGGCTGAAAAAAATCGTACCTACCGAGAGATCGCTTGAGATCGGGCGTATTATCAAGGAGGACAATGAAAAAATGGAGCTTTTGCTCAAAAAAGGTTTTTCTCCGAAGGAGCTTGAACAGCTCTACGGTTATTTAGAGAGGATTCAGCACAACATAGAAACCGCAGAGAAGAACATCAGGAAGGAGAGGGTATAATGATAAAAACACTAATTAAGTGCGTCCGCGACGCAAAACTGACGGCTATATTGACGCCGATATTCGTGCTCGCCGAGTCACTTATAGAGGTGTCTATTCCGACAGTTATGGCGGATCTCATCGACAACGGAATTACTGTCGGCAATATGGACAACGTTCTGAAATACGGTGTGATACTTATAATTCAAACATTAGGCGCGCTGTTCTTCGGCGCAACAGCGGGTTACACCGCCTCGCGGGCAAGCTCTCGTTTTGCGAGAAATCTTCGTCAGGATATGTACTACAATATACAGCAGTACAGCTTTTCCAACATCGACAAGTTTTCTCCCGCAAGTCTTGTAACGCGTCTCACTACGGACGTTCAGCGTGTGCAGATGGCGTTTCAGATGATAACGCGCATATCGTTCCGTGCGCCCGCTATGCTGATCTTCGCGTTTATTTTCGCTTTCAAGACGGATCACAAGCTGTCGACGGTTTTTCTTTGCGCGATACCATTTCTGGCAATCGTATTGGCAATTATAATGAAGCTTGCGTTCCCAATATTTGAAAAGACGTTCACCGCATACGACGATCTGAACGAGGTAGTCGAGGAGAATGTTCACGGAATTCGAGTCGTAAAGAGCTTTGTACAGGAAAAGCACGAGATACACAAGTTCACAAGCGTTTCAGACCGTATCTACAAGCTCTTCAGCAAGGCGGAGAAAACAGTCGCGTATAACAGTCCCGCGATGCAGATATCGGTCTACTTCTGTATTATCGTTATTTCATGGTTCGGCGCTCACCTCATTGTGGAGAGCGGTAACGTTGACGGAATGGGCTTGACGACGGGCGGACTTATGTCGCTGTTCACCTACACCATGCAAATACTGATGAGTCTTATGATGCTCTCGATGATATTCGTTATGATGACGATGTCCAAGGCGAGTGCCGACCGTGTTGTCGAGGTGCTCAACGAAAAGAGCGACATCAACGACGGCGAGCGCAACCTCACAGAGGTCAAGGACGGCTCTATCGAATTCAAGAATGTTTCGTTCAAGTACTTCAAGACCGCCGAAAGCAACGCGCTCGATCATATTGACCTCAAGATCAAGTCGGGTGAGACTATCGGCATTATCGGCGGTACGGGCTCGTCAAAGTCAACTCTCGTGTCCATGATACCACGGCTTTACGACACCTCCGAGGGTGAGGTGCTTGTCGGTGGTGAAAACGTGCGCGACTACAATATTGAGGCGTTGCGCAATAACGTTGCGATGGTGCTGCAAAAGAACGTCCTGTTCAGCGGAAGTATTTACGACAATATCCGTTGGGGCGACGAGCACGCCACCGACGAGGAGGTTCAGCACGTCTGCAAGCTCGCGTGCGCGGACGATTTTATTCAGACGTTCCCCGATAAGTACGACACGCATATCGAGCAGGGCGGTACAAACGTCTCAGGCGGTCAGAAACAGCGTTTGTGTATCGCGCGAGCGCTGCTGAAAAAGCCCAAGATACTGATTCTCGATGACTCCACCTCGGCGGTCGACACCAAAACGGACGCCATGATACGCAAGGCGTTCCGCGACGAAATACCGAATACCACAAAAATCATAATCGCGCAGCGCGTTTCGTCGGTGTGCGACGCGGATAAGATAATCATTCTGGACAACGGCAAGATCGTCGATTTCGGAAATCACGACGAGCTGTACGCAAACAGCGATATCTACCGCGAAATTTACGATTCTCAGACAAAGGGGGCGGAAGAAGATGAGTGATAATATCAAAGAAAACAAGCAGCCGTCCAAAATGCCGGGCAAACCTCCGCGTGGCGCGCGCGTACCGATGAAGTTTGACAAGAAGACAATAAAGCGTATGCTGTCGTATATGAAACCGTTTACACCGCAGCTGATACTGGTTCTCATCTGTATTCTCGTGACATCGGGCGCTTCAGTTGCATCGTCGGTGTTCCTTAAAACGCTGATCGACGACTTTATAATGCCGCTCGTTGAAAACTCTAAAAACGGTATTTCTCCCGATTACAGCGGACTGTTCGGAGCGCTCGCGGGCATGGCGGTGTTGTTTCTCGCGGGCGCGGTCAGCTCTCTGTTTTACAGCCGCATTATGGCGACCGTTTCGCAGGGTGTGCTTAAGCGCATACGCGACGAGATGTTCTCGCATATGCAGTCGCTGCCCATAAATTACTTCGACACACACACCCATGGCGACATAATGAGCTTCTATACCAACGACGCGGACGCTATGCAGCAGATGCTCTCGCAGTCTATTCCGCAGGTGCTATCCTCGGGGATAACCATTGTGGCGGTGTTCTGCTCCATGATGTCGCTGTCGGTATGGCTCACGCTTACTGTCGTGGTATTCCTTATCGGCATATTGGCGATAACTGCGAAGATCGCAGGCAAATCAGGCAAATACTTTATGGCGCAGCAGCACTCAACAGCCGACCTAAACGGCTATATCGAGGAAATGATAAACGGTCAGCGCGTTGTCAAGATATTCTGTCACGAGGAAAAGGCAAAGGATGCGTTTGACGGTAAAAACTCCGATCTGTGCGAGAATATATGCAAGGCGAACGCCTACGCGAATATCCTTATGCCAATAAACAACTGTCTTGGTTACTTCCTGTACGTTGTTCTGGCGATAATCGGCGGTACGCTCGCGATCAATGGTGTTCCGAACGTTGCGTGCTTTGCGGTAAATGTGCTTACGCTCGGCTCTATCGCGTCGTTCCTTCAGCTTTCGAGAAGCTTTATAGGACCCATTGGTCAGGTGTCGCAGCAGCTCAACGCCGTGGCAATGGCGATGGCGGGCGCGGAGCGTATTTTCACGCTGCTTGACGAGCAGCCCGAGACCGACGACGGCTATGTAACGCTCGTGAACGCAAAGCGCGGCGAGGACGGCGAGCTTGTTGAGACTGAGGAGCGCACCGGTGTGTGGGCATGGAAGCACCCACACACCGCGGACGGCTCAGTCACATACACCGAACTCAAAGGTAACGTGGTGCTCGACGACGTTGATTTCGGGTACGTTCCCGAAAAGATAGTGCTACACAATATCGACATCTACGCGGAGCCGGGACAGAAGGTGGCGTTTGTCGGAGCGACAGGCGCGGGTAAGACCACCATAACCAACCTTATCAACCGTTTCTACGACATTGCCGACGGTAAAATACGCTATGACGGCATCAACATCAACAAGATCAAAAAGGACGACCTGAGGCGTTCACTTGGCGTGGTATTGCAGGATGTAAACCTGTTTACGGGCACGGTTATGGACAATCTTCGCTACGGTAAGCCCAACGCTACCGACGAGGAATGTATCGCGGCGGCAAAGCTTGCGAACGCAGACGGATTTATCCGTATGCTGCCCGACGGCTACAACACCGTCCTCACGGGCGGCGGAAGCGGACTTTCACAGGGGCAGCGCCAACTTATCTCGATAGCGCGCGCGGCAGTTGCCGATCCTCCCGTTATGATACTGGACGAGGCAACAAGCTCAATCGATACCCGTACCGAGGCGATAGTTCAGGCAGGTATGGATGCGCTTATGAAGGGGCGCACGGTATTCGTTATCGCGCATAGGCTGTCCACTGTCAAGAATTCAGATGTTATCATGGTCCTCGAGCAGGGACGCATTATCGAACGCGGCTCGCACGAGAAGCTGATTTCCGAAAAAGGGCAGTATTACAGACTCTACACGGGAGCTTTTGAACTGGAATAAAATCAAAATAACAAATATGTGCGCTGTCTTTACGACAGCGCACTGTTTTTATTATCCTATAAATTCGCGTATCAGCGACTGCTGCGGAACCAGATCCCTGTCAATGGGCGCGAGCAGCTTGAGGAATTTCTCGATATCCGCATAGCTTGCATAGTCGGAATAATCGTCTGATGCCTTTTCCAGCTCGGGGAGCAGGATATCGCGGTAAACAGGAGCTTCGTACTCAACAAACGTGTCGATATCAATATCCGCGCGATGCTTATACGGCATTATGTACAGATTTTCGCCCCGCTCCACCGACTTGAAGAACTCGAACGTCTCCGAAAGCGAACGCCCTCTATACAGCTTATCGCGCATGAGACGACGCATGAGACGTATCTTCGACGGGTGCAGCAACTCATCGCCGCTCTGGATACGCGTTCTCACGCTGACATATACACCCTGCGTAAAATCGTCGAAATCGCCCGTAAGCAGCGGATTTAACGCATGGATGCCCTCGATGATAACGATATCCCCCTTTTCGCACAGCAACGGCATACCCTCGCGGCGCTCCTGTGCAGCAAAGTCAAAGCTCGGAATGTCGATACGCTCTCCGCGTATCAGCTTGCCAAGGTGCTCTTTAAACAGCGGGATATCAAGCCGCTGAGGGCTTTCAAAGTCTATCTTGCCGTCCTTGCCGCGTGCGTGCTCGTTCATATGCATAGGCAGGAAATAATTGTCCATTGAAACCGTGTGAGCTTTACAGCTCTTTTGCTCCAACAGCCTCGCAAGTCTCATCGCCGAGGTCGTCTTTCCCGAGCCGGACGGTCCCGAAATGAGTACTATCGGTTTGTCTTCGCGATTTTTGTAGATGACCTCTGCTGCCGCCGCTAATCTGTCAGCGTAAATCTTCTCGCCCTGTGAGATAAGCTCCTCAGGCTCTCTTGCCGCAACGCACAATGCTTCAACGCTTATGCACTCCATAACCGTTCACCTCGCTATTATTCGGCATTAAACAGCCGTTTGAATTCTTCGTAATTATCAGAATACGCCAGCGCCCACCGCGCCTTAGCTACCGCGTACTCGACGGTCATCTTTCCCGTTTCCAGCAACGGACACACCTTTGCGGCGTATTGTCCGACCTCGTATTCGTTCAGGTTCGTACCGCCGTAAGCACATTGGGTCGCGACGACAACGTAAACTCCCGAGTCCGCCAGTTTTGTAACTTCTCCTAGGAGATAGTCGGGAATGCCTCCCGTGCCGTAGCCCTCAATAATAAGCGCCCCTGCACTTTCGGGAACATACAGCTTTTGACCGGGGATTAGCTTTACATGGAAAACATCTTCGGACAATTTCTCGTAAAAACGTGTTTCTCCGCTGTATTCTTCATCAAAATAAATATAGTTGCTGTTAAAGAAACCGAAATCGTCGCGGTTAACGCTGTCAAAAGAATCAATATCTTCCGTTTCATACTTGTGAGCGCATTTTCCATTAATGATCGCGCCGTCAAACACCACACGAACGCCGAACGCGCGCTCATCCGAAGCAAACCTTACCGCATCACGCAAATTTATCGGAGCGTCCGAGTCCTCATCAGCCATAGGCTTCATACTCCCCGTGAATACTATCGGCTTGCGACTGTTCTGTATCAGGCAGGACAGCGATGCCGCGGCGTACGCCATGGTGTCTGTGCCGTGAATTACAACAAAGCCGTCAAAATCATCGTAGCACTCGCGAATACGTCGTGCAAGCATTTCCCAATGCATCGGCAGCATATTGGTGCTGTCAAGATTGAAAAGCTGTTCGCCAGTCACCTCAGCAATACCGTCAAGCTCTGTCATATCAAGCAATTCCCTGATTCCAAGCGACGGGGTCAAACCAAATTCCGAATTTATACAGGACAAAGTGCCGCCCGTTCCGAGGATAAGCAGCCTCTTCATTCGCGTGGATTACCTTGGCTCAACGATGAACTTCATTGCGGTACGCTCCTCACCGTCGATCTCAACGGTCGTGAATGCGGGAATGCATATCAGATCAACTCCCACAAGAGCCATATAGCTGCGCGCGATAGCAATAGACTTTACAGCTTGATTAGCCGCGCCCGCGCCAACTGCCTGAACCTCGACCTCGCTGTTTTCACGGATAACTGCTGCGATTGCTCCCGCAACCGACTTCGGAACCGAATGTGCTGATACCTTTACTACTTCCATTTTTCTCACCTTTTTGAAACGCTTTGTGCGCTTCTGCCTTTCTGTTTTATATATATTTATTAAATTAACAGCCATTATATTTTCTGCAAAATCTTTCCAGTTTTACGCATTTGCCGCTTTTGTTTTCAAGCTCCGCAAAAACTCCGCAGATGTCGCATTCTCCCGATGCGTTGACGTGCTTTTTCGGATAGTACGTCAGAAATTTTTCTATTATAACGTTTTTTTCCACACCTAATACCGAATTATGAGCACCCGTCATTCCGACGTCGGTAATGTATCCGGAGCCGTCAATGATTTCCTCGTCCGCGGTCTGAACATGCGTATGAGTGCCGAACACTGCCGATACCCTGCCCGCCAGGAAAAAGCCCATGGCGCGCTTTTCACTCGTAGCTTCGGCGTGAAAATCCACAATAACGATATTTGACGTGATTTTTTTTAATATTTCCTCCGCGCATTTAAACGGATTGTCCACGGGCTGCATATACGCCGTTCCTATCAGATTTACCACTGCCGCGCTGTACGAACCGAAATCCAGCTCGCATAGACCTTTACCAGGGACATAATCTCCGAAATTTGCGGGACGGAGCAGCGTATCGCGCCGCTCGTACTCTTCCGATATCGAATTTTTGCGGAACGAGTGATTTCCCGTTGTGATGACGTCTGCGCCCGCGTCGTATATCGCCTGTGCGGATCGCGCGTCAATGCCGTTGCCGTCGGCGCTGTTCTCTCCGTTTACTATTGCGAGATCGACGTTATAGTCGCGGCGTATCGACGGCAGCACCGCCGCCAGAGCCTCGCGACCGGCGCTACCCACAACGTCGCCGATAAAAATTACCCTCATCAGCGGAATATCACCTGATCGCGACCGGGACCTACGCCCAGTATTGTGATAGGACAACCGCACAATTCCTCAAGTCTTGCGATATACGACCTGCACTTTTCGGGAAGTTCCTCGAACGTCCTGCACTGCGACAAATCGCCCTCGTAACCCTCAATCTCCTCGTAAACGGGTTTACAATCCGCCAGCTCCTCCAATGTCACGGGGAAGTCCTTCAATATCGTGCCGTCGCTCTTTTCATAGGCGGTGCAGACCTTTAAAGTACCGATACCCGAAAGCGTATCAAACTTGTTTATCGCTATCGCCGTCAAGCCGTTCACGCGCACCGCGTGACGCATGATGACCGCATCGAACCAGCCCGTTCTACGCGGTCTGCCCGTCGTCGTGCCGAATTCGCCGCCGCGGTTGCGGATAAGCTCCCCGAGTTCATCGTCGAGCTCCGTCGGGAAGGGACCGTTGCCGACGCGCGTGGTATAGCTCTTACCGACGCCTATGACCTCGTCGATCATCTTCGGACCAATACCCGTGCCGACGCACGCGCCGCCCGCTATCGGGTGACTCGACGTAACATAAGGATATGTTCCGAAATCAATATCAAGCAAGGTAGCCTGCGCCCCCTCAAAGAGCACCTGCTTACCTGCCTTGTACGCATCAAATGTGATAACGGAAACATCCGCGAGATATTTCGCCAGCCGCTCGCCGTAAGCCTTATATTCCTCGTAAACCGCGTCAAGATCAAACACCTTGCCGCCGTAAACCTTCTCGATAATAAGATTTTTCAACTCGCCCGTGTTCTTAACGAGCTTTTTCAGACACTCGGGATGCGTAAGATCGTACATGCGAATTCCAACGCGCTCCGCCTTGTCGGTGTAGCAGGGCCCGATACCGCGCCCCGTAGTGCCGACATTCGTACCTGTCTGCTTAGCCTTGAACGCTTCCTCAAGCTTGTCAAGCTCTCTGTGCCACGGCATTATGATATCCGCGCGCGCGTCTATGCGCAGATTATCGCAGGTAACGCCGCGCTTGTTCATTTCGTCTATTTCCTCGATCAGCACCTTCGGGTCGATAACGACGCCGCTGCCGATAAGACATTCCGTTTCGGGATAGAGGATACCCGACGGGAGAAGATGCAGCTTATAAACATCATCGCCGTGAACGACGGTATGTCCCGCGTTATTGCCGCCGCTCGAGCGGACTACAATATCCGCCTTTGCCGCCATTATGTCGATTACCTTGCCCTTGCCCTCGTCGCCCCATTGAGTACCGACGATTATACTTGATGCCATTGGATAGCCCCCCTGTCAAATTTCGGCGCATAATTACCCTGCCGCATATATTGTATCACATATTTCGCGAAAATTCAAGTAATTATCTGATAATTTTTCCTCCGCCGTGTTTTCCGCCCTTTCCCACTTTGCCGTGAGCGCCTTTTTCCGGTCTGAGGTCAAGCGGTTCTTCCTTGCCGCCCATATCCTCGAATACCGCGATGTCACCGTCATCGTCGGGAAGCTCGGGGTTACGCTCGCCGCGCTGTTCGTAGTATGGATTGATAATATACTTCTGTATCGCGGGGTAACAGCAGAACACAGATGTAAAGGCGATCCACGCAAATGGCACGATCGGTGCCAGCATTAACACAAATATATTGAAGAACATCAGCAGAGCCGCATAAGCCGCAACACACGCGAGTGCGATAAGCTCCCCCCAGAGATTCACAAACACCAGAATTACGGAATTTTTGATGATGCCGCCAAGACCGAGATTCAATGAAACGATCTGCGGATAGATATAAAAATTCATCATCACAAACAGCACCTGTGCCGCTATTGCCAAGGCATACAGCACCTTAGCCGCAGAATCCATATCGGGATGCAGCGAATAATACCAGAATGTCAGTATCGAAACACCTATGACAAAAATATCCAGTATACCTATTATAAATGACTGTTTGAAATTCTTTTTGAACTGTACCCAGAAGTCATGAAAAATGAACTGCGGACGTTCAAGATAGATATTTCGCATGAGTGCAGTCATTGCAGCCGTCGCGGGACCAAATGTCACGATCGGTATACAGAACAGAAAATACACCAGATTTATCTTAAAAAACGTCCAGAATTTGTTTGCGAACAGCTCCCAGTAACGGAAAAACGGCTTTTTCTTAGGTCCGTTTTTAGAAACGCCCGCTCCCGCCACATCGTTATTGTAAAATAATCCCATAAAATTTCCTTTCGCGGCGCGGGCTTAATACAAAAGCGCCTGTGCGAAAATGCCGAGCACCATGAAGATCGCCAGTATTATCGCCACGGCCCTGCACACTTTCAACAATTTTGCGCGTTTTTTTTCGTCCATGCCATTTCCTCCCGAAGTCCTTACGCTGCCGTTTAACATTTGCCAAGCGCATGGTCTTTCACAAACCGCTTCTTTTATTATACACTATTTATCAGTCCGATGTCAAGAGTTAATTTAATATATCAACTATACCGCCGCCGCATTGCGCGTAAATATTTCCGTTGTGCTTAAATGCGAGCGTAAAGCCCGTTCTGTCGTCGAACAGCTCTTTTATGGGGTGAACCTGCCCGCTGTCCTCCATTACCGCGTACTCGGATATTACCGAAACGCCGTCGAAGTACCTGTAACCCGCGCTGAAACGCACTCCGTCCGCTATCACGGTGTTTATGCCGCCGAATTCGAGCGTGCTCAGCAGCTCGGGAGCAAGCGCCCTTGTATACGTGTTGACAAGGCTCGCCGCACCGTTTTCAAGCTTGTAGTGCGATATCGTAAGCGAATTCGCTCCTGCTCCGAATATCACAGCGTTTTCACCGAGCACAGCACCGCTGACCGTTTTCAGCTCGGCGACCTTCGGGTCGGCAAAATCCGAGCAGTCCATCGTGATAAACACGCCGTTCGCGCCGCTAAGCCTCAGCAGGTTGCCGTCAAACCACATCGACGTGACCGCCTGCGCGGGATTGGCGATAGTAAAGGTAACGTCACCGTTTCTGTCGCGGAGAATGATATTGCCGCCTTCGTAAGTCGCGGAGCCGTTATCGCAGAACGCCGCAAGCTGTATACCCTCAACTTTCACAGTGGTGATCTCCTCAGTGCCGACGGTCATCAGCACATCTTCTTCGCCGCTTAATATAAACCTGCCGTCGTTGCTCGCGCTTATCGGATTTCCGAGCACCGCGACTGTATTGCGCGTTGCTCCGTTCGCGGCGGAATAAGCGGCGCTGATACCATATGAATAGCCCTTTGTGCCGCTCAGGATAACGCTTTGCGGCTCAAGAGCGTTCTTTTCGTCAACACCCAGACGTGGCATATAGATCATCGAATCCTGTATGCCGAACGTGCGTGTGAACCTCGGGGTATAAACCGAACCTATAAGTATATCGCCGTCTTTATAATCAAAGTCGGTCATAAAGCCGTCCTGGCGAACGGTAAACAGCGTTTTACCGCCCGAAATGCGCATAAATCCGCAGTCGTCCGTTCCGCTGAACACCGCGATAAGCGCGCCGTCCCCGTCAAACGCGTCAACTATGCGCGTGCCATCAGGCGGGAATATCTCTTCGTCCTCCGTAAGTACACCACCGCGGAAAACACTCGCCGATACCGCCTCGGCAGTGACGGTGTACACATTGTCGCCCTCAGAGAATGTTCCAAAACCGTCCGCCGTCACGAGCAGATCTCCGAATATCTTATTATAGTCGAACATAGGCTCGTGGGCCTTTTCGCCGCCCACAATATTGTCATAATACGAATAGTATATCTCATTGAAAATCGCGGCGTTATCTTCGGCATAGGTTATACTTCTGATAACGGGCGGCTCGGGGATAAGCGTCACGCCGAACGACGCGCCGAACACGACAGCCGCGCCCACCGCCGCCGTGATAATCGCGCCCTTGTGATAGGGGTGCTCGTTGGGTATGCGCACTACGAACGTTTCACGTTTTTTCTTGTCGTCCGATTCCTCGTAATCCTCCGTCTGCTCATCATCGGGTTCTTCGTATGTCACCTCGGATATGGCTTTCTTTTCGGCTTCATCAACTCTTGCCGCCTCGTATGCCGCACGAGCCTCTTGCTGAGCCTGCTCTGCGGCAAGTCTCGCTGCCTCGGCGCGAACAGCCGCCTGCTCCTCTTCCGCAAGAAGCGCGAGGTTCTGCCTAAGCATTTCCGCGTCAATCTGAACTATCGCGGTTGTATCGCCGTTATATGGTTTTACGGGCTCTATTTCCTCGGTATATACGGGCTGATCGTCCTCTGGCAGATCACTGTACTCGGCAAATTCAAGATACTCATCGGGAGCGTCTTGAACTTCCTCTTCCTCGTCGGATATTTCATCTTCAAAAGTTTCTTCAGCGGGAACAACCTCAACGGTCTCTTCGGCAACCGCTTCCTCAACGGAAGTTTTTTCGACGGGAACTGCTTTAACCTCATCTTTTTCGACGGGATATTCCTCGGAAAATTCTTCATCAACAGGCTCTTCTTTGTCGGGATAATCCTCGGCAGTTTCTTCCTCAGGCTCTTCGCCGACGGGTTTGATCTCGCTCGTTACCTCAATAGGCGGTGCGAGTTCCTCGGTGACAAAGGCCGCTCTGAACTCCTCATACCCGCTTATATCATCGCCCTCGGGAACATCATCCTGTATTTGCCCAAGCTCGTCCATGACCTCTTCGAAGGTCGGCTCGGAATAGTCCTCCTGCGGCTCATCGCCGCCCTGCAACACCATTTCCGACTTCTCAAGACGCAAAGTGAGCGTGCGCTCCCATATCTGACGCGCCGTGTACAGTATTCTTTTGTAATCGTCCGCGGTAAGCTCGGAATTTTCGAGAGTGAGTATCAGCCCCTGCAAATTCATCGCGGGGTTGTTCCGTATTTTATCGACCACGGCCTGCGGAGCCTCGCAGCCCTCCATAAGATACATAAAATCGGCGCTGCCTATGCCCAATGCCCTAAGGCGCGTAAGGAACGTAAACGCGTCAAGCTCGGGCGGCGCGGTGTTTTCCTCGTCGTCCATAAGCAGGCCGATAACGTTCTGCGGCACCAGATCCTCGGGCACTACGCGGCTGCGCATTATTTCCCGCATTTCCCCAACTGTCATTTTGTCACCCCGTTATTTCCATCAATAAATCTGATCCAATTCCAAAATGTTTACCGATTTGTTCAAACGCTTTTTTACATTACCCTTCATCAGCCCCGAGAACGCCGAGATATCCTCTATCGTGAACTTTCCCGCGATATACATCACAGTGCATATCCTGTCCACACCGTCCAGCTCGAAAAGCCTGTACTTGATTTCGGGCTGTTCCTCGTCGAGCACGTCCTCGTCTCCGTACTCTCTGAGCCGCATTTTTATCCGCGCGAACAGCGTTTTCATCATAAACACGCGGAACGCCGCTTCGCTCCTCAGCCGCCCCACAGCCTTGAAGCCGTCGCGTATAGTGCCCGAGACCGCCTCGATAGCGTCCGCGTCGTCCGCGAGCGAGTAAAACGCCGTATAGTACATCTCACGCGATATCATCTCATACAGCCGCGAGAATGCCTTTGCATCGCCGTTCGCCGCCATTGATACCGTTTCCCTGTATTCTTTTTTATCCATACCGCGCCGCCTTTCCGTAAATATGTTTTCCCCGTTAAAGTGTTATCCAAAACCTTTTTATAACGTGACCACCGCCGTCGGTCGTTTCACGCTCGAATACCCCGTCGTTCGCGAGGATAGTCCTTTCGCTTGCGGTATTCCCCGCGCTGCAGGTCACAAGGACTTTGCCGATACCGCGACCGCAGTATATTTTCAGCGCCTGCCGCAGCATTTCCTTGGCGTACCCTTTGTGTCGTTCAGACTTGCGCACCGAATAGCCGATATGTCCTCCGTATTCGCCCATAACCGGGTGATCTATATGGCGGCGGCAGTCGATAAGCCCCACGATCCTGCCGTCCTCATTTACCGCAAGAAGCGTATCCGTGGGAACAAACCCCTTCGGACAACGGTTTGAAAACTCATCAAGATGAGCAAGCCAACCGTCTGCACTGTCATACTTTTCCAGCATTGAGCCGCCGTGAATTATTTCGCCATTGTCAAGAAACTCCGTTCTGTAAGACATTATCTCCTCGGCATAATCGTCGGTCGGCTTTACTAACCTTATGTTCATTCCTTATCCTCGGCAATCTTAATGCCAAGCTCCGCGAGCTGCTCCTCCGACACGAACGACGGCGCTTCGCTCATAAGCTCGGACACGTTCTGTACCTTCGGGAACGCCACTACGTCGCGCAGGCTGTCGCAGCCGCACATCAGCATTGCCAGTCTGTCCAGACCGATACCCGCTCCGCCGTGAGGTGGCGCGGCGTACTTGTACGCGTCAACAAGGAATCCGAACTTCGCGTTGATCTCCTCGTCGGTCATGCCGAGCATTTCAAACATATGCTGCTGGAGCTCGGGATCGTTGATGCGTATAGAACCCGAAAGAAGCTCCACGCCGTTCAGAACAAGGTCGTAGCACTTCGCGCGAACCTTGGACTTATCGTTATCCAGATATTGAATATGCTCGTCAATGGGCATTGTGAACGGATGGTGCATTGCGAGCCACTCGCCCGTCTCCTCGTCGTACTCAAAAAACGGGAACTCGGTTATCCACACGAAATTCCAGCCCTCTGGAATAATATCAAGCTGCTTTGCAACCTTTAATCTCAGTGCGCCCAAAGTCGGCAGCGTTACCTTATTCTTATCCGCGACGATAAGCGCCACATCGCCCTTTTCACAGCCAAGCGCTGCGAGTATCTTCTCAAGCTCGCCCTCTTTCATAAACTTGCTGAACGAGCAGGTCGGAGCGTCGTCGACCCAGCGAACGTAAGCCAAGCCCTTAGCGCCGATACCCTTTACGTACTCGACCAGCTTGTCTATTTCTTTTCTCGTCAGCGTTGCCGCCGCTCCCTTTGCGGTGATACCGCGAACCGAGCCGCCATTTTCCAACGCGCCCTTAAACACCACGAAATCCGTATCCTTGACTACCTCGGAAATATCCGTGATCTCCATTGCAAAGCGCGTATCGGGCTTGTCCGAACCGTAGCGGCGCATTGCCTCGTCGTAAGTAAGCCGCGGCAGCGGAACGGCGATATCGACGTTCAGCATCTCCTTGTACAGACGGTTTACAAAACCCTCCAAGCACTCAATTATATCGTCGGTGTCAACAAACGACATCTCAAGATCAATCTGCGTGAACTCGGGTTGGCGGTCTGCGCGCAGATCCTCGTCTCGGAAGCAGCGGGCTAATTGGATATATTTGTCAAATCCCGAAATCATCAAAAGCTGCTTATACATCTGCGGCGACTGCGGCAGAGCGTAGAACTTACCGTTGTGTATACGCGACGGGACGATATAGTCGCGTGCGCCTTCGGGAGTGGACTTGATCATCATCGGAGTCTCGATCTCAATAAAGCCGTTCTCGTAGAAGTACTCACGAGCGCATTTCGCGATATTATGGCGCATTATCAGATTATTTTGAAGCGGCTGACGTCGCAGATCGAGATAGCGGTATTTCAGGCGCAGTTCCTCGTTGGTCTTGGAGTTGGAAACGATCTCGAAGGGCGGCGTTTCCGCTTTGGAGAGAATTCTCAGTTCGCTGACAAGAATTTCCAGTCCGCCTGTCTTGATATCGTTATTAACGCTCTCGCGAGCTCTTACTGCCCCCTTTGCCATAAGCACGTCCTCACTGCGGACGGTCTTTGCCTTATCAAAAACCGACTTTTCTGTGGTCTCATCGAAAACGAGCTGTACAATACCGCTGCGGTCGCGCACATCAATAAAGATGATACCGCCCTTATCGCGGACTCTCTGAGTAAATCCCCCGACGGTGACCTCGCTCATTTCAAGCGTAACTTCGCCGCAATAGCAGCTCCTTTTCATACCTTTCATAGTGTCCATAACACATGCCCTCCTGATTTAAAGGCAAAACCTCGCACCGTTCGCAATTCATACGAACCGGTCAAGCGACATTGCCTGCGTTTCGCTTCGCTCCACGGCGGCAACGTCGCTTGCTTGCGAAATATGCCACTGCGATATCGAAGGTTTTTGTAATTATTTGCATATATAGTTTATTATAGCATTATTCCGTGAATTTTTCAAGGGGATTGTGTAAATTTTTGGAGAATTATGCAATAAAAATGCTCCCCCTGTGGTTAAGCAGAGGGAGCGGAAATATTTGGAAAAAATTTACTTTTTCTTTTTAATTACGATAACCGCGCTTACAGCCGCGAGGAGCGGGAGCGCCGACACCGCTACCCCCGTGGTGGGATTGCTGTCGGAAGTACTCGGAACACTGCTTGTTGTGTTATCGGAGCTTACGGGTTCGCTGCTCATTGTTTCGGAGCTTGTCGATTCACCACTCGTTGTATCGGAGGCTGCGGGAGTGCTTGTTGAGGTGGAAGGAGCAGAAGGTGTGGTGTCGGCAGGTGTGGACGGCGTAGATGTAGTACCACCTGTGTTTCCGCCCGTTGAACCGCTTGTATTGCCGCCTGCCGTATCATCGGCAGCATTGGGGTTATCGGACAGAACGTATGTGCTGAAGTGTGTCGCCTTAAATACCATATATTTTACGCCGGCTATCGTCTCCGTTTCGGCTTCTACCTTTTCAGCCTTGCCGTTATCGTTGATATGGTACACGAAAAGCGGATCGCTGTTTTTCAGATTTTCGGGAACGGGTATTTTTACCGTTACAGAAGTACCCTCCTTGGGCTGCACCTTTTCATTGGTTTCGGAATTTACAAAACTGATATCAACTGCGAAAGAATTTCCGCTGCCGGAAAAAGTATCGTGAGATACATTAAGCACAACGCCTTCGTCAAAAGCCTCCGCGGGAGCGTTGGCGGTAATGGACTTCATCGTTTCAATATCCGAGTCTGATGTGGTCGCGTTCTTTTTTACGCCCGGGGTAAAGTCCTTTGTGCCGTCCTCTTTTTCAGTAACGGTTGGTTCTTGAACAACGTCGGTTATCTCCGTGCCCCCGGTCGTGCCGTCGGAAAAATAGATAGTCGCGTTGTTGATATCCTCGTTGTCTGTACCTATTTCTATTTTATCCCAATCCTTTTGTGTTCCGGCATAATTCACGGTTTTGAGTGAACTGCAGCCGTTAAAAGTCTGTGAACCGATATTTGTAAGGCTTAAAGGAAGCGTTACAGCTTCAAGTTTGAAGCAGCCCATAAATGTTCCCCTAATCTCGGTTACTTTGCTTGGAATTTCCACTGTCGTCAGGTTACTGCACCAGCCAAAAGTATATGCATCTATTGTTGTTACGCTATCGGGAATGATAACATTTTTAATGGTTTTATTTCCAGAAAATGCCGAGTGCAAAAGAATCTCCGTTCCATTGGGAATATAGTACTCTTCCAACCCATTTGCTATGGGATATGCAACCAATGTTTTTTTATCTGTTGTAAACAATACTCCGTCAATAACACAGTAATCGGTATTCCCAGGATCGACTGTTATTTCGGCTACACCAGATCCCTCAATAATTCCCGAATTTATATAACTAACGCTGTCCGGAATATTTAACTCAGAAAGCTCCCAACAATCCCAAAAAGCGTGAAAACCGATTGTTTTTACCGAAACGGGAATAGTAACGGATTGAAGTTCACACCCAGCAAAGCATGCGTCTCCGATGGTTACTACGGTTGAAGGTATTATATATTCTGTTCTAAGCTTTTTCGATGGGTATTTGATTATCTCTGTCTTGTCCTTGTTGAATAATACGCCGTCCTCGGAAGAAAATACGGGATTATCTTCATCAACCGTTATACTCGCTAGTTCAAGTCTTGATGATGAAACGCACTTCTCTTCTCTTGAAATATTTGTAATTGTTTTCGGGATAGACAGTGAGGTCATATTCTGTGGAGAAAATATTAGGTTGTAGTGAATTTGTGTTACCGTTTTTTCTTCGTCACCCTCACCAAATGTTTCAGGAATAACAATGTCGCCCTCTAAGGTTACGCCGTCAGGGTATGTAACTTTCAGTGTTCCGTCATCCAACGGAACATACAACAAGCCCGTTTCCTCGTCAAGCGTACCCTCGGCAACGCCGATGTTCGCGGCAAACGAGCCGATTGCAAGCGAGCTTATAACCATTGCAGCCGCTAAGAATGAGGCGGCTATTTTCTTAATGTTCATTTTTTACCTCCAAGTAATTTATTTAGCGAAAACTTTCCGCACAATAATTGTACCACTGTTTCCCTGAAAAGTTAAGAGAATATATTAACTTTTAATTATAATTAGTATATTGCGTTGTACAGTTAATATAAAATGTATTACAATAAAATATGGGGCGGTGAAATGTACTATGTTTTCAACTATGGAGAGAGGCTTCGGCAACTTCGGCGCGAACGCGGTTTTACGCAGGAGGAGGTAGCTCTGCGTGCGGATATTACCACTTCATATTACGGACAGCTCGAGCGCGGAACCGCTAATCCGTCGGTTGTCATGCTTGAAAAGATATGTGCCGTCATGGGTATCTCAATATGCGATATATTCACCGAGGATAACACCAACCTTCTCGGTATCGACCCGCTGTCAATGCAGATCATTCACCAGCTTAACGGAAAATCCGACGAGGAAAAGGAGCTCATCCTTTCTCTTATCAAGACCGCTTTCCGGCTGCAAAATAAAAAAAGTGAAAATTTTACAAAAAACTCTTGACAAAACGTGTTTAATATGATATAATTTTATGTTACAGGATAGTACTATTTGGGGCCGTAAAGGCTTCGACGGGGATTCTGATACGCAATAAGCGAGTAGTGAGGGCGAAATCACTTTAATAGTCGCAACTTAGAATTTAAACGCAGACGACGATCTCGTTTTAGCAGCTGCCTAAGCGCGCTGCCGTCATGCCTCGCACTACCGCGGGCGGGGATATGGCGTCGACTAGCGGTGAACGACCCGAGCGAATAGCCTTATAGCTCTCGTTGTATCAAAGGCTACCAAACGCGAAAGCCTGTTTGTCGGCGTTCGCGCAAGGGAATTTTAAAAGATAAACTGCACTCGGAGAAAGTTGTGAGGATGGGTTTTCGGACAGGGGTTCAATTCCCCTCGGCTCCACCACAAGCCGCATTATAAAGCCATTTGCGAACTGTGTGATGCGGTTTTATTTTTTATATGCCGTAATATTTTGTTACATTATTCTCGAGTACTAAAACGGTAGTTTTGAATGGTGCACCGTTTTAGTGCAGTGGTTTTATGTGCCACCGTATTCTTTGTTTTATGCGGCTCAATTTTTGACATCAAAAAATAATGACGGGACAGTTCTTCCCGTCATTATTTTATCATGAGGTACACATTTGTATTCCCATATATGTCGGTACCTCGTGTTTTACGAGATACCGTCAATGTCTTTAATTTAACTCGGTAATGATGCTGTATAATAAAACTTGACACAATCCAAACAACAAAATATAATAAAACAAAGGAGAGTGTCAAAAATGGGAATAGTGAAACAATATGACGAGGAATTTAAAAAGCAATCGGTAAAGCTGGCAAAAGAGATTGGAAACAAGGCAGCGGCCAATGAACTGGGGATTCCTAAGGGAACGCTAGGAACCTGGTTGCGAAAAGCTCGGAGCGGCGATATAGATACCGGCTCGGGAACACGTTCTCCGGAGGAATCGGCTGAATCTTACTCAGCGGCTGGATGCTGCAAATAAACGCTGATTTTGCAATTGTGTACTGTAAGTTCGACATATTTTTCTCCAATAACTGCATTATCATTCTGTGGCATTTACACAGTTTATTTTTAAGACTCCTTGTATCTAATGATTTTTATTCCATCGCTCCAAGCGGTGTTTTTTTGTGCTGAAGCTACAACAAAACTGATTCCGCTTAAAAAACGGAATCAGTCAGTCGCTTATTTTGTTTTTATGGGACGCTTTTGTGCTGTCGGCACAAACCGTCAAAATTCACCGCTGATATATTCAGGGGTACTAAGTATCTGTTAGGCAGGATGGCATACACATATGGAATAAACAGTGATGTTGCCGTTCATAGCGCCCGCATGTATATTATCAAGCTTGCTGAAATCAGGTGTGCCGAAAGCACTTACACAATCGTAATAAGTAAACTTGGAATAGTAATGGCCGTTTGCGAAGCCTGTTTCATGCGCGGAAACCCTTGCCCAATTCGCAGCACCCGACCAGCTTTGGAGAATAAGCTCCATCTCGCCTTCATCTCCGGAGTACTCAATATAAAAATAGCTGTTTTCGGTTATGCTGGAACTATTAAAGCTGCCGCCATTTTTTGCGGTTACAATGGAAACAGCCTGTCCCCACGCGCCGCAGCTCGCGATACCCTGAAACGCGGATACATAAGAGTCACCCGAAGGCTTTTCCTCACCATTATTGCCTTCGTCTTTATCTTCCTTATCATTTTCATCCTTAGCGTCTGTTACATAGCTTACATTGTATACTGTCATACTTTCTTGGGCTGTTGCGATATGCAGCTTGTCAAGCTTATCCGCAAAATCTTCCGAGCCGAACGCTGCCGTCAGATCGTTGTAATCAAACCTCGCGAACTTATGACCGTTTACAACGCCTGTCTCGCTTGCGGAAACTCTTGCCCAGCTTGAGGCGCCCGACCAACTTTGAAGAATGATTTCGCAAGCGTTGTCCTCACCGTCAAACTCGACGAGCAGATAACCGTTTTTGGCGATTACAGAGCCGTTAAAGTCACCACCGTTTTTAACCGCTGTGAATGTGATCGGTTGATCCCAAGAGCCTGAGAAAATATTACCGCTCCAAAGCTCGATTTTACTTTCGTCCTTATCAGCGCTGCCTGTTGCGGGAATTGTCTCGGACTTAATAACCTCGCCGCACTTTGTGCATTCAATGTGTTTTACGCCGTCTGTGGTTTCTGTTGCCGATTTATCAACGATCCAGCCGCTTTCGGTGTGTCCTAAAGCAGGGATTATATCAGTGTATTTTTCTCCGCAGGAACAAGCGTATGTCACAGAACCATCGTTTGTGCAGTCCGCATTTATACTGCTCAATATGGTGTAGTTGTGCTTATGACCAACAGGATCGGTAAAGTTATCTTTTTTCGTTTCACCGCATACGGAGCATTTATATTCACTATAACCCTTTTCGGTCTCTGTCGCTGCGACCGTATTAATAAGTTGCCATTTATGCTCGAGCGCTGGAATTACCTCGGTATAGCTTTCACCGCATGTACAAGTGTATGTAATTATACCGTTTTTGCCGCATGCCGCCGTTTCGATAATGTTGGATGTATAGCTGTGCTTGTGAACAGGAGTGGTAGGAACGTTCTTTACGGTAAGAACAAAAGAATCGCAGGTGCCGCCCGTAAATCTGAATACCAGCTCGTATTCGCCCTCCTCAAGAGTTTTGAGATAGCTTTCGTTGATCATCACTTGGCTGCCGTTTGCGGAATAATCCACGCCGCCTTTAAGTACTGTGCCGCCGTTTTCAACAAAAGCAACGGACTGACCGTTCAGAACAAGGTCTACCCTTACGGATGCGGGGGATATGCCGTCAAATGAGCCGCTCTTAGAAGAGATATAGGGATCATCGGTCTTTATCGACGACTCTTTGTATCCAATAACATTGTCAATATAAACCGTCCCCGTATCGGAATTTCCGCCGCTTCCGCCGTAGAAGGAGAATTGATTTATTTTTGATGTATCGATAACCGCGGGATCCGCCCAATCGGGGACAGCAAACTCAGCAAATGAGATCCTGATCGTTTTGCTGCCCGTAAAGTCAAGGGTAATACCTTTCTCAAAGTAATTATTGTTTGCGTCTCTGAGCTGGAGCGAGAAGCTGTTACCTGAGCCGTCGCCCTCAATAATAAACTCAATACCATCAAAACCGGACATATCTCTTGCCGCAATAGGATGGTTAATGCCGCAGTAACCATTGGGAGAACCTACGTTGTAGGTGAACGCAAGCGCCTTTCCACCGTTTCGCTCAACAAGATCAAGGTCTACGGCATTGCCGCCGGTGTTGAGAGAATACTTCTTCCATATATCCTTAGCGCTGTTATAACCGTCAAACGTGTCAAGTTCATCAAGTCCGGTCGTATCGGAAACGTTAACAGTAAGCTCACTGTCCTCCCCCTCGTAGAAATCGAAGGTAACGGTGTTAGCCCCCTTGGGAAGCGTTATGAGGAAAGAAGCGTTAATGGTGACAATATCATCATCCGCCACACTGTAATCAGCTCCCTCGGAAAGCCGGATGCCATTTACGAGGAGACCCCTGAACTCACTGGTTTTCTTGTCCATTTTGATCCGGACATCGCTGCAAACTTTGGGATTTATATCTACAGACACATTTGTCGGCGCGATAGTGGGCTTTGGCAGATTGCTGTCGATAACGTTTACCGTAAATTTAGGAGCGTTGCCGCTCGTTGTGAGAATTTTTGCACTGTACTTCGCAAGCTCTTGCTGTTTCAGGAACGAGGATTTGATTGTGATAACACTGCCGTTTATCAAGCAGTCATCCATTGAGAGCTCTTTACCGTTGAACTCCAGACCACTGATCGCTCCGTCCTTCATGGTAACGTTGACAACAATATCTCCATCCGCACTTCTGTCGTATGTATAGCTGCTGTGATCGGGAAAGTTTACAATACCCTTGTCGTTCATCTTCTTGGCAGCGTCAATCATGAGCTTTCTGCTGCTTTCGGTGATAGCTCCCTCGGGACCGTAAACGGTATATCCGTCATAATCCTGATAAAGAGTACCATCGTCAAGATAAGACGCTATCATCCAATAATTAAATCCCTGATATTCAACTCCCTCGTAATAGTCGCCTGTAACGATATCAAGCCATTTTTTATAAGAATTGTCGCGCTTTGTCTTATCGGTAAGACCGAATTCCTCAAATATTATAGGCTTGCTCAGCGAAGCGGTAGTTTCGCCGTGACGCTTGATCCACTCAAGATCGTCCTCGTTAAGGTCAAAGCCCCACTGATCAACATACATATGAGGGGTACCGAAGTCGATGGTATCCAGCGTCATCAGTTTTTCAAAGTCAACTCCGTAAGAACCCGAGTATGCAGCGGAAGGCAGTCCCTGACTGTTAGCCTCCTGATAACCAAAATTGTAAAAGCCTTCATCGCCTACGGATACCATGTGGTATGGGTCGATTGATTTAACATATTCGCTCATTTCCTTTGCCCAATTGTAAAGAGTGTTGTCTCTGCAGAACTCGTCAATCTTACATCTCGGCTCATTGGAAAGCTCCCACGAAAAAATCGCCTCGGAATCCTTTAGCTTTTCTCCCGTGTAGTAATTTGTATGATTAAGAAGAGTTTTAATGTAATCCTTATACCAACCCTTGATAGTTTCATCGGTATAGAATGAACAGCAAGCCGTTTCGTCTACCGTTCCGTTTGAAACGTTTTGACCGTTAGACATCTGAAGCCATTTTACATACTGTCCCATACCACCAAACGCTTCCCAATAATTGGTAAAGGTGATGATCAGCTTCATATCATGATCTTCCGCCTGCTTAATGACATAATCGAGCTTTCTCAGACCGTCCGCACCTTCGTTTACAATCGGTCTGCCCGCCGCGTCATCCCAATACTGGAAGTAAATGCCGTCCTTTTCACCGTCTCCGTCGTTGTTGCCCTCAAATATAGGAGCGCCGTTTTGATTGACCTTGTCGGTCTTTCTTCCAACATCGAGATTGCCCCACACTCTGATAACCTTAAGTCCCATATCACTGGCATCGTTAAAAACATTCTGCACCTCCGACTCGGATTTGTAAGTCAGATAGTAGCAGTTTGTGCCGCCATAATAATAGGGACTTCCGTCGCAGACAAACTTCGCGCCGTTTGCGTAAACAAATCCCTCGGGATAAGCCTGTGCCTGTGCGCTGTAACTTACGAGCGGTATGGAGCCGACCATGATCACGGCAGCGATCGCACCTGCAAAAAAGCGCTTTTTAATTGCTGTTTTCATTAAAATGTCCTCCTTAAAATCAACTTAATAATTAACGTTTGCATTAACTATGTTTTAATTATAGCACAACTTAAAAATCGAGTCAATAGCTTTATATCAAATTTAATATATCGATATCTGTTTTTCTACATAACTGCCAATGCAGTCGGTTTGTGTTTATGTATTTTAACCAAAAACCGACTTGTATTTGATATTTTTTTGTCAATTTATTCATGTGTATGTATATGGTTTGGCGATATTGTTAACTTAATAACCTCTACAATATTGTTAATAAAATGACAAAGTGCCAATGAAAATTCTTAAAGATAAACTTACCCTGCATACAAATAATATCTGTCATATTTGACATCAAACCTCATCAAAAAACTTGTTCATTACATTTTTAATCGAGCTTTGTAATTCGTTTTCTCTGCTTGACCTCTAAGAATAACTTGATCAAGATTTTTTGGCTGATCGTCGTAGAAATTCTAATTTGCCTGTTTGATATGTAACACAAAACCAGCTGCGATTAGCGGGATTTGACTGCACTTATCTGTCTATGCTTAATCTCGTTTTTTAAAACTGTGTCGGAATTAAAAATTCTTTATATGCTGAATTAAAAATTCCTTTAAAAATTGCCTATTTCTATTTATAATTAATATGAGGTGATATTATATGGATTCGGATAAGGACGTATTGGGACGTGTTATTAAAGAAGCGAGAAACAACAAAAATTTGACTGTTGAGGAAGTCGCTGAAAAAGTAAACGTTACTCCTCGGCATATAGGAGCAATAGAGAACGAAAACAAGAAGCCCAGCTATGAAGTCCTATACAGCCTAATTCGTTTGCTTGATATACCGCCGGATTTGATTTTCTATCCCGAACGTCCGACCAAAGACAACGAGATAGAAAATCTGGTACGGCTTCTCTACAATTGCGATGAACATACTAAAAAACTTGTCAATGAAACGGTAAAGGCAACTGTTAAAGCCATAATTGATAACTTGCCGTAATTAAATCAATACATACAAAAAGAGTCAACGATTGTAAGTGATAATATCACTTACAATCGTTGGCTCTAAGTCTATGTGTTCGGCTCTTTGGGTAATGTTATATGAATTTTTTCGACATCTATCAGCGCCCCTTTCTTGCGCCTTGGACAATAGAGAGGAATATTCAACAAAACGGCATCCTTTCAGATTTGCACTCTTGCTATATTTTTGCAAAAAGGACACATTATCCATTCTGTATCTGAACAGACAGCCAAGAAAAAATTCCTTCCACCATATTTTTGTTAATAGAAATCCATTTGCGGCGTTGGAAATACTTTGTGTTATTTTGTCCAGGTCGATATTGGACAACAGCTCTCAAGCCATTCAATGTTTAACTGTTGAGCGTCAAATATGCCTGCCTATTCGGAATGCTTTTTTGGCTTGACCGCATAGTTTTTTGATAAGTGAACGATCTCGGAAATGATCAACGTCAGAACCGCAATCAATACAGATCAACTTAATTATATAAGGTGAAAAAATGAAAAGTTATAAATCATGGAAAGCACTGAAAAATCAGCTTGAAAAACTGCTGTGTGATGATTTGAAAGGTCGTGTGACGTATTTTCTTACACGGTATCACAGGGTGCATAATTCCTACGGTCGCGCCGCGATTCTTCTTGATAAGTGCGAGCTGGTATGCTTTTCATGGATGGAAATGTACAGGCAAGAGCACGATATGTCGGAACTTTATAAGCAGACAGGCGAGTACTGCGGTAAGGATCTTGAGAAGAAGTGGGACGAGGACTGTACATATTATGAAATGGATTTCCTCGCCGCGGCGTTGGAGTTCACCGATATGCATATACATGATGCGCTGAAAAGCGAAAACAGCATTATTCGAATTCTCGCGGTAATGGATAGGCGCGTCGGTAAGCGGACGCTGCAAAGTCTTGATGAAAGCTCGTTCACTGATTGGGCGAGGATATTTTACAGGCTGCGGATTGAAGCGGAAAATTTGAACAAAGAGGGATAATGATGGAGGAATTTACAAGAACAGAGCGTCTGCTCGGAGAAAGCGCAATGAAACGGCTTTCCGAATGTCATGCGGCGGTTTTCGGTATCGGGGGAGTGGGTGGTCATGCTGCCGAAGCTCTTGTGCGCAGCGGCATAGGCGCGCTGGATGTTGTCGACGGGGATGAGGTCGCGGTATCGAATATCAATCGTCAGATAATCGCCCTGCACAGCATGGTTGGGTTGCCGAAAACCGATGCCGCCGAGGTTCGTTTCCTCGACATAAACCCCGCGCTGCGATTGACTAAATATCATCTGCGGCTGTCAGAGGCGACGGTCTGCCAATTCGATTTCACGCGGTACGATTACGTTATCGACGCGATAGACGACGTTCGCGCCAAAGTTCTGCTCGCGGTGAAGTGCTGTGAAACGGGAACGCCGCTGATAAGCTCTATGGGCACGGGCAATAAGCTGGATCCAACAAAATTCCGCGTGTCAGATATCTACGAGACCTCCATTTGTCCACTTGCGAGAGTAATGCGGCACGAGCTGAAAAAACACGGCATAGAGCGTCTTAAGGCGGTATGGTCGACAGAGATGCCCGCCGCTCCGACCAAAGACGGCGAGCGCGTCGTACCTGCGTCCTGCGCGTTCGTGCCGTCGGTAGCAGGACTGATAATCGCGGGCGAGGTCGTTCGGGAGCTTGTCGGCAAATGATTTTTTATGGCGCTTTCGGTCAACAATATATTGTCAAAACGGATAAAAACAAAGCTTTTTTGGCTTTTTCACTTTATCCCGTAGCAAATCGGTTGACAAATTTTTCGGAATATGTTATATTTACGGTATGTAATCGTTTTATGGCACAGTTATATAAAGAGAGGTATTGAATATGTCGCTGCGAATTGAAACCGAAGCTAACCGCTGTCTAAACTGCAAAAAGCCGCGGTGTATGGAGTATTGCCCAGTACACACGCCGATACCGCAGATCATTCAAAAATTCAAGGAAAACAAAGTCATGGAGGCAGGCGAGCAGCTTTTCGAAAACAATCCCATGAGCGTTGTCTGCGCTACCGTGTGCAATCATGAGGCACAGTGCGCGGGTCACTGCGTTCTGGGAAAAAAGGATACGCCCGTTCAGTTTTACGATATCGAGCGCTTTGTTTCCGATGCTTACCTCAGCCGTATGCGCCCTGCCTGCGCTCCAAAAAACGGAAAGCGCGTCGCCGTTATCGGTTCGGGACCCGCTGGGCTTACCGTTGCCATTATACTGGCGAAGAACGGTTACAGCGTGACTATTTTCGAACGCAAGAACGACATCGGCGGTATGCTCCGTTACGGAATTCCCGAGTTCCGTCTCTCAAACACTGTCATCGACCGCTACAAACAGCTGCTCGAAAAGCTGGAGATACAGGTGCGCCTTAATACGACTATCGGCGGCGCACTGAAAATAGACGACCTTTTCCGCGACGGCTACGATTCAGTATTTGTCGGAACGGGAGCGTGGCGGCCGAGAACGCTGAATATCCGCGGCGAGTGCCTTGCCAACGTTCATTTCGGTATCTCCTATCTTGAAAATCCTCGTCATCACGAGCTTGGGGAAACGGTTGCCGTTATCGGTATGGGCAACGTGGCAATGGACGTTGCGCGGACTGCGTTCCGCTACGGAGCGCAGCGCGTAATGCTTTTCTCGCGCGGCATACACGCCTCGGCAAGCTCTCATGAGATGAGCTACGCAAAGCTTGACGGAGCGGAGTTTATCTATGGAAAACAGATAGTGCGCATAGACCCCGAGGGACCCGTGTTCAAGACCTCTATAATCAACGACGAGGGCAAGATTGTGGGTTACAAGGACGGCGAAGAATTGGTTCCCGCGGATTCTGTTATCATCGCCGTAAGTCAGCGCCCCAAGGATAAGCTGATACTCTCGACGGAGCACCTTGCGGGTACCGCCAAGGGCTTACTGGTGGTTGATGAGGACAACATGACAACGCATCCCGGAGTGTTCGCTGCGGGCGACGTAGTTACGGGACCGCTCACCGTAGTTCACGCCGTGGAGGACGCGAAGAAAACTGCAGCCGCAATGATGAAGTATATGGAGAAAGATAACCGATAAAAACGGGGAGAACATCAGACGGTAATTCGCAAATATCCGCCACACAATTGACATACGGAGAGGAGAAATTGAAATGAAAAAAGACGTTGTTATTTTAACGGTCGCGGGACAGATCGCATGGCAATCGCACATAGAACAGGCATCGGAAAGAAAATAGTTATCGGCGATAAGAGCCTTGCCAATGCCGATACTATCGTAAAGATTATGAACGACGCGGGTATGGAAATGGATCTGTCCTCGCGCAAGTCTATCGTGAAACTGATCGCCGAGACTCAAAAGCACAGTGAAATATCCGCGACACTTTTCACGCTTATCAGATGGCTAAGCGCTGCAATGAAAAGCGCGTTATGGCGGAGGCTGTCAAGTGGGGAACGCGCGGCGACTTCTACAAGAATATGTTCGCGAAAAATCCCGCAGGTCGTTACGGGACCGCGGACGAGGTCGCGAACGTCGCGGAGCTGCTTATGTCGCCCGCGGAAGCGTTTATCACGGGTTCTAACATATTGATCGACGGCGGCGCAACTGCAAGCTACTATTACGGACCACTCAAGCCGCAGTAAGTAAATACGGAAATAAAAAAGCAAGGTGTTTAACCTTGCTTTTTTATTGTTTACATATCAAAGGCTCTTCCAGTCGTTGAGGAAACGCTCGATACCGATATCGGTGAGCGGGTGCTTTATCATCTGGCAGATGACATTATAGGGTACGGTCGCGATATCGCAGCCCGCACGCGCCGCCTGAGTAACATGAATGGGATTGCGGATCGACGCGGCAATTATCTCCGTATCAATACCCTGTATCATGAAAATATCAGCTATCTCGCGGATAAGCTCCATTCCGCATTCGCCAATGTCGTCAAGTCTTCCGAGGAACGGCGATACATAAGTTGCTCCCGCATTGGCGGCGAGTATAGCCTGAGCCGCCGAGAAGATCAGCGTTACGTTGGTCTTGATACCCTTTGCGGTAAGGCGCTTGCAGGCTTTCAGACCCTCCGCGCACATAGGCAGCTTTATAACTATGTTCGGGTGTATTTGTGCCAGCGGAAGAGCTTCTTCGACCATTTTGTCCGCCTCAAGCGAGATAACCTCAGCGGAGATAGGTCCGTCGACGATTCCCGCAATCTCCTTTACAACATCCTCGAAAACGCGGTGCTCCTTTGCGATAAGGGAGGGGTTCGTGGTAACCCCGCAGATAACGCCGAGGTCGTTTGCCTCGCGTATCTCGTCAACGTTTGCGGTGTCTATAAACAGCTTCATAATATTGTTCCTTTCGGTTTTGTAAATTCGTTTTATAAATCTATTTTACAACCCGAAGCTATACAATTCTACTCTGATATTGCGGTTGTGTGGTCAATAATTGCGGTTATTTGTCCGCTTTTTGAATTCCGACGGCGTACATCCCTGTATCGACTTAAATACGCGATTAAATGTGGTAATGCTGGAGAAGCCCGATTTCATTGCCGCGTCGGTTACGGTCATGTCCGTTTTTTCGAGCAGCAGTGCCGCCTCGCGGATACGTCTGCGGTTGAGGTAGTCGGACAGCGATGTGCCGCTGAATTTGCGGAACAATCTCGAAAAGTGGAATTTACTGTACCCCGACGCGTTTGCAAGCTCGTCGAGGGAAATATCGTACATATAGTTTTTGTCAATGTAATTCAGCGCGAGCCGAAGTTTGGCTGAATTTTTTTCAATATGCGGCTCGTAGGCGGTTTGTCGCTCTGCGAAAACGGCGAGCAGCTCGAGGAGCTTGATGTAAACGCGAGCTTCTGCCGCGGGAGAGGAGCTTTCATACAATGCGCGTATCTCGCCGATAAATCCGCCGGGTAAATCTTGCGCGCTTACCATAAACGGACCGGACAGCACGGTCATAAGCTCCGAGAGCGCGGAATTTCCCGAAAGCGCCGTATCATCGCATTGAATGACAACGTATGCCCCTTCTGAACTGAGCGCGTGGGGCTCGTTTGCGGGTATCAGTATTAAGTCGTTTTCATTCAGCGTAAATTCTCCGCGCGAGCAGACTGCCGTGAGTGTTCCTCTCAGCGGCGACGCTATTTCAACAGCGCTGTGGCAGTGCTCGGCGGTATCGCTGCGATCTGCGTATTCTCTTAACAGAACAGCTTTGCGTCCAATGCTACGATCCTCCGGCATATGCGCACCCCCTTTTCTACATTTTACCATATTTCGGCGAAAAATTCAATATAAAATACGATAGGTTTTGTAAAGCTGCATAATAAAAGTTTGCGACGATAAACAGAATACATATATAAGGCTACACTTTGTGTTGTAAATTGTTTCCTTAACATCATCTTTTCATGTTTGTGTTGTTTATCTTCCATAGACATTGACAAATAATGCACGATTGTGGTATAATTTTTTAATAAGCGGTTCCCGCCAATGTGAATTTTATGCACGGCGCGGACGTTTGTATTTTAAGACTTTGTAAACAACAAAGCCGGAATTATTTCGCTGTGAAAGGAAGCGATGCTTGTGAGCAATACATATAACGGCGGCTCCGAAAAGCAAAGCCCGCTTGAACGTGTGGCGGCTTTTATAGTCGATAAGCGCAAGGCGTTTTATCTGCTGTATATCGGTGTTGCCATTTTTTGTATTTTTTCGAGCGGCTGGACTAAGGTTAACGACGACCTTACCAGCTACCTGCCCGATACCACTGAGACGCGTCAGGGTCTCACGATTATGGAGGACGAGTTCGTGACGTTCGGCTCAAGCCGCATAATGGTCGACAATATCTCGTTTGCTAAAGCGGAGGAGCTTTTGGAGCGTATTGAGAACGTTGAGGGCGTGAAGTCGGTCGAGTTCGACGGCACGGAGGAGCACTTCAAGAACGGCGCGGCACTGTTCTCGATAACCTACGACGGCACGGCAACAGACGAGGTGAGCGTGAACGCGCTTGCCGAGGTCGAAAAGCTCGTTGACGGCTACGATGTGTACGTTACGGGCGATACGGGCGATTCCGCGTCGGCGGGATTGGCGGCGGAAATGCAGGTCGTTATGATAATCGCGGTGGTCATCATACTGCTGGTGCTGCTGTTTACCTCTCATACATATATGGAGATACCCGTGCTGATAGCGACGTTTGGTATGGCGGCGCTTATGAACAAGGGTACCAACTTCATTTTCGGCGAGATATCGTTCGTTTCGGATTCCGTCGCGGTGGTACTGCAGCTCGCGCTCGCTATCGACTACGCGATAATCCTCTGTCACCGCTACACCGAGGAGCGCACTCATCTTGAGGCGCGCGAGGCGGTAGTCATCGCGTTGTCAAAGGCTATCCCCGAGATAGCGGGCAGCTCTATGACAACGCTTTCTGGTCTCGGCGCGATGTGCTTTATGCGCTTCGGCATAGGCAAGGATCTGGGACTTGTGCTGATAAAGGCAATCATACTCAGTCTTTTGGCGGTGTTTACGCTTATGCCCGGACTGCTGATGAGCTTCAGCGGGCTTATCGACAAGACACACCACAAGAATTTTGTTCCGCAGATAACGAGCTGGGGCAAGCTCGCGGTCAAGACGCGTTTTGTTATGCCTCCGCTGTTTATTCTGCTGATAATCGCGGGTTTTATTTTCTCGAACAAATGCCCCTACGCCTACGGTCAGACGGGTCTTACCACAACGCGCAAGAACGAATCGCAGGTAGCAGTCGAGCGCGTGAACGATACGTTCGGCAGCGTGAACACTCTCGCGGTCTTGGTACCGAACGGCGACTATGAAAAAGAGGGGCAGCTCCTTCGCGAGTTTGAGCGTATGCCCGAGACCGACACCGTTCTCGGACTGGCGAACGTCGACGCTATGGACGACTATGTGCTCACCGACAGGCTTACGCCGCGGCAGTTTGCCGAGATGACCGACCTCGACGTTGAGGTCGCTCGGCTGCTCTACTCCGCCTACGCGGTAGATCAGGAGACCTACGGTCAGCTCGTTTCGGGTATAGACGGATACGGCGTGCCTCTTATAGATATGTTTATGTTTCTGTATGATCAGATGCAGGAGGGCTACGTCACGCTTGACGACGAAATGACGGAGACTATCGAGGATCTGCACGGGCAGCTCTCCGACGCGAAATTACAGCTCCTCGGCGAGAATTACAGCCGCCTTGTGCTCACGCTCAATCTTCCCGAGGAAAGCGACGAAACATTTGAATTCCTTGATACCCTGCACAAGACCACGGCGAAATATTACCCCGGGGACGCTTACCTTGTCGGCAACTCCACGAGCGATTTTGACCTGTCCACCTCGTTCGGCGACGACAATCTGCTTATAGGTGTACTGACTATTGTGTTTGTCGTGCTGGTATTGGTATTCACGTTCAAATCTTCGGGGCTGCCGATACTGCTTATATTGGTTATTCAAGGCTCGGTATGGATAAACTTTTCGTTCCCGTACCTTCAGAAAGAGCCGTTGTTCTTCCTTAGCTATCTGGTAGTAAGCTCAATTCAGATGGGCGCGAATATCGACTATGCTATCGTTATCGCGAACCGTTATGTCGAGCTGAAGCAGATAATGCGCCCGAAAAAAGCGGTTATCGAGTCGCTCAATCAGGCATTTCCTACTATCGTCACCTCGGGTACGATACTCGCCTCGGCAGGCGTTCTGATAGGCTTTCTGTCGACTAACCCCGCGATATCCTCTATCGGAGTATGTCTCGGCCGCGGAACGCTGATTTCGATATTTCTCGTTATGGGAATACTTCCACAGATACTGCTTCTTGGCGACGTTATCATTGAAAAGACGGCTATCACGCTCAAGCGCCGTTTGCCGCTGCAAAGTCATTCGGGCGTTATACGGCTTGACGGTCATGTGCGCGGATATATTGCGGGCGTAGTGGACGGCGATTTCAGCGGACTTATCCACGGTACGCTGAACGCGCAGGTCGAGTCGGGAGCAATATCACAGGAAATGACCGAAGCGCTGCCAGCCGAATTTATGGGAGAGGAGGAGACACAAAATGAAAAATCACCTGTCTGATAAGATAGTTTCGCTGCTTGCGGCGGGAAGTCTGTTCATATCGCTTACCATGCCTGTTTTCGCTCAGGCTCCGCAGAATAATTCCGTTACCATCTCCTCCGCGGAGGAATTTATGAGCTTTGCGAAAAGCTGCTCTCTTGATCAATGGTCGCACGGTAAGACAGTAACGCTTACGGAGGATATAGACCTTTCGGGTGTTGACTTTGTGGCCGTGCCGATTTTCGGCGGAACGTTCGACGGCGCGGGATATACGATCTCGGGCGTGAGAATTGACGATTCGGGCTCTTCGGGCTCACATCAGGGGCTGTTCAGATATCTTGAAAAGGGCGCCGTTGTCAGAGACCTCAATGTTATGGGAGTGATCTCTCCGAGCGGCAGCCGTTCCGAGGTTGGCGGTATCGTCGGCGTGAACGGGGGAACGATAAGGAGCTGTACGTTCCGCGGAACCGTACGCGGCGAAAGCTCCGTTGGAGGCATTGTCGGCGTAAACAGTGAGACGGGCAGCATTATCGAGTGCTCCTCCGCGGGCACGGTCATAGGAACGAGCGCCGCGGGAGGTATCGCGGGTCGCAGCGAGGGAACTCTGCTGAAATGCACAAATTCCGCGGGAATAAACCTCACAAATCCCGATAATTCGGAGAATATAATAGAATTTGACCCCGAAAGCTACATCAGCCCCGACGATGAGGAAGAGACAAATCTCCTTAACAGCTATACCGACGCGGGAGGTATCGTCGGGTATACGAGCGGAATGGTGCAGAGCTGTGACAATACGGGCGACGTGGGCTATCCGCACGTCGGCTACAATATCGGCGGCGTCGCGGGACGGCAGAGCGGCTATCTTGCGGGCTGCACCAACAGCGGCACGATAAACGGCAGAAAGGACGTAGGCGGTATCGTCGGACAGTCCGAGCCATATCTTTCGCTCGACCCTGGCAGGGAGATACTCGAGGAGCTGCGCACCGAACTGCACACGCTGAACGACCTTATTGACAAAGCACTCAACGACGTCCAGGACACGGGCGATGATGTTTCCGAGCGTCTTACCGCGATGAAGAAGTATACCGATACCGCAGAGGACAGCTGTAAGGAAATGCTGGACGAGGTGACTGGATTTGTCGACGAAAATGTTGATACCATAAACACTATGGTAGCGGATATCACCAACGCGCTTGACAAGATCGCACCCGCAATGGACGAGATCGTGGAAGCGGGCGAAAGTATAAGCGATATGTCCGACGATATCGGCGCGGCGTTCGAGGCGCTCAAGTACGTTGTAAACGTCGGAGACGCGGCTATGCGTAATATACAGGCTTCTTTAGATAATCTGAAAAGCGCTTCGGACAGTCTCTCGGACGCAGCACGATATTTCAGAAACGCTATTGAAGCAATGACAGACGGCGTTGTTTCAGACGATAAGGATAAACAGTCGTCTGCCGCGGAGGATATCAAAAGCGCAGCAGATTCGCTGAACGGCGCACTGGAGGACGTTTCGGAGGCGGCGAACGCTCTGGATAAGGCGCTCACCGAGGCAGGGCTGACCGATGATACCGCCGATGGCAGCGTTACGCGTGAGAGCGCTTCTGGCAGTGAAACGGAAGGGGCTCTCGAAGTACCCGAAATTTCGGAGACATCCGAGGTTCCCGAAAACCCCGACGAACCCGTGACCGACCCCAATGACCAGGGAACAGAAGGAACCAAAAATCCCGATGATCCCAAGGAGCCCGACAAACCTGATTTTCCAAACCTGCCGATAGACCCAGACGATTTTGACAGCAGCGATATATTGGAAATACTTGAAACGATCGAGGATAACTGGAATAAGGCAAAGGATCCACTTAAAAGCTCCTCCGAGGCTATGCAGCGCGCGGCGGACAGTCTGAGCGCGGCGTTCTCGGAGCTGCAAAGCTCCGCTGATAAGCTGGACGGCGTTACGGACAGCGTCAACGAGGCGCTTGACCGCTTTGAGGACGCGTCCGAGGCTTCTTCCTCGATAGGCAAGGCTTTACAGCGCTCGTTTACCGATATTGGAGATGCGGTGCGTGTGCTGACCGAGGACGGCCCCGAGAGCTTCAGACGGCTCGGAGATGATTTCCGAAACGCGGGCAACAGGCTGCACGGCTCCGTTACCGCAATGACGGACGATATGGAGGCGCTCAACAGACAGTTTAACGAGAACAGCGGTACGGTCGCGGACGATCTTCGGGCTATTAACGATCAGCTTGAGGTGATCTCCGATATGGTAATAGACGCAGTTTCCGAGCTGTTGGATACGGCTTCTTCGCCCACCGTCGGCGACAGCTTTCTAGATACCTCCGACAAGGATATTGCCGCAACAAGGCAGGGCAAGGTCACGGACTGTGTGAACAACGGAACTGTGTCGGGAGATCACAATATCGGCGGTATTGTCGGCGCTATGGCTATTGAGTTCGATCTTGATCCCGAGAGCGATCTTTCAGAGAACGTTCGTTTTGGCGCTACATACGAGACCAAGGCGGTATTGCAGAACAGCAAAAACTACGGCGCAATAACCGCGAAAAAAGACTGCGCAGGTGGTGTCGCGGGACGTATGGATCTCGGAACGACCATTTCATGCAGCAACTACGGCGAGATATCGAGCAGTGACGGCAGCTATGTCGGCGGTATCTCGGGATATTCCGATGCGGTGGTGCGCGGCTGTTACGCCAAGAGCGTACTCTCGGGAGGCAGCTATGTGGGAGGTATTACGGGCAGAGCGAATGATCTGCGCGATAATTTCGCGATAGTGACCGTAAAGGAGTGCGGCGAATATGTCGGCGCCGTCGCAGGCAGTATCAGTGAGGACGGAATAATGAGCGGCAATCGTTTTGTCGACACGGGAACAGCGGGCGTTGACGGCATAAGCTATGCCGACCGTGCGGAGCCTATCGGATTTGCCGAGCTTGAAAGGCTTGACAACGTTCCCGAGGAATTTACGCAATTCGGTATCACACTCATTGCGGACGGCAATGTTGTCGGAAAGATACCGTTTAAATACGGCGATGATCTGTCAAAGGTCGATTTGCCCGAGGTCCCCGTTCTCGAGGGCAGCTTCGGCCGATGGGACGAATTCGACATGTCGGGGGTGCTTTCAGATATCACGCTTGAGGCGGTATACGCGCCGTGGATAACGATCGTCGCGAGCGCGGAAACGCAGGACGAGCTTGCGCTCGCGCTTGCCGAGGGCAGATTTACAGACGAAGCAATACTTCACGCGGAGGACGGAACTGCCGAGCCTCCCGCGCAGGGAGAAACTCGCGTTCTGAATATTTCGCTTACGGGAGCTGACACGGAAACGGGCACGATCCCGATAAGGCTGCTGAACGCGGGTGGAAAGAACGCGGCGGTCTGGCGGCTCGATAACGACAGCTGGACGCGCGTTGACAGCACCATCAGCGGCAAGTATCTGCTTCTGGAAATGAATGGCACGAGCGGAACATTCTGCATTCAGCCGCAGGATACGGAGCTGCTGCCGATTTTGCTGGCAGCTGGCGCGGTCGTAATATTGGTAATTGTGATAGTTGTTGCGGTGACAGTGCATAAGAAAAAGCACCGAAAAGCCAAGGTAACGAACAAATAACAAAAATACGGCGAACTTTTTGGTTCGCCGCATTTTTGTTACATAGGTTTTAAGTTTTTGTTGAGCCTGTCCACCATCCAAGCGATCCGCTTTTCGCGTCCCGCGTCCGTTTTTGCGTCAAGATACGCCTTTGTATAGGTTTTCTTTACCGATGGAGACATGGCTTGGAAATTTGTGTAAGCGGGCTCATAATATTTCAACAGCGCGGAAAGCTTAGCGATTTGTTCATCTGTGACCGCCGCGGGCTTGGGAGCGTCCCACTGACCGTTCTTTTTGGCTTCCTCTATTTTCTGTCTGCCGAAATCGGTCATCATTCCCCGTTCTTCAAGGCTTTTGACCAATGCCTTGTTCTTCTCCGACCACTTGCTGTTCGTCCTGCGCATAGAAAAGTATTTCTTATAGGTCTTATCGTCAATGCTTTGCATCTGCCCGTCGATCCAACCAAAGCAGAGAGCTTCTTCAAGTGCTTCTCCCGCTTTTATCGTTTTCGGTCCGCCCGCTTTGCCGAATAAAAGCCATACGCCGCCGCTTGTCAGATAATGATCGTTAAGCCACTTCCTGAATTCGTCCCTGTCGGAAAATCCAATTATATCTCCCATTACGCTGACCTCCTTTGGCGCACTTTATCCGTTAATGGTGCACAGTTTCAAACTGTCAGCTCACCGCGATGGCCGATACATAGAATATCGCGGCTCCGTCCTGAGACTTGGGGGCGATCTTTAAGGTGTGCTTGCCCTCGGTCAAGCCAGTCTTGATCTGCTCAAACTCAACATAATTGCCCCAGCCGTTGGGGAACGCTGCGTCAATTGTGGTCACGAGTTCGCCGTCAAGGTAAATATCCGCCTTACAAGCGTTTTGAGTGAGCTTTCCGTACAGAATACCTACGTTAGTGCCCTCAAACTCGAATTCAATAGCGGAATCATCGGTGAACTGTCCGTCGTTTGCTTTCACAAACCAAGGATTCATAAAGTTGCCGAAATTGGCTTCTCTTACCTCAAACGCCCCAAGGCTTGTTGGCTCGGTATCGTCCGACATCAGGAGCTTGGCGTTTACATAAGTATTGCCGATATCGGTAACGGAAGCCAGGTCGCTCTCCGCGCCCGAGATATTGTCGAGGTCGTCTATCACCGACTGAATGTAATTCGTGATAAGCTCGCTCAGGATAGCGTGACCGGGAACGTTCGGGTGGATATTGTCGTCAGAGATATCCGCCCACTTGATATAGCCCTTGTCAATGATGTCAAGGATAGCGTCCTTATAGGATATCATCGGAATATCGAACTTCTTTACGATCTCTCCGTGATAATTGATGAAGCTCGTGCCGTTCTCCTGCGTCATAGCAACGGTAATTATAGCGGGATTTGTTGAGTAATTCCAGAGCTTTCTGAGCAGACTCGCGTAGGTCTCCTTGTTGATCTCGGTGCGCTCGGTAGTATCGTTTACCGAGAAATCGATAAAGATAAGGTCGGGATCGTGCGACAGTACATCCTTGTCCGCGCGGTGAACGCCTATATAAGAGCCCGTAGCGCCGATACCCGCGTTTACGTAGGTTATGTTCGCGTCGGGAAATTTCTCCTCAAGCCAGTTATTCGTAAGCCGGGCGTAGCACAGATCGTTGCCCGCCGAGGTTCCCTGCGTGATAGAGCCGCCAAGGTATACCACCGTAACGTCCTCGCCTGCCTGCAATTTCTTGATAACATTTGACAGACGAACCCGATTGCCCGCGTTATAGCGCGAGTTCGCGATCATTGTGGGCGTTAGTTCTCCTCCAAGCGTATAAGCCACCTCCTCTATTTCGGGAGTACTTTCACTTTCGCCGTTGCTTGATTCGGGAGCGGAGCTTTCGCCGTTATCGGTGCTCGTGCTGCCCGTATCTGTACTCGTTTGCGAGCTTTGGTTGTCCGAGCTGTTGTTCGAACTCGAGCTTGAATTTCCGCCGCCCGTGCAGGCGGTCATTGATAAAATCAGCGCCGCGCAGAGCGCCATTGCCGAGATTTTCTTCATAATGCGTGATCTCCTTTAGGTAAATTCAGGGTTAATAACCTAATAACCCCCGTTATTAGCTAACACATAATATTATGACATTTTTTTCACGGTTTGTCAAGGGGATATTTCATGAAAATGCCGTGTCAATTGTCTGCACCCGACGATACTATTCCCTTGTCCGCGTCGATCGTTACGGCTGTGCCGCTCCTCAGTATAGCCGCGGCGTTCTCTGCGCCGACGATAACGGGGATATCCAGCGCCATTCCGACGATAGCCGCGTGCGAATCCGCGCCGCTCTCCTCGGTGATGATACCGGCCGCCGTTTTCAGAAGCGACAGCACCTTGTTGGAGGTCTTATGGATAACAAGTATCTGTCCCGCCTCAAAGCGCTCCAGAGCGTCCTCCTCAGTCTGCGCGACGCAGATGGGAGCGGTGACCGTGCCCTTTGTAACGCCAGTTCCCGTAACCAGAACGTCGCCGACGATATGCACTTTCATAAGATTGGTGGTTCCCGAAACACCGAGCGGCACACCCGCCGTGATAACGGTAAGATCGCCGTTTTTCAGCAGTCCCGCCGCGACAGCTTTTTCTACCGCGTGATGAATAAGGTCATCGGTATTCGTCATCATTTCCTCCGCCATAAGCGGGATAACGCCCCATGACAGCGCCGTCTGCCGCCAAGCCACCTCGCTCGTCGTGCAAGAGATTATCGGACATTCGGGACGGTAACGAGAGATCATACGCGCGGTAGTACCCGTCTTTGTAACGGTGATTATTGCCGTCGCGCCCAAATCCATAGCCGCGCTGACCGTAGCGTGCGAGATAGCTGCCGAAACATTCACGCAGTCTCGCGTTTCCTGCTTGTAGAAGCGCTTTTTATAGTCGATAGCCTTTTCTGTGGTCTCCGCGATAAGCGCCATAGTCTTTACCGCCTCAACGGGGTGCTGTCCCGCAGCGGTCTCTCCCGACAGCATTATAGCGCTCGTGCCGTCGTAGATGGCGTTCGCAACGTCGGTGGTCTCAGCCCTTGTGGGACGAGGATTGTGTATCATACTTTCCAGCATCTGAGTAGCGGTGATGACCTGCTTGTTGGCATTATAGCCCTTTTTGATGAGCATTTTCTGAATCTGAGGTATCTCCTCGAAAGGTATCTCAACGCCCATGTCGCCGCGCGCGACCATAATGCCGTCCGAAACGCGAAGAATGTCGTCGATATTCTTCACGCCCTCACCGTTCTCGATCTTGGATATGATACGGATATCACCGCGGCCTTCTTCCTCGAGTATCTTGCGTATTGCAAGAACGTCGTCGGGACAGGTAACGAACGATGCCGCGATAAAGTCAAAGCTCTCCTGCGCCGCAAACCTGATATCGGAGATATCGACCTCCGAAAGATACGGCATAGACAGCTTCACACCGGGGATATTCACGCCCTTGTTGTTCGACAGTATGCCGCCGTTAAGTATCGAGCAGACAATATCCGCCGTGCCGTCGGCGTTGTGAACGATATCGGAGCAGCGCACGATAACGTTTCCGTCGTCAATAAGAATGCGCGTTCCAACCTCGATATCGTCGGGCAGGTTCTTGTATGTGATCGAAACGCGAGTGGTGTCACCTTCAACCTCGGCAGTCGTGAGTACGAACGTATCCCCCGTTTTGATCTCAACCTTCTGGTCGTCCTTGAATTTTTTCAGCCGCACCTCGGGCCCCTTGGTGTCCAGCAGTGTCGCGACGGGCTTCCCAAGCTCCTTTGCAACACGCACCACCTGATCGTGAGTGACCTTGTGACTCTCGTGAGTGCCGTGCGAAAAGTTCTGCCGTGCCACGTTCATACCATTCTCGATAAGCAGCCGCAGAACCTCGTCGGACTGCGTAGCAGGACCGAGCGTGCATACGATCTTTGTTCTTCTCATAAATAGCTCCTTTCGGTTTATTATAAAGCCAATAATATTTTCACGTTTTTATTATACCCTATAACTTCCTTTTTTTCAAGTACAAAATGCATTTTTTTCCGAACATATACTAAAGAAATGCGCTGTTAAAAAATTGGCAATCAAAAAAACACACCTAACAAAAGCCCCGTCCTCGCCAAATATGCATATTGCATGCAGAAAACAAGAATTTTTTTATTAAAATATGTTGAAAACTTTGAGATTTTGTGATATAATTAATTGTGTATTAAACTGTTCGTGTAAAATTTTACGTAAAATATACAAGATGTAAATCGAGAGGGGCTGGGCTTATGGACTGCGCATTGTGGCTGAACAGGCGGAAAGTTTATTCCGCAGACGAAATTTCGGGCAATCCCGATATCGCTTCTTTGCGCGGCTACTTCCTCGCGGGAAGTTTAGTCGGCTGGTTGAGAGAGCACGGCGGAGAGCTCTACGCGAAAAAGCTGGCTAAGCTCCGTCACGATGATCCGGAGCTGAACGAAAAGCTGTCGAAGATATTCGGCGGCTCCGCGGAGGGCAAGCATTTCGCCGAGGTTGCGCCCGGCAAGACAAGCAGTGAATCACTTTCGGGCGGTATGTCCGGCGCCTTAGGCAGTATCGTGCTCGGTTCCAACGGTTCGTACAGTTTTATGACAAGATCTTTCGGCAGCGGACGTCGTGCGTTGATATCGCTGCTTGGCGGCTCATTCCATTTTGGAAGCTACTTCTTCGGCAGCGGTATGCACGAGTGGGAATGGGAGTGGCTGTTTAATCTCTATAAAAGCGGATCTTTCTCTTTTGGCAGCTTTACGAGCTTTCACGAATGGGAATGGCTATTCAAGATGTTCCGTTCGGGCAGCTTTACGGGCGGCTCGTTCGGTTTAGACAGCTTTTGGAGGTCCGGTTATCCGAGCAGCTTCGACAGCTTTTATATGCCTTTTACGGGCGATATCACCGTGCTCGACGAATATGACAGAATTATGCTCGAAACGCTGATGCGGTGTCCTCTTGACCGTTTCGGATACGGAATACACAATATCTGACAATTATTACAATAATTTACATCTATTCGGAGAATACATATGAAATATATCATTGCCTTTGTGCTTCTCGGACTTGTGACATACGCGGGAGTGTTTCTGCTGAGCTCGGGAATAAAGCAGAGCGTGGAAAATAAAAGATCGCCCATAATGATGACAAGCGTTCCGTGGCAGCAATATACCAAAGGAATGGCTGTGAGCGTGAAAATAGACCGGCAGCATGGCAAAATGAGATTTACAAACACGGTAAGACGGAAAGTTTTTGACATCGAATTCGGCGATCCGATAGTGCAGCACTATTATGTTATCCCCGCGGGAAAGGTCTTGTTACCGCCCGAGCAGTATTATATGCTGATATGCGTTACCGACGAGGAGGACATAAAGGCGCTTGACGCATTGTATTCCGAGACGCTAAATCCCATTGGCTCGGTAGAACCGCTTGAATGCAGGGGTGTACTTGCGGAGATGAATCCGCCTTTTGTTGAAGAGCTTATGATCTTCTTAATGGAAAACGCACAGCTTATCAAGGACGAGGAGCTTGTGGAGATTTTGGGTGACCCCTCACTCGTCATGCCTACCTATATAAACGGTTACAACCACATATGTCAATATGTTTTCTATGTTCAAAATAATACCGGCAGCGAGGGACCGCTGATAATAACAGGCGCGGCGCTGACGGTCATCGGAGCGGGTGTTATTGCCTTGCTCGCGATAAAAAAGCACCGCGAAAATTCGGGGTATTGAGTTGGTAATTATGTAAAACATACGCTTTTTCGGCGTGTTTTAAAATTATTTTAGGAGAAGATGTTATGAAATTTGTAAGGTTATTGATTGTTTTTGCCGTTCTGGCAATAATGGGTATCGCTCTGCTTATCGGATCGATAAAAGACAAGGCAGAGCTCGCCAAGCCGCGCGGCGATCTGGAAACCATGACAGAGGACGATTTTTATAACGGGCGCTTTGTTGAGGGAACAATTTATGAGCTTTGGGATAATTTTGCCGATATGGAGGAGTACGACAGCACCTTCGGAATAAAGCACAACACGCGCGTTACCGCTCAATATTACGCACTGCCCATCCCCGCGCTTGACGAATACAAATTTGTCGCGCTTGCCCTGAGCGACAGTTCACAGCAGAGTATTGCGGAAAGAATGGTTAAGGAAATCGACGCCTTTTTTGAGGACGGTACAGTACCCGAGACCACTATACAGATCAAGGGAAAGGTCACGAAGCTCAGCGGCGACGGGCTTGAATATCTTCAGGAATACGCCGTGGGTATGGGTCTTGAACCGAGCGACGTCGTAGCGTTTACGATAAACGACGGCAATGACGGCAGCGGCTCCGGCGGCATGCTTGTTATCGCGATAGTGCTCACGGTCATTGGACTGGGCGGCGCGGCATTTGTGATCATTCGCAAAGTTATCAGCGGAAAATAACGTGAACGCCATACATATCGCAAGCTCCGCGCCCGCATTCGCAAAGGGCAGGACGGCACTTGCCGCCGAGGATTTCGATCTGTATTGTACCGCGCTTTCGGCGCTGTGCTGGAGGAAATTCAACGGTAAAATTACAATGTGCTGTGACAGCCGCTATGCCGAATATTATGATAAAATCGGCATTACCGATATCTGGAATGATATTAAAATATGCGTTGCGGACGACTTGGAGGGCATTGACCCGTTGATGTTCTGGGCTGGCGGAAAGCTCTTGGCATTGCGCGAGGTCAAGGCTCCCGTGGTGATGATCGACACGGATTTCATTGTGTGGAAAACGCTCGAGTTTGGTGACGCGTTAATCGCCGCTCACCGCGAGGAGATATCGGACGGGATATATCCTCCGCTTAACTTTTTCCGCGCGGGAGACCATATTATTCCCGATCTCAGCGAGGAGGTCTTACCGCTCAACACGGCGTTTTTGTACGTTCCCGACAACGATTTCAAGGAATTTTACACCTGTCAGGCGATCTCGTTTATGAAGTCGGCAGCGAGGTGCGACGATCGTCTGAAATATATGGTGTTTGCGGAGCAGCGGCTTGCCGCAATGTGCGCGGACTACACGGGTACGCCGGTCAGAACGCTGCTCGATAAGGATAGTCTGTTCTATCCGCAGAGCGATTTCACGCATTTATGGGGCGCTAAGCAGCCGATGCGCGACCACCCCGAGCTGCGCGGGGAGTTTCTATGGAAATGCAGAAAGCGGCTGCTCTCGGAGTTTCCCGAATACGCTTATATCGCAGAAATTATCGACAGCCTAAACGGTGAATAATTATAGGGTTTTACGCTCAAAATAGTAATAATTTTCTGTTTTGGGAGGAATTTACCTATGATACACGTACAGGAGCTGCAAAAATACTACACCGTAGGAGCGAATACAATAAAGGCGCTGAACGGCGTTTCGCTGGATATCGACGACGGCGAATACGTTACGGTGGTGGGAACGTCGGGCTCGGGTAAGTCCACGCTGATGAACATTCTCGGCTGTCTCGATACGCCCACCTCAGGCAGCTATTTGCTCGACGGCGAGGACGTCGCGGCGTTGTCCGACAATACGCTCTCCGATATCCGCAGCGTAAAGATAGGGTTTATTTTTCAGAGCTTTAACTTGATACAGGGCTTGACGGCGCTGGAGAATGTAGAGCTGCCGCTGCTGTACAGGAAGGTTCCGAAAAAACAGCGCAGCGAGATCGCGATGAGAGCGCTCGACAGCGTAAGGCTGTCCGACAGGGCGCTGCACCGTCCGACGGAACTGTCGGGCGGTCAGCAGCAGCGTGTGGCTATCGCCAGGGCTATCGCCGCCGATCCCGCGATGATACTTGCCGACGAGCCCTGCGGAAACCTCGACAGCAGATCGGGCGCGGAGGTACTGGATATACTTTCGGAGCTGAGCCGCAAGGGAAAAACGATCGTGATGATAACTCACAACGAGGATACCGCGAGAAAGGCTCAACGGCTGGTGAGAATATCCGACGGAAAAATTTTACAGTAAAGGGGCGGATAAAATGACCTTGCAGGAAATAATCGACGACAGCGGGCGGATAGTGTTCTTCGGCGGCGCGGGGGTGTCCACGGAAAGCGGCATCCCCGACTTCCGCAGTCAGGACGGCTTGTATAATCAGAAGTACAAGTACCCTCCCGAGACGATAATCAGCAGGAGCTTTTACGAGCGCAATTACGAGGAGTTTTTCCGATTTTACCGCGATAAGATGATTTTCGCCGACGCAAAGCCGAACGCCGCGCATTTAAAGCTCGCCGAGCTTGAGCGCGCGGGAAAGCTTTCGGCGGTGATAACGCAGAATATTGACGGACTTCATCAGGCGGCGGGGAGCAAAAACGTTATCGAGCTGCACGGCAGTATTCACCGAAATTATTGCTTTGAATGTGCCGAGCCGTATATGCTCGATTACATAATAAATTATGACGGAACGCCATACTGCGATAAGTGCGGAGGACGGATAAAGCCCGACGTGGTACTGTACGAGGAGAGTCTCAACGGTGACGACATCAATCGCGCGGTGAATGAGATATTGAGTGCGGACACGCTGATAATCGGCGGCACTTCGCTGGTCGTGTACCCCGCGGCGGGGTTTGTGAATTATTTCACGGGCAGGCATTTGGTAGTCATCAACAAGTCGCCCACCAACGCGGATAAAAACGCGGAATTGGTTATCAGCGACAGTATAGGCAAGGTTTTTGCGGATATCGTTGTAAAGTAGGCGTACAAATATCGGCGCGTTTCTGCACACTATAATCAACAGCAAGACAGTAATAATGCAGCAAAGGCGCGTTCAAATAAGGTCAAGGCAATACAAACGCAGGGGCAAAAGTCGGAGGCAATATGGATTGGCCAAGTGAGCGCAGCGGACGACCCGAGCTTTTGCCATTAAGATAGGAGTAAAGATGGAAACAGTTCAGACAGTCACTTATCAGTGTCCGAATTGCAACGCGGCATTGGAATACGACAACGTACGGGGCGGGTTCAGGTGCTTTTATTGCGACAGCACGTTCTCGGATTACGAGATACGTAATATATTCAAGCACAACGAGGAGGAAGTAAATCTCGATACGGCGGTAGAACCCGAGCTTGACAAGTCGCAGGAGCAGACGGAGGAATTCACAGGTCAGAGCGCGCTATACAGCTGTCCGAATTGCGGCGCGGGCGTTATCTGCGACAGTCTTACGGCGTCTACGAGGTGTCACTTCTGCCATACGCCCGTAATTCTCTCGGGACGGTTATCGGGCGAGTTCAAGCCGAACATGATAATCCCGTTTTCGACGACAAGGGAGCGCGCGGAGGAGAAGTTCAGGGAGTACATAAAGGGCAAATTCCTGCTGCCGAGAGGATCCAAGTCTGAGGCGCATATAAGCAATATCTCGGCGCTGTACGTTCCGTACTGGCTGAAGAGCGGTCTCGCGGACGTTCAGCTTACCGCGACGGGCAAGACGATACGTTCATGGCGTGCGGGTGACAGGCAGTACACCCATACAAAGGTGTATAATGTGGAACGTGACGCGGAATTGTCGTTTGTACGCGTACCATGCGACGGCTCAAAGCGTATCGACGACGGTCTCATGGAAAGCATAGAGCCGTTCACCTATGGCGGTCTTAAACCGTTTTCCATGTCGTACCTGTCGGGCTGCGCCGCGGAGAAGTACGATGTTTCCAAGGAGGAGGCTGCCGTACGGATAGATCAGCGTGTACTTGCAGCCGCCGAGACTGAAATACGCCGTATGGCTACGGTGTACACCTCGCTGGAATCGGTTCGCACAAGCTTTGTCTACCGTCAGCAGAAGTACGTTTACGCGCTGCTCCCCGTGTGGTTTCTCAACTACAATTACAGGGGCAAGGACTATGCGTTCGCAATGAACGGGCAGACGGAGAAGATGTTCGGTGAGCTGCCCGTAAGCAAGCTCAAGACGTTTTTCTTCGGCGCGGGGATATTCCTGCTCACATGGGTGATCGCGTCGTTTATAGGAGGGCTGTGCATTGCTTAAAATCAGATATTTTGCGGTGATCGTTTCGGTAATGCTGCTTATTCTGCCCGTGCTCGGCTCGACAGCCGTTGCGGGTTCGGAGGGCGGCTTTACGGCGGCGCTCTCCGATTTTGACGACTGCCTTACAGACGAACAGGAAAATAATCTCCGGCAGCTTATGCAGGAGACCGCGAACAAGGCGAGCTGCAATATCGGAATAGTAATAACCCGCGACCTAAACGGAATGTCCGACGTAAAGTATGCGGACAAATTCGGCGACGACGTTTTCGGCACAGGCAGCTCGTTTGTCGTGCTTATGCTGCTGAATACATATGATAACCCCGCATATGACGAATATCAGGACCGCATTTCCACGAGCGGAATGGGTCGCAACAAGTACGACGGTCATATCGAAGCTATGTTAAACAAGATGTACGACGGCCTTGACAGCGGCGGATTTTATGCCGCGTGTAAGAACTTCTGCTCTGTTGCGGAACGTTATGGCAGCGGCTCGGGCGGTACCGCGAGCCTTATGGTGGACGAGGGCTTGATCACTACGGTATTCGGCGGCAGCGTGATCGGGCTTATCGCCGCAACGATAGTCACGATCATAGTGGTCAGCAGCGTTGTTAAGGGATACAAGAGGATAAAGCCGATAAGCGCGGCGAATTATATAGATCAGAGCCGAACACGCATTACACGTCAGGTTGATCAGTTCGTCCGCGAGTACACTACGAGCCATGTTGTCAGCAGTAGCAGCAGCGGTCACGGTGGAGGCCGTCACGGCGGTGGCGGAGGAAGTCATCGCAGCGGCGGTCACGGCGGCGGTGGAGGTCGTCACAGATAATGAGGATAGTAATACAGCGGACGGAGTGTGCCAGCGTATCCGTTGACGGGAAAACAGTCGGCGAGATAGGAAAAGGCTTTCTGGTGCTGTTTGGAGTGGGCGCTGGGGATACCGAGGCGGACTGCGAGCGGCTGGCGAAAAAGCTTATAGGACTGCGTATCTTTGAGGACGAAAACGGCAAGACTAACCTTTCACTTAAAGACGTGAACGGCAGCCTGCTGATAATTTCGCAGTTCACTCTGTATGCGGACTGCCGAAAGGGAAACCGACCCAACTTCCTTGCGGCAAAGGAGCCCAAGGAGGCGGAGCGGCTGTACGAGTACTTCTGTGAGCTTTGCGGGCGTGAGATACCGACGGTCGAAAAGGGAATTTTCGGCGCGGAAATGCGTGTGGAGCTTGTCAACGACGGTCCGTTCACGATAATTCTGGAGTAATGAAATGATATATCTTGACAACGCGGCGAGCGCTCCCGTACACCCGAAAGCCCTAAGCGCCGCCATGCCGTTTATAACGGAGAATTTCGCAAACCCTTCCTCGGCTCATACTCTTGGGCGCGAGGCGAGGCTTGCCGTTATCGCGGCGCGGGAGCAATGCGCGGCGGTTATCGGAGCGCAGCCAGAGGAGATATACTTCACGAGCGGAGGTACGGAGAGCGATAATCTGGCTGTTTTTTCCGCGCTCGGCTTCAATGATAAGCACAAAATTATAACTACGGAAATAGAACACCCCGCCATACTGAACGCCTGCAAGGAGCTTCAGCAGCGGGGATTTGAGGTTGTGCGTATATCGCCCGACGGCGAGGGGATAGTTCACGCGGAGGATATTGCGGCGGTGATCGACAATAATACTGCTCTTGTCTCCGTAATGGCGGCAAACAACGAAATCGGTACTATACAGCCCTTTGCGGAGATAGGCGAGCTTTGCCGTCGGACGGGCGTTCTGTTCCATACCGACGCGGTTCAGGCGGTCGGCAATATCCCTCTTGATATGCGCGTGCTTGACGTTGATATGCTGTCCGTTTCGGCGCATAAGATCGGCGGTATAAAGGGTGCGGGGCTACTGTATGTGCGCAAGGGAACGCTGATCTCGCCAATGATATTCGGCGGCGGTCAGGAAATGGGAATGCGCTCGGGTACGGAGAACGTTGCGGCTATTGCGGCTCTCGGCACTGCGATGACGGAGGTCTGCCGCAATATTCCCGAACATCGGCGCAGACTTTCACGACTGCGCGATATGCTGATCGAGAAGTTGGAGAAAATCCCCGATTCTCGATTGAACGGCAGCCACACCGATCGGCTTTGCTCAAATGTAAGTTTCTCGTTCGCGGATATCGACAGCGAAGCGCTTGTAATGACACTCGATCTTATGGGCGTGTGCGCCTCGACAGCCTCCGCCTGCTCCGCGGGGAAACAGCACCGCTCGCATGTTCTCGCAGCGCTTGGTCTTGACGAGAACCGGCTTGACGGAGCGCTCAGGCTCACCCTTTCGGATCATAACACCGAGGAGGAGATCGTTGCCGCGGCGGATATTATCGCCGAATGCGTTGCCCGTCAGCGAAGCGGTTAATCTCCCGTGGACTCGCGCAGTATAAGGCTGTGCGGCAGCATATATGTAGATTTATCAGGCTCATCGGTCTTCATATTGGCGATGAGCTTTTCGATTACCGTCTTTCCTTGCAGATAGCACGGCTGCTCGACCGTCGAGAGCCGAGGTATGAACATATGCGAGTAGGCGATATTATCAAAGCCAAAGAACAGCAGATCCTTTCCGACGGTTATGCCGTGCTGAACGGCGTAGGTCATAGCGCCGATAGAGATCGTATCGGAAATGGAGAATATCGCGTCGGGCTTGTTCGGCATGTTCATGAGAGCCTCACAGCCGCGCGTTCCCGTGTCCGCGTCGTAATCGCCGTAATACACAAGATCGGGATCAAACGGGATATTTGCCGCATTGAGTGCGCGCATATAGCCGTTCTCGCGATCGACAGATGACTGACTGCGAACCTCCGTAGTTATCAGACCAATGCGCCGTCTTCCCTTGCCGATAAGGTAGCTTGTGGCATCGAAACCGGCGCGTTCATTATCGATAGTCACACAGAGGATATCATTAATATCGAGCCTTTCCAGACAAATAGCGATGCAGTAACGCTTGGACAAATCGCTTATGGTCTTACTGTCAAGCTTTGGGGCGAGCAGCACAACGCCGTCTACCGCGCGTGAAAACAGCATACCGAGCAGGTGCATTTCATGATCGGGATCGTTGCGCGTGGTGGCTATGAGGATATCGTAGCCGTCAACGAACGCCGCGTCCTGCATACCGCGCAGAACATCGCTGTAAAAGCTCTGCTCCGTAGAGCCGATTATCGCAAGGATACGCTTTGTTTCGCTCTTGCGCAGATCGCGCCCTAGGAAATTCGGGCTGTATCCCAGCTCCTCTACCGCACGGTTGACCGCCTGAACAGCCTCCTCTGACACGTTATTCTTGTTGTTCAGTACGCGTGAAACGGTCGCCACGGACACGTTTGCTGCCTTGGCAACATCTTTAATAGTAATATTCACAGTGTTCGCCTCCTAAAATTGACGAAAACATTCTCGATCTGTCGTAAAAATATGGGCAGATCATTTTTGTTCTATATATATATAATACTATAAAAGTTAAACGTTTTCAATAGGCAACTTGCACAAAGTAAAGGCTGTAATTTTGAAATTATGTCAATATTCGGGAATTTAAGCCGTTGGGAAGTTACTTATAAGTGCACTGTCAAATTCACAGAAAACACATATAATGTAACACGAAAGGAGCGATCATTATGTGCGGAATTGCAGGAGAGATCAATTTTAGAACAAAGATCAACAACGAAATAATACGTGAAATGAGCCGTGCGCTTACGCCGCGCGGACCCGATGCGGACGGACTTTTCGAACATGAGCACGTCTGTCTCGCGCACAGGCGGCTTATCGTCATTGACCCCGATAACGGCGCTCAGCCTATGACGTTCGGCGACTGCACGCTCGTCTACAACGGCGAGCTGTACAACACCGCAGAGATACGGGACGGGCTTGAAAAGCGCGGTTATCGCTTTCTCGGACACTCCGATACCGAGGTCGTACTGAAAGCATATGTCGAGTACGGCGAGAAATGTCTTGATATGTTCAACGGTATCTTCGCGTTTGCCGTCTGGAACAAGAGTGAGCAAACGCTGTTCCTCGCGCGTGACAGGATCGGCGTAAAGCCTCTGTTCTACGCGGAAACAGATAACGGACTTGTATTCGCGAGCGAGATCAAGGCGCTGCTTAAACACCCTGCGATCAAGCCCGTGCTCACCGAGGAGGGAGCGGCACATATAATGCTGGTAGGTCCGGCGAGGATAGTCGGCGACGGCGTATTCCGCGATATACGCGATCTGCCCGCGGCGTACTGCGCAGAATTCTCGCGCAAGGGATTGAATTTGAAACGATACTGGAGATTAACAGCCTCCCCGCACAACGAGAATTTCACTGAGACTGCAAACCATGTGCGGGAACTTATCTTTGACGCAGTCAGGCGGCAGCTCGTCAGCGATGTGCCATTATGTACTTTCCTATCGGGGGGACTTGACAGCTCGGTCATCTCGGCGATAGCGGCGACGGAGTTTTCCAAACGCGGAGAGCGTCTGCATACATTCTCCATAGATTACGCTCACAACCGCGAAAATTTCAGGGCAAGCGCGTTCCAGCCCGATGAGGACGCACCCTACGTTGAGGAAATGGCTAAGTTTATCGGCTCGGAACACACCAATGTCGTGCTGGACACTCCCGCACTTGCCGAGGCGCTGAACGACGCGGCATATGCGCGCGACCTCCCGGGAATGGCAGACGTGGACAGCTCGCTGTGGCTGTTCTGCCGCGAGATAAAGAACGCGGGTTTCCCTGTGGCGCTAAGCGGGGAATGCGCGGACGAGATATTCGGTGGTTATCCGTGGTATCACAGACCCGAGGTGCTGCACTACAACGGTTTCCCGTGGGCGACGAGTGTTCCCGAGCGCGGCGTGTTGATGAAAAAGCCCATGTCAGGCAAGGAGGCGGAGGCATTCGTCCGAAAAGCCTATGACCGCTGTCTCGAGGATGTGGACTACCTTGACGGCGAAAACGCCGATGATACCCGTATGCGTGAGATGTTTGTGCTTAATCTCGAGTATTTTATGGCGACCTTGCTTGACCGCAAAGACCGCATGAGCATGGCGCACGGTCTGGAGGTGCGCGTGCCGTTCTGCGACTACCGTCTGGTGGAGTACGCGTACAATATTCCCGCGGCGTTCAAGAACTACCGCGGTCGTGAAAAGGGCTTGGTGCGATATGCTATGGAAGGCGTGCTCCCGGAGGATGTTCTCTGGCGCAAAAAGAGCCCATATCCCAAAACGCACAATCCCGATTATATGGCGCTGTTGAGCGGAAAATTGAAAGCGCTCCTTGATAGCGGAGACTGCCGCCTTACAGAGATTGTAAACGCCGACGAGCTGCGATGTATGCTCGATACGGACGGCGCGAGCTTTACCAAGAACTGGTACGGACAGCTCATGACGGTTCCTCAGATATATGCGTATTTCCTGCAAACCGAGGCGTGGATGCGAAAGTACGACGTCATAATAAAATAACAAAAGCCACCGATTGGGCGCTGTCCGTACAGAAGCATTCGCCGTCGTGCGATAACCTGAAAGGTTGTCAACACGCGATACGATCTGCCAAAGGCGGCTCTTTACTAGGGTAGCGATATAGAAGTTTTCCAAAACGTTACAGACAAACGGCGTGGTATGCATAAAAAAGCGGCAGCACCAAATCGGCGCTGCCGCTTTTTTACGAAAGATATAGTTAATAATTCGACAGAGAGCCAAAGTTCGAAAAAGTACGGATATAGAGAAATAATGCGCCCCGAAACTCGGAACGCATAAGACTTTGAGGGATAGTTACTTTTTTAAAAAATATCACAACAGCAGCCGCGCTTGCAGCCGGAATAGCATCGGGAGTGAGTGCAACCGCGATACCGGTAGACGGATTGTCGCTGGGAGTTTTATCCGCGGGAGACGTTGGCGTTGTATCGTATGTGGGGCTACTCCTTTTCGGTTTCGTCTGCAACAGCATTGGCAAGTTTTTTGGTCGTTATCACATAAGGGGAGAGAAAAAGCTTGCAGCGATAATTGTACATGTCAAGGCTGACATTAAAACGTAGAAATGGCGGCTGAAAGTAATGGAGAAATCGTCGCCAACCATTCTCAAAAATTGAGCCGCATAAAACAAAGAATAGATTTTAATTTTGGGGATGATCATGCAGAAATTATTTCTTGAAAAAGGACTTGACAATTAAACTGTGTTTCGGATATAATATAAATATATATTTTCCAAATTGCAATGTCTGCATGCGGAAGATATCAAACGTTGAACAGCAAGCAAAACACCGGCTTTAAGCATACAATTTATTTACTTGTTAAAAAGGGGGGAGGTAACTTGAACAATAAAAGAAAATCAAAACTCTTTTTAAATAATATCTACGCAATAAAGACTGTATGGAAAATCAGCAAAACTCGTGTTATACATACGGCAGTCGATTCGGTAATCGGTTACGTAGAGTGGATATTTATGAGTATTTTTTTTCTGCGTTATGTTATCGGCGCTATTGAAAATGAAGCTCCCATTGGAACGATACTGTTCTTTATCGGTATATGTTTCGTGGTGTTCTTACTGCTTGCAATGTATCAAAGTTATCTTAACGGTGTAATAAACCCATACACCGATAATAAGATATATCGCGTACTTTACCGCAAACTTTATGCAAAAGCAAGAAATGTAGAGCTTCGCTGCTTTGAAGACGCGGATTTCTATAATCGCTACACTATGGCGCTTGACGGATCGGCACAGAAGATGACAAGCTCGGTAAATTATTTTTTCTCGGTAATCTTCGGGGTGATCGCAGCGGCAGCGGCATTCTGGTCAATGTTCAGCATCGACCCATATTCGGTTTTGTTTGTGATCTCGCCTATAATCGGCAATTTTGTTTTCGGCGGTCTTATGAGTAAGATATGGGGCGGCAGATATGTTGACAATGTAAAAAACAACCGTATGGCAGAGTATGTCAACCGCGTAATGCACCTTGCCGATTACGCGAAAGAGATACGCTTTTCAAGTATTCACGAGCTTATGATGAAGCGTTACTCCGACGCGATAAAGGGAAATCAAGCAGTGGCGGATAAATACGCCGGGAAGGCCATTGTATATACGTGGGCTCAAAATGTAACGACCTTTGCTCTTGTTTTTGAGGGAATTATGATATACGCCTCATACCGCACAATAGTCTCACAGTCAATGGGGCTTGCGGAGCTGGCTATTATGTTTACCGCCATGTCAACGTCATCGTGGATATTGATAGGTATGTTCAATGATATCAGCGAGGCCATGAAGAACGGAGAGTTTCTTGAATACTTCCGTACCTTTATGGAATACGAGGAGAAGATACCCGAAGATCACGACGGCATAACGCCCGAAAAAATACGCTCAATTGAGTTTAAAAACGTGTTCTTTGAATACAAGGAAAACGAGCCCGTTATCAACGATCTTAATTTTAAAATAGAGGACGGCAAGGTGTGTGCATTAGTAGGTCACAACGGCGCGGGAAAGTCAACTATTATCAAACTCCTATTCAGACTGTACGATCCCACGAGCGGAGAAATACTTGTCAATGGCATAAATATAAAGGAATATAACCTCAAAGCCTATCGAAAAGAATTTTCAGCGGCATTTCAGAACTATAAGGTCATGGCAATGTCGGTCAGGGATAATGTGCTTATGGGCGAAAAATTTGACAAACCCGAAGAAACCGCGGAGCGTGCGCTGAAATGTGCGGGAGTGTGGGAGAAAGTGCAAAGTCTTCCAAAAGGGCTTGACACTGTAATGACCAAAGAATTTGACAGCGAGGGTGCTGTACTTTCGGGTGGCGAGCAGCAGAAAATAGTTGTCGCGAGAGCGTTTGCGCAGAATGCCTCCGTTAAGGTTTTTGACGAACCGTCCTCCGCCCTTGACCCTATTGCAGAATATGACCTTTACAAGGGAATCATGGACGAGAGCAAGGGGCATATCACCTTGTTTATCTCTCACCGTCTGTCCTCCGTTAAGGATGCAGATGAAGTATTTATGCTTGAAAACGGCACGGTTATCGAACAAGGAACTCACAAACAGCTTATGGATATGAACGGCAAATATTGTGAGATGTTTACAAAACAGGCGCAGAATTATCTTGCCGATGAAAGCTACAAGGAGTGGGCGATAGTATGAAAAATTTCAAGAAAACCATCGCCGATAACCTCTTCCTCTTTAAACTTTGTTTTAAGGCATCTCCGGGATATATGATTCTGCATATTGTTGAGACGATCCGAAATGAGATCGTTGTATTTCTCGAATTTACATTCGGACTGAACTTTGTTCTGGAGTGCGCTGAATTCGGAAAACCGTTTAAAACGGCTGCAGTCTTCCTTTGCTGTCTTCTTGCATTTGTAGTTCTGGGACTTTGGTTCAACGCCTTTGTTTTTCAGAAATTACAGCAGAAATCCCAACCGAAGATAAAGCAGGAAATTAAAGAAATGTTTTTCCGCAAAGCAAAGGAGATCGACCTTGAATGCTATGATGATTCGGAGTTTTACAATAATTATGTGCTGTCGGTCTCCGAGGTAGAAAATCAGATCGGACGAATTTTCACAGTACTGACAAACCTGTTTACGGGAGTAACCTCTATCATTCTTTCGGGTGCGTTCTTTATCGGCAGCGATCCCGTTTCATTTATCTTTATTGCAGTATCATTCGTTGCGTCGCTATGGTCAGGCAAGGCTCTTAACAAACTGAATTTCAAGATCAGGAACGATAAAAATCCCTATGAGCGCAAATTGGGATATGTAAACCGCGTATTTTATCTTAATGACTACGCAAAGGAAGTCCGTCTCAACACCGAGATTTCTAATGAACTTCTGAAGGACTTTGACGAAACCAACGACAAGGTGCTTGATATTGATAAAAAGAACGCGGGAAAGCGCTTTGGATTGCAGCTTATGAAAGACTATATCTGCAACAGCTTCCTTATTGACGTTGTATATATGATCTACCTTGTGTACTCCGCCGCTGTTCTTCACCACATTTCTTATAGTAATGTTGCGGTCATGAGGGGAACGGCTAACCGAATGAAAAACCGTATGCGGCAGTTTGCCGATGTATATCCGAAAATGCAGGAAATCGGTCTGTATGTCCAAAAAATGAAGGATTTCCTTGCCATTGAACCGAAAATTACCAGTACGGACAATAGACCGCTGCCCGAAAAACCCACTCTGATCGAGCTGCGCAATGTTTCCTTCGGCTACAACGAAATGGACGGATACATACTGAACAACATCAGTATAAAGATCGAACCGTACAGCAAGATCGCTATCGTAGGTTATAACGGCGCGGGCAAGACCACGCTGATAAAACTGATAATGCGGCTTTACGATCCCGACGAGGGAGAAATTCTCCTTGATGGCGTTAACATAAAGGAATATGATATTGAGGAGTACCGCCGTAAGATCGGAACCGTGTTCCAGGATTTCAAGATTTTCGCCGCTACTGTAAAGGAAAACGTATTGCTTGATTTTGCAGAAAACGGCAAGGACAGTGATGTCATTTCCGCAATGGAAAAAAGCGGATTTGACGAACGTCTTGCCGCTCTGTCCGATGGACTTGAAACCAATCTTACCACCGAGTTTGAGGATAACGGAGTTAACCTTTCGGGCGGGGAGGGTCAGAAGCTTGCGGTCGCGAGAGTTTTTTACAAGGACGCTAACCTTATCATACTCGACGAGCCGTCCTCGGCTCTTGACCCCATTGCGGAGTACCACCTGAACCGATCAATGCTTACCGCGGCGAATAACAAATCGGTGGTGTTCATTTCCCACAGACTTTCCACCACACGAATTGCCGACCGTATTTATATGCTGGAAAAAGGCAAAATAATCGAAGAGGGCAATCACGCGGAGCTGCTGGAGCTTGGCGGCAAATACTCGCAGATGTGGAGGTTGCAGGCAGGGCAATATTGTATATAAATATTATATATCTGCGTTATTATGACTGAAATTTTCAACCGAGCGGTACAATCTTTTAGTTGACCGGCAGGAAGCAAGGGGCAATCTTGTACAAAAAGGAGCATACTGCATATGAACGAAAATAAAATTGTATCTCTGCGAATGGAGCGTCAGCATCTTACTCACAAGGCTGACGAAAGCGAATACATATCGCTTTACCGCGACCTACAGCCGGGACAAAATGTATATTGGAACGGATTCGGAGCCCCGCCGTCCCTGACCTTCCGGGCGGATTTTGACGACATTGAATTCAATCGTTTGCGTCAGGCAAACCGTTCGTTATTAAAAGGACGATTTGTAGGCGGAAATCTGGGCTGGATAATGAAAGATGATTTTGAATTGTTTGCTTGTCTGTTTTGTAAAATGCTGGACAAGCCTACCGAAAAACAATTGGTAATAAAAGAACTGATCGAGCGTGAGGGTCCTCTCACTATTCAACAGATAAAAGAAACTACGGGAATGTTGGTAAAAGAGATAACCCCCACTTTACACCGTCTTCAGGAAGCGTTTTTAATTTATGAAGATCAGTATGACGGAGAATGGGATAGAGGCTGGTATATATTTCCCGAAATGTTCCCCGATGTAAGTATCAATAAATACACTAAAACAGAAGCGTTAAAAATTATACTTCAAAGGTTTTCCCATCGGCAGGTGTGCTTTAATGCGGAAATGGTGAAATCCTTTTATAAACTGCCCGGGAAAATTGTTAAAGAGGCTATCGGTTCGCTTGCTTCCGAAGGTATTATAGAGGAAACAGGAGACGGGTGGCTGCTGAAAAAGGACATTGAGTTTTTAAAAAAATATGAGCCTCAAATCCCCGAATCCGTTTACGCAATGCACCGCAATGATTTTTTGGTAAAATCCAATGAATATTGGCTTAAAGAAAAATTCAAGCAGCCCGAGCATGAAACATTGCAGTATTTATTGATTGACGGTGAATTCCACGGCGCGGTTGTTGGACACTTCCGTAACGGTCCGTATGATCTGGAAGATGTTATTCTTGATCTATCGTCAGAAGCGGCGGCAGCTCGCAAAACAGAGATTTTAGAAGCTGTGTGCGCAGTAAATTACGGAAAATCCGCAAATCGATATCAAGGAGAAAAAATATAACGGGAAAATCCGTATTCGAGATACAGAAAGAACGTAAAAGGGAACCAGAGGAAAAAGACGATGTGCTTATAGCAAAACGCAGTATTGCGACCTTTGCTGTTTTAGTACTAATGTTAGTCTTTGAAACACATTAATTCTATTTTAAATAAATGGTGTTTGACCATCTATAATAAGATAACCCTTTAGTGAAACTATCAGCTGCGAGAGCGCCGCGACAGATATTCCGGCTTATATTGCAGTTTCATTTATGCTTTATATTGAAAAACAGGCGCTGCTACTTGTAAACAAGGAATTGAGACATTCATCATTAGGTGAATATCTTGATTGTTTTATATGGAAAATGTCGACTTCTTCCTTGCTATATGTTATAATAAAAGAGCGGATAGAACTGTGTCCGCGATATTTTGAAAAAAGAGGTGCAGAACATGACAGCGATAAAAAAATATGTGGCTCTGTTTGCAGTCTGTTTGACACTTGCGGGCTGCGCTTTGGAGGGCGATACGGCTAAAAACAGCCAAGAGACGACTAACACAGATACCGTGACGAATATCGAAAACACGTCGGATAATCCTGCCGAGTTCGTTACCTCCGGTAAATGTATGCCGGTTATCGACATAAGGACAAAAGAGAGCGGTCCGGACGCTATGGAATTTGTCACAATGCCCGTTGCAAGACACGTTGCAAAAAGGATAGCGTCGTGGACACCCAATTACAATATGCCGCCCGAACCCTATTACGTGAACTGCTCCGTATCGGTGACCGACGCTGATGATAAGCTTCTTATCGACTCGGCTGATGCAAATGTAAAGGTGAGGGGAAACTGGACTACTGCCTACAATAAAAAGCCTCTTAGGATAAAGTTTGAAACAAAACAGAGTATGCTCGGGCTAAATGACGGCAACGAATACAAGAACTGGCTGCTGCTTGCGGAATACAAGGACTTCTCCATGCTCCGGAACAGGACTGCTTTTCAGCTAGCTGGAGAAATACTCGGAAAAGACGGCTATTACGCCGCCGATTCACAGCTAGTTGAGGTTACGATAAACGGGGAATACTGGGGAGTATACCTTGTTACCGAACAGCAGCAGGTCAACAGCGGCAGAGTTGAGATAACCGATCCCGAAAAGGACTATACGGGTACTGATATCGGGTATTTCCTCGAATACGACGGGTATTATTACAATGAAGATCCGCTGCATAGCTTTAAGGTCAATTACCATAATGACGCGGAGCTCACACCCTACGACGGAAACGGCGGATCCGGCAGGACAGCTAAGCCCTCTGCCAATGGAAAGAACGACGTGGGCATTACGATAAAGAGCGATATCAATTCGAAGGAACAGCACGATCATATCGAGCATTTTGTCAACAACGTCTATGACATAATGTACGAGGCAGCTTACAACGATAAGGCCTTCGTTATGTCCGATGATCTTTTAACGCTCATTGAGACAACCGACCTTACTCCGCAGGAAGCGGTAGAAAAAGTCGTTGATCTGCGCTCGCTCGTGGATTCGTATATTTTGGCTGAGCTTACTTGTGACGCGGATATCTACTGGTCGAGCTTTTTCATGGATGTTGATCTCGGCAAGGATGGCAGCGGAAAGCTGCGTTTTGAAGCCCCGTGGGACTTCGATTCGAGTTTCGGCAACAAAGACCGCTGCGCCGACGGAAAGGGTTTCTACGCGGGAAATATCGTATTCGACGTCGACGGTAGGTTTGAGGAAATGTGCAACCCGTGGCTCATGGTACTGGTGAACGAGGACTGGTATCAGGATATCATAAAGGAGCGCTGGACGGAGATATACGACAGCGGCACATTTGAACGCGCGTATGAGATGATAGTCTCCGAAGCGGAGAAGTTTGAGCCCGCGTTCACCAGAAACTATGACAAGTGGAACAATATACGCCAAAATGACGCGAGAAACGAGCTTTGCGCGGGTGCGGCAGCTTGCACCAACGAAAAGCAGGCGGCGGACTACCTGAAAGGCTGGCTCGAATCGAGAGTGAGCTTCCTTGATTCCGAATGGCATAAATAACCCTGCGTCTGATCATCTGTATAAAGCAGAAAAAAGATTTATGTATTTTCCGTTTAACTTTTCGGTAAATATGCGAAATAATGATAGCTAATTCATAGTATGCGTAAAGATCACAACGAGGACAGACTATGTGAAAAATATAAATGTCAAAGCTGGTGCAAGAATAATCATTATTTCAGCGAATTGAATGCGGCAGGAATTCATGCTTGTTCAAGAATGCATACAAGCTCTTTGCCATTTACGGACTATGCGGCACTCCCCAAAATTTTGTGTAAAAGCACATCCGGTCCAACGACAGGGGGCTTTCAAAGCAATCGGAGTTTGGGATATCCTCTTAATTGAATGATTCTCGCAAGCAGAGACGGTATGCGCGGCGAAGGCGTGAATATCGTCTCTGCTCGCGGGAAAATATTAAGAGAGGAAGTCCGATTACGCGGATTCTCTGTTCGCGAACATTATCGAAAGCTGGTTAGATACCAGACCGAGATTTTCGGTTTGCGACGTTCTCATCGAGCCGATACGCAATCTGCGGAAATGCCGCCGAGCGGAGGAAACGTAAATAATAACGCGGCTCGTCCATGATATGGAGTTAGAGGAAATTATCATACGACGAAAAGCCTCGTAGCTTTCGGTATAGCAGCAAAAGCGCCTCTGTATCGCACGCGCGCTTACCGCTGATCCGAAAATAATTGTCTTTGACGAAGCGGTAAGCGGTCTTGATATGGCAGGCAGAAAAAATATTCTCGATTTGCTGAAGTGTATTCACAACGCAACGGGAAAAACGTTTCTGCTGATAACTCATGACATTGACGCGGCGATCTACACTTCCTCGAGAATAGCGGTAATGCGTGACGGTAAAATTTTTGAAGACATGCGGTGCAACGGCGATTTCAGAGTTTTTGAAAATGACTACTCAAACCTAAAAGAAGATAATTTACATTATTATATACATTACGATATAAAAAATCGGCGCTGCTTTGAAGCAACGCCGAAAAACTATTTGTACTCTTTGCGGTATGTTTGTTTTTCAAAATCCCAGTATTCCATGTACGGCTTTGTAAGCTCGTAGCTCCACGAATAGATCAATGTTGGCATGATCTCAAGCAAACGTTCGCTTTCGATATGTGAATATGATTTATATGCCAATAAAAAGTGCTTTTTTATAGCAGCGGCAAACTCTGAATTGCAATTATCAAGAGGCTTGCCGATTTCACGGCATCTACCCTCAATTGAGAAATTCTTCACAGAAAGAGCCACATTATCGTTTTGCATGATTTGCCTGAACTTAAGATATTTCTCATCTGTTTGACAATAAAACTTTTCTCCGACTATAACCACGCTCATTGGACGCGAGGTCACATAACTTTCAGCGCAGGTCGACAGAACCATAATTCCGTGAGTTCCGATTTTCTTCCACAGTTTGGATAAGTTGTCCTCGAAATTGTTCATCTTCTAGAATTCATCCTTTCAGACCAATGTAAACACGAATATCCGCTCTGTTAGGATCTGCGCTCCGATATTCCTCAAAATCGCACATGAACGAACGATCTAAATCCATTGTCCATATTTCTTGCCACAGACGTTGAATTTCTTTAAGCTGTGCCGTCGTATCCATATCGCCAACGATTTCAAATTCCGCATACCTTCCTGCCGGAACTTTCCGCACTTCAAACGGACCTTTTGTGCTTTCCGACGTAACTTCGCAAGCACTCATAAAAGTGTAATCGTCATTTTCGTCGGACGAATAATCTGTATAAATACCCAATGTGTACAGATTCACTTTGTCGGATATATCCCTGTATGCTTCGTTGAAAAAATGTTGCCAAGTCCTGCCGATAACTGCGCCCATTTCATTTGAGAAATTGTTTGTGCGTGCTGTAATTCCTACAACGGTTTTCTCAGCCAATTCCACTATTTTGTAATCCATAATAACCTCCAAATCTTGTTGATAAGGCTATTATAGCACAGCAAATATGACATCTGTATGTCATATTTTGTAGGTATTCAGAATATTTTTTACGAGTTCTATAAATTCCTTTCGCAATTCGGGAGGTGAAACAATTTCAGCTTTGTCACCATAACTAAGAATGATCCCGAAAAAGTTCTGCTTGTCCGACCATGTGTGAGTTAATTCGCTGCTGCCATCCGCGTTAAATCGCGGAATATCCATACCGTACTCGTCAATGATTCGCCATTTCATTGAAGCGTCAAATCTTACTGTTGCTGTGATTTTCCCGTTAAGGTGCCATAAACGTTCAAATTTGTATGGCGGAGCATACCGCTGTTCACACTTTACGCCCGTATCCTTTAACTTGAAAAGCCGTGTTAATTTAAATAAGCGATAATCCTGGCGAGCTGTGCAATATCCCCATACATACCAGTTTGACCATTGAAAAATCAAATGATACGGTTCCACAATGCGAGTGCTTTCACCGTTAGGCGCATAATATTTGAATGATATTATATTGTTATTTTTGATGGCACTTTTTATCAGCTCGATTTTTCCAGAAACAGCCGATTTATCCCATGCAGCAAGGTCTATAATGATATGATTTTCCGAATCCGATGTTTTGGCATTTTCAGTGGAAAGCTTGTCCATAAGCTGTCGATAGTGCGGATTGTCGCTCACACTGTCAAGACTTTTCAGACCTGTGAAAATTGCCATTATATCCTCGTTCGACAGCAGCACACGATCAATTTTATATCCCTCCATAATTGATATGCCGCCGCCTTTGCCCTGCGTTGTTACAATAGGTATTCCCGCCTTGCAGATGTCATCAATATCCCGAATGATAGTTCTGCGCGACACCTCGAATTTATCCGAGAGTTCCGCAGCAGTCACTTTATCTTTTTGTAAAAGTATTGATAAAATTCCAATAAGTCTGTCGATTTTCATTATTTCATGCCCCCTATTTTTATTATATCATATTATTTTTTGGATATCAACCTTATGTTTGGAGTTATTACCTTCAATTTGAGTTTGCTCCAAAACATTGACTTCACAGAGTTATGAGCTGGCATAACTCTGTCGGTTCATCTCTGTCTAGGGGAGCAACCTACCGTTAGCACTATATTTTTATCGGTTAAAATGCCCATTAAACTACAGCACCACATCGATCCCGCCGTTCTCGTCGTTGAACGCCTTTACTTGATTAAGCAACATTCGTAGGTTGGCGTCAGATACATAACCGTGCAGTACTGTTTTCCATATCTGTGGTGACTGTTGCAGGTGCATTCAACGTATTCCTTACCCTGTCAAGTTCCCCTTTTCGCTATCAAGATCGCGCCGCAGTCGCTACATCTTATCAGCCCCGAGTAGCGGTGAATTATCCGCCTGCGCCCTGCCCAAACGTTTGATTTTGGACGTTGTTCAAGCAGAAATTGCGCTTGCTCCTATGTTTGTTTATCTATTATCGGCGGCAGAAAATCCTCATGACGGTAGCGTTCCTAATCGGGCATTTCCCTTTGATATTGTATAATAAAACTTGACACAATTATAACAAAGAAGTAAAATGAAAAGAAAAGGAGGGTGTCAAGATGAGACAAAACTGCCATGATAACGCCCTATGCGAAAGCATGTGGGCACGCATGAAGGAAGAGTTGTTCTATTTACGCGACCACAAGCCTGAAAATTACACGATAGACGAGCTGAATAACCTTATTTGGCGCTACTTTATGAGCTATTGAAATAATCGGCGAATTTGTTCGGTAATTGGCGGTGTACCGCCGGCAGTGAAACGACGGAATTATTACGCAGCACTAAACGCAGTTGCATAACCATTCCGGTCATGCAACCGGCTGAGCCAAAAAACGAGTTTTTTGTGAAAATTGTGTCAAGAAATATTTACAAAATCATGTCTTGTTTTTGAGTTGTTGATTGGTGAGGGGAAAATTCACTCGGAATCCACGGTTTCCTTATATTCCGACAAGATTTGAAGAAGTAATGGCGGAAGTATTATCGTGCGTATCAACACTTTGGTTTTTGGTTCGGATATTATTTGCTCTCCGTTGAACACATTGACTTGTCGCTCTATTCGGAGTTCGCCCGTCGTGAAGTTGAGGTCGCTCCATTTTAGGGCGAGTATCTCTCCGCGGCGCATTCCCGTAACAAGTTCCAGCAAGAAGAGTTCGTAGCAGCCTTCCTCTTTTGCTCGATTGAGGAAGCGTATAACTTCGTTCTGTGTAAGCACTTTCATCTCGCGGGATTTCTTAGGTGATAATATACAGCTTCAAATGATCGAGCGCCCGCTGATAGCCGTGTACTAATTGAAATCTATAAAAAAAGGGCATTTTGTGGTTATGAAAACTGGGTGTTATCCTATGAAAACACAGCTGAAGTTGTTCTTTAATTGGGGTATTGCTTTTGAGGACGCATATTCGATTGAGAAAAAATCCAAACGCAAAGTGCAGTACGCCGACAGCCGAGAGGTCGAGTCGGCTGTGCTGGAGAGGTTTCCTCCGAAACCCATACCTGTTGAGTTCATGGACGAGCTTGATAATCCGATGGCTGCCATCTCGAATAAGAAACGGTCGCCAAGAATTAAAAAAGATAATTAACGACACTAATCCAATTTAAGCACAATCGAGGAGGAGAAGGTTTTATTCGTGTGTCGAAATTCCACACCGCCGTGATATTTTTCGGCGATGTCCGTAAGGCTTGAAAGCCCCAAGCCATTGTGTTCGGGCTTTGTGGAAAGATAAGCGCCGTCTTTTTGCCGAACATTGCCGTTAAAGTTGTTGTCTACGGTAACAGCGAGCATATTTCCCTGTTGTAAAATGTTGAGTTTGATGTCGCGTTCGGATACGGGAAGCTCGGACGAAGCGTCGATGGCGTTTTCAAGCAGATTTCCAAGCAGAACGGAAATATCAATGTTTTCTATAGTCAGCTTGTTGGGGGGCAGAGCGTCGGGAAACTGAATATGCACGGAAAACCGTATCCCACGGTCCAAAGCCAACTCGGCGTAGTGGCTGACGATCATATTTATAACGGGATTTTCGCTGTAGCTCGTGATCTTTGGATTTTGACAGTTCCCCAAATATTGGTTAAGATATTCCACCGCTTTTTGCGTATCGCCGTTTTCAAGAAAGCAGCGCAATGTTGTCATGTGATGACGCATATCGTGACGCTGACGGCGCACTCCCTCAATATTTGCACAGATACGGCGGTATTGCTCGTCGCGGATATTCATCTGATATTGATTTTGCATCAGCTTTTCGCTCGCCGCCTGCCTGTCGCGGATAAGGCGGCACATTCTGAACATAACGGTATATAGAACGAAAAGCATGGCAAGTATGCCGAAATAAAGCAAACTCTCTGTTGGATTTGAATACAGACCCTCGGTTTCCAGAAAAGTAAATATTGCAAATAAAATAACGAACAGTATAAGCATCGGAATACTTAAAAATCCCAATTCTTTCTTATCCATATTCCGTTCTATCGGCAGATAAAATCTCCGAAAAAACAAATACAGCAACGGTATAGTGATACATTCCGAAGCGGCACTGAATACGACAATGCTGCAGTTGGCGAATATAAGCTGCCCCTCCTTCGTGGGAAACATTCCCAAAAAGAAATTGGCAAACGTTATAGTGAACAGTGCTCCGCATAAAACAAACAGAAAAACAAACACCTTTTTCTGCCATATCGTCTTTATTGTGTAAACGCACCACGCGAAACAAAGGACGACGGCGGTAATGTAAACAACATTGCTTAAGAAGTTCAAAGTTTCTCTGTCGGTAATCCGTTCGGAAAAAGACGCCATAACAAGCGCATCCGCCGTGGATGCAGCGGCAACGAAAAGAAGGGTGAGCAAAGCGGTTTTCTTTACGGAAAACCTGCTGTATCTTTTCAGCGGATAAAAGCACAAAAAAGCAAACGGCAGTATCGTAATAAGATCATCCGTAAATATCCAAAAAAAATTTAACATATGCCTTCACCTCTCGCCAATCTGAATAGAAAGCTCTGATATTGCTTTTGCAACTCCGCTCTTTTTTTACGGGACAGCGGTATGTCTTTTCCGCCGCACAGAATAATACGCTCAAAATTAAATTTTTCTATTGCCGCCATGTTGATGACATAGCTCTGTTGCGGCTTCATAAAAAATCTGTCGTCAAGCCGCTCATAAAGTGAAGCGAGCGACGACAGCGTTTTAAACGTACCGTTTTCCGTGTGTATCGCGCAGTATTTGTCCATGACCTCTATATACAGGATATTTTTTATGGGTATGGAAACCGTCACCTTGCCCGTCTTTATTTCAAGCACGCTGCCGTTCTTATCGAACCCCTTGGGGATACATCGCTTTATTGCCTCGGAGATCGATTCGATATTTGTCGGCTTAACCAGATAATGCGCCGCGTTGAGGTTGAATGCTTCGATTGCATGGTCGGTGCTGGTGGTTATAAAAATTACATGACACAGGCTATCGGATGCAAGGCGGCGCACCGCATCCATTCCGTTTATGCCGTCCAAATATATATCCATAAAAATAATGCCGCACTCACGGTCGGCGTTGGATGCTAGGAACTCCTCGCCCGAGCGGAACAACCTAATCCGTGCCGCAATATTCATTTCAAAACAAGCCGTATGTACCTGCTCCGTTATTTTCGCAAGCTCGGTTTCGTTGTCGTCACACACGGCAATATTAATCTCCAAAAGTATCCCCCGCTTTTTTATATCTTCTTTAATACTTATTTTAACATTTTTGCATGTAAATGTCAACTTTGTCTTTGCAATGTTATGGGAATTATTTCGTAAAATACGGGTTTTTGGCGTAAAATGCAGGTGAAAAATCTGAAAAAATATGTTATAATTCAAAGTAAACATGGCGTTTTGCGAAGGAAATAATTATGACAAGCTGTGAAAACAAACGACCGTGTCCTGCGATACTTTTTTGCGGACGGCGACAGCGATAAGTTCAGGAAAACACTTGCGGATTGCGCTGAAAACGGATATGACGGTTTGTTTTTATCGCACGGTGGCGAGGATTATTCTTATGAATTTATTACAGATGTTTCCAAGAAATATAAGGATCTGAAGATAGTGACCTTTGATGCCGTGTTTAAAGACAAAGACGGAGAACTTCAAAAAATAAACGGCGTAACTCAAAGTTTTCAGGACGACGATAATGTATGATGTTATGAAAAAAACTCTCTCTATGCGTGCGAGTGTTACAGAGCATTTAAAGATTCGGGGAAGAATATACCGCTTGTTTCGGTAGACTTGTGTGGCACGGATATGGAATATATATCCGAAGAAAATTCGATGTGAAAAGCATGCGCGTATATCGATTTTGGCGTTAACAGTGAACAGGGTATGCGCAATCTGGCGCTGGAGTTGAATAACGAGTATGACAGAATAATCGGCGCATCGGGAAACGCCAGCGATTTTATTGAAATTACCGCGTCTCTCGCATTGCGTGATGATGCGGTGATGAACGGCATCTCCGCAGATAACTCGAAAGAATATCTTGTTACAAACGATTGGCTTGTCGATTGTATCGGATATTAGTTTATACATTGTTAATTAAATTTATTTGGAGGTAAAACATATGAATATCATTAAAAAGACAGAGGGCAAGACGCTGAACATAGCGTTGGAGGGCAGACTAGACACGACGACGGCGCCGCAACTCGAAGCTGAATTGAAGCAGAGCATAGCGGACAGCACGGAGCTCAACCTTGACTTCGCGAAGCTGGAGTACATATCGTCTGCGGGTCTGCGCGTACTGTTGGCGGCGCAGAAGGTGATGAACAAGCAGGGAAAAATGGTTATCCGCAACGTAAA
>ERZ777305.344-NODE-344-length-76779-cov-10.229420_pt1 | contig 76779 bp, 62 predicted proteins | sample MGYA00374965_ERZ777305 | MGnify/ENA primary metagenome ERZ777305 (study PRJEB29328, sample SAMD00013331) | mouse gut metagenome | study: EMG produced TPA metagenomics assembly of the Metagenome analysis of fecal microbiota from mouse which was promoted...
TAATGATTTAGAGTGCCATTTTTAGCTCTTAGGGAGAATAGATGTTTAGGAAACCTCTATTCTATCCGTTGAACTACCGGGGCGAAAAAAGCTCTTAAAAAAAGAATGAGAAACGAAATATTCAGATGAATATATACATTTCTCATTCTCCTCTCTCCTCTTGCGGTATGGACGGGACTCGAACCCGCGACCCCCTGCGTGACAGGCAGGTATTCTAACCAGCTGAACTACCACACCATTGCATCGCTGCTCTTGGCAGGAGAGGCATCAGCTTTTTTGCTTTTGCGTTGCAAAGGTACGCGTGTTTTTTGGACTGTGCAAATATTTCGGCAAAAAAATGTGATAAAAATTGATTTTTCTTCCTTTGGGATAGTTTTTCTTTCTTTTTAGGAATAAAAACGGGCCTCAATCGGCTTCTTGAACGTGGTTATAAACTTGGCGGTGGAGTAATTTTTCTGCCATTGCCGGGTCGATGTTTGCATCTGATGCCATAAGAAGCAGTGGCACGGCGGGGAGTCCGGGCGAATATGGCGGCTGAATATACGGGTGGTGGAGTATTTGCAAGCCGCAGCGCTTGTAGAAAGAGATGCGGCGCGCCGCCATCGGATTGTCGTCGGCCGGAGGTTCTACTTCGAGCACCACGGGCTTTGGCGAAGCCGCGAGCACGGCGCGTAGCGCGTCGGCGCCGATGCCGCTTCCGCGCAGGCAGTCGTCGATGGCGAAGTGCTCGATGTATCTCAGGGTTTCAAATTCCCACACGGTGATGATGCCTGCGAAGCGCGGGGCGCTGTCGGGGTAGGATATGCGGATTATGCTCAGTTGCGGGCCGTATGGCGATTGCGGGTGCAGTATTCCGTCCCACGGGCGTCTTTCTTCCGGCGGGAATGCTGCTGTGTATAATAACTCGGCCGCCCTTTCGTCGGCAGGGTCGGAAAGGGCGGCAAAGCTGATAAGTTTTTTTGTCATGAATGTTTTCCGGTAAGAATATTGCGTATGTCGTGCAGTTTTGTGAGTGCTTCCAATGGCGTGAGGTTGTTGATGTCCACGCCGAGTAGTTCGTCGCGCACCTGGCTGAGCACGGGGTCGTCGAGCTGGAAGAACGACAGCTGCATGCCTGCGGTGCTTGTCTGTCCCGCAGGGCTTATTCTCGCCTTTCCTCGGCTTTTGGGTTTGGCCGTGGCTGCGGGTTCGGCGCTGTCGGCGGAATTGCCGTTTTCGAGCTGTGCCAGTACTTCGTCGGCGCGGCGCACTATCGATGCGGGCATACCGGCGAGTTTGGCCACATGTATGCCGAAGCTGTGCTCGCTTCCTCCCCGGGCGAGCTTGCGCAGGAACACTACCTTGCCGTCGATTTCCTTTACCGACACGTTGTAGTTGACGATGCGGCTGTAGGAGCGCTCCATGTCGTTCAGCTCGTGGTAGTGGGTTGCAAAGAGTGTCTTGGGGTGCGCGGTGCCGTGCTCGTGTATATGCTCGACGATGGCCCACGCTATCGATATGCCGTCGTAGGTAGAAGTGCCTCGGCCAAGCTCGTCGAAGAGTATCAGCGAGCGCGGACTGATATTGTTGAGGATAGAGGCGGCTTCGTTCATTTCGACCATGAAGGTGGATTCGCCAAGCGATATGTTGTCGCTCGCGCCTACGCGGGTGAAGATTTTGTCGACAACGCCTATGCGCGCGCTTTGGGCGGCCACGAAGCAGCCGATCTGGGCGAGTATGACGTTGAGCGCCGTCTGGCGCAGCAGCGCCGATTTACCCGACATGTTAGGCCCGGTGAGCATCATGATCTGCGTGCCATCGTTCGATAGTTCCACTGAGTTGGATATGTAGGGCTCGCCAGGCGGCAGCTGCCGCTCTATCACGGGGTGTCGCGCCTCGGTGAGCACGAGGTCGAGGGAGTCGTCGACAACGGGGCGGTTGTAGCGGTTTTCGAGCGATACGCGGGTGAAGGAGCATAGCACGTCGAGCCGGGCCATGAGCGAGGCATTGAGCTGCAGCGCCGGTATGTACTGCGCCACCGCTCCTACAAGTTCGGAGTACAGCCGGGCTTGGATTGCCTCTATCTTTTCCTGCGCGCCGAGAATCTGCTCCTCGTAGTCTTTCAGCTCGGGGGTGATGTAGCGTTCGGCGTTCACGAGGGTCTGCTTGCGTATCCACGTCGACGGCACCTTGTCCTTGTGGGTGTTCGTTACCTCGATATAGTACCCGAAAACATTGTTGTAGCCTATTTTCAGGGAGGATATGGACGTTTCCTCTATTTCGCGTGCCTGTAGCTTGGCGAGGTAGTCCTTGCCCTCGTATGCCACGCTGCGCAGGCGGTCGAGTTCTTCGTCGACCCCGGCGTTGATTATCTCGCCGCGCGATGGCGCCCCGGCGGCATCATCGCGCAGTTCGCGGGTTATTCTGTCGCGAATTGCGGCGCAGGGGGCGAGCTGCTCGCCTATGGCGGTAAGCTGGGGAAGCCCTGCGCTCATGCACAGATGGCGCAGCGGAACTATGGCGCGGAGGGCGTTGCGTACCTGGATAAGCTCGCGGGGCAGTATGCGCTCGGTGGCCACTTTCGACACGAGGCGTTCGAGGTCGCCTATCGATTTGAGCTGTTCGGCCACGTCTTCGCGCGTGTCGGGCTTTTTGAAGAAATGCTCTACCACGTCGAGGCGCTCGTTCACGGCCTTGGCGTCCTTCAGCGGCATCTGGAGCCATCGGCGCAGCATTCGCGCGCCCATGGGGGTGACGGTGCGGTCTATTACTCCGAGGAGGCTCTTGCCGTCGGGGTCGAGCGGGTCGAAAAGCTCGAGATTGCGTATCGTGAAGCGGTCGAGCCTCACGTATTTGCCCTCTTCGATGCGCGATATGGAGGTGATGTGCGATGTGCGGGTATGCTGGGTGAGGTCGAGGTAGTGGAGTATGGCTCCTGCCGCCACTATGGCTGCCGGCATGGCGTCGATGCCGAAGCCTTTGAGCGACGAGGTGCCGAATTGTTTGCGCAGGCGCTCGCCTGCGGCGTCGATGGTGAAGAGCCAGTCTTCAAGCTCGAACGTGAGGTAGGGCTGAGAAAACTCGGCCGCCCGGGCCTTGAGGCCGCGCTGCACGAGCAGTTCTTTGGGCGCCATCGAGGCGAGAGCCTTGTCGATATAGTCGGCAGAGCCTTCCGCGGCGAGAAACTCGCCGGTGCTGATATCGAGAAAAGCCACTCCGCACGAGGTCTTGCCGAAATGCACGGCGGCAAGAAAGTTGTTTTCGCGCCGCGACAGCACGTTGTCGTTCATTGCCACGCCGGGCGTCACAAGCTCTGTTATGCCGCGTTTCACGAGCTTTTTGGTGAGCTTGGGGTCTTCGAGCTGCTCGCATATGGCCACGCGCTTTCCGGCGCGGACGAGCTTGGGCAGGTAGCTGTCGAGGGCGTGATGGGGGAAACCGGCAAGCTCGACGTACTGGGCCGAGCCGTTGGCGCGGCGGGTGAGGGTTATGCCCAGTATTTCGGAGGCCTCGATGGCATCGTCGGAGAAGGTTTCGTAAAAGTCGCCGACGCGGAACAGCAGTATGGCGTCGGGATGTTTTGCCTTCATCTCGGCGTACTGCTTCATAAGCGGTGTCTCTGCAATCTTCTTTGCCATAGCGGCTTATTTATTCCGCTCTTTGGCCAGGCGTGCCTCGCGCATGGGTATGGCGATGGAGGTGAAAATCTGTAGCGCGGCTCCGGCAAGAGTGAACGCGAGCCAGTCGCGCAGCTGCAATCCATTGTTGTAGAACAGGAAGAATGCTCCTCCGCAGAAGATTATGGCTATCCAGCTTTCGATGCGGTGTAGGCGCTTGAGGCGGAAGTCGCGGCCCTGGTAGGGTGTGAAAAGGCGCACGGCGAGCAGGCCTGCGGCGCCGGCTGAGAATACATAGGGATAAGCGTCGCGTGCCCAGGCGCTGTCGGCCATAAAGAAGGGCACGAGGGTGGCTGCGAATATCAGCAGCAGGGCAAGGGGTGCGCCCACGGCGGCAAGTGCCGGACGCTTGACAGTGTTTGTGCTTGTGTTCATTCTTCGGTAAATACGTAGACGTCCTCGCTGGCGCGCTTCATGCCGTACTGCTCGCGTACCACCTGCTCCATAAGGGCGGGGTCGGAGGCGAGGCGTCGGTTGAGGTCGCGGTAGTATAGCATAGTGTCACGATTTGCCTCGAGTTCGCGCGTGAGGCTGTCGATAGTGCGTTCGTGTTCGATGCTTTGGAATACGGAGTTGTCGCCCGTAAACACAATAAATGCTACCACGCCGAGGCACAGTATGGTCCATGGCGATATAAATCGCCTCATCCATTGCCAGATAGAGTTGACTGTCGGATTCATGTCACAAAATTAGCGAACTTTCGCCATTCGCACAACCCCCGCCGCCCTCTTTCTCGGCCCGCTCTCTCGCCTTGCGGCAATAGCGCGTTGCTTATTCTGAGTTGCGGCACGCCCTGTTTTTGGGCAATTGTGCTGCTGTTGGCGGGGCGAAAAAAAGCGGGCGGGGCTGCGTGGTGCAGCTCCGCCCGGTATTTGAGGTTATGAGTTAGGCGCGTTATTATTTAGTCGATTGTTTCGTCTGCTTCGTAGCCGCCCATTTCGCGGATAGCGTTCTTGAGCATGACATACTGCTGGAAGAGGTGGTTTACGGGCACTTCGTTCTTTGTGTAGTCGTGCATCGGGCTCTTTAGGAAGAAGCTGAGGAAGCGCTGTGTGCCATAGCGTCCGGCGCGTGCGGCGAGGTCGCTCAGAAGCACGAGGTCGAGGCAGAGAGGAGCTGCAAGGATAGAGTCGCGGCAGAGGAAGTTGATCTTGATCTGCATGGGGTAGCCCATCCAGCCGAAGATGTCGATGTTGTCCCAGCCTTCCTTGTTGTCGTTGCGCGGGGGATAGTAGTTGATGCGCACTTTGTGGTAGTAACCGTTGTGGTCGTTGCCTTCGCCGCCGCAGTTTGCGCCGTAGAGGTCGGGCTGTTCTTCGGGCACGAGGATGCTTTCGAGGGTCGACAGCTTGGAAACTTCTTTTGTGCGGAAGTTAGCGGGTTCGTCGAGCACGAGGCCGTCGCGGTTTCCGAGAATGTTGGTCGAGAACCAGCCGTTGAGGCCGAGGCAGCGTGTGCCGATGATGGGAGCGAAGCCCGATTTAACGAGGGTCTGGCCGGTCTTGAAGTCCTTGCCTGCGATGGGCATTTTGGTCTTTTCGGCGAGTTCCCACATAGCGGGTATGTCGACGGTGGTGTTGGGGGCACCCATGATGAAGGGAGCGCCTTCGGTGAGGGCTGCGTAGGCGTAGCACATCGAGGGGGCGATGTGTTCGCGGTCGTCGGCCTTCATTGCAGCTTCGAGAGCTTCGAGGGTGTAGTGGATGTTTTCGTCTACGGGCACGTATACTTCGGTCGATGCAGCCCAGAGTACCACCACGCGGTCAAGGTTCTTTTCGGCCTTGAAGTTGCGGATATCTTCGCGGAGCTGTTCTACGAGTTCCCAGCGTGTGCCGGTTTTTACGTTATCGCCGTGGAGGCGGGCAGCGTAGCTGGGGTCGAATGCGGCCTTGAGGGGCTTGATGGCTTCGAGTTCGTCGCGAACGGGCTCGATGTCTTTTTCTTTGAGCACTTCGGCGTGGATTGCCGACTCGTAAGCGTTAGCGGGGTAAACGTCCCAGGCGGCGAATTCAATGTCGTTGAGGTCGGCGATGGGAACGATTTCGTTGTATCTGAGGTATTTTTTGTCTGCACCCTGACCTACACGCATGCGGTCGTACTGTGTCATAGAGCCAACGGGCTTGGCAAGGCCTTTGCGAGTCATCAGAACACCGGTCATGAAAGTGGTAGTCACGGCGCCGAGGCCTACTACCATCACACCGAGCTTGCCGGTTGCCGGCTTTACTGCTGTATTGCTCATTTTCAGTGGATTGAGGTTAAAGTATTGTTTTGTTTTAATATTCGTTTTTTGTGCTTTCACGCTTTTTTAAGGGCGTGAACAAGCGATGCTGCAATTTGAGCGCGTAAAAGTACTTAGAGTTTTTCGATTGTGAAAATTTTAATAGTACAATTTTAGTGAAAGTATGCTATTTTCTCCTAAATATTCGCCCGATATGTTTTGGTATGTGAAAATTGCAGGTAGTTACGGTTGCGTGTGTTAAAATAGGCTAATATAGCACGGCGAGTTCGTCAAGGCTCTCGACAGTGCAGCCGCGATGCTGCCCGGGGGTGTCGCCGAACCACTGCCGTCCCTTTATCCACACGGTGGGGCAGCCGATGCTTTGCGCGGGTTTTATGTCCTTGCTTAGGCTGTCGCCTATCACGAGAACTTCTTCCGGGGCAAGCCCGAGGGCTTCGACGCCGAGGCTGAATATGCGCGGGTCGGGCTTGCGTATGCCCACCACGGCGCTTTCTATTATTATCGGAAATAATGGTGCGAGGCCGAAATCGGCAAGCACGGCCTCGATATTACCGTAGAAATTGCTTACAAGGGCTACGGGGCGCGACTGGGCAAGCCTGCAGAGCACAGGGCGCACTTTATCGATACATACTCGCGCGTGGGCGTAGCAGTAGTCGGCGATCGGTCCGGCGTATTTCTCGGGCGCGCCTGCCTGCATGGCTCCTGTGTCGACGAGGCGTTCAAGCTCTATGCGGGCCTTTATCCTCATCATGTCGAGGAAGTTGTGTTCGGGCAGTATGTGGCGTGTCCTGGCGAGCTCGCGCTCGGCAAACACGTATGCGTCGATAAAGGTTTCGAGCGGGAGCTGCGGCACAGGCAGGGTGTCGTATGCCTCGCGGATTATCACCGCCCAGTGGTCACCGGCGCAGTCGATAGTGCCTCCGTAGTCGAATATTAGTCCTTTTATAGAGGACGGGTCAAGCGGGGTATTTGCCATCGCGTAGTTCTTGGGTGAGGGTGCGGCATATTTTTTCGTGGTGCAGCACCATATATATGAGCAGGGTGTTGAGCACTATCAGCTCGAAGGCGAAGTACAGCCACGGCATTCCTGCGAAGAGCGATGCGAAAAGGGCTATCGTGCGCCAGTTGAACGACAGAATGTTGGTGTATTTCATCAGAGGCTTGCTCAAGGCGCGGAATCTGTTGCGGAACGCTTCGGGAATGACGCCTGAGGCGTATTCGCGGGCGAGCTGTCGCCGCAGAGCCTGCATCGCGGGAGTCATATGCTCCTGATTGCCGGTATACGATGTGTAGAACCACAGTGTAAGTTTCTGAAGGAAGTCGCTGCGCCACGACAGGGCGTTGAACCGCCTCTTGAGGTCGCCGGCGCGTTCGAACTCGCTTCCGCTCTCGCCTTTGAGGAAGTATAGATGGAACTGGCGGTAGTAGTCGGCCATGGCGGCCTGCTTGCCGTGGCATATTCCGGCTGTGACGGCCACGGCCCATATCAGCCACGGGTGCTCGGCAAAGAACGGCGAGGTGGCGTTTTCCCTCAGGCATATGCAGAGGTATATGGTGAAGAACCAGAGGTCGCCGGAGAGGCCGTCGAGTATGCGGCCGATGCGGGAGTACTGGCCTGTCATGCGGGCGAGCTGCCCGTCGGCGCTGTCGAAGGAGTTGGCCCACATGAGCAGCAGCATTCCTGCCACGTTAATCCATATGTTGTTGAAATAGAAAGCTATTCCGGCTCCTACTCCGAGAAATATCGATGCAATGGTGATGGCGTTCGGCTTTATGCCGAGGCGCTTTGCCATACATGCCCAGCCGTAGCCTATGGGACGGTAGAAGGCGAGGTCGATATTCTCCTCGGTGTCGAGCGATTTAAGAGAAGCTTTGTATGATTCGTTATTTTTCATCGCTATTTAAACGAACGTAGTGCGTAGGTTTGTTCGCGGAGGTATGCTCCGAGTGTTTCGGGGCTTTCGCCATATGCGGCCTGCTCGTCCGCGCTTATGGGGCGGCCTATGCTGATGTGCATTTCCGTGCCTGTCTTGCGGAATACTTCGGCGGGAAGCCTCAGGGAGCGCGCCGGCCAGCAGGCGTGGCCGAGGAAGTTGAACCACCGGCTGTTGCTGCCGTGGAAGTATATGGGAATCACCGGCACTTTGGCGCGGTGTATTATCTGGAGTATCGACTGCTGCCACGGGCGGTCCTGGAGGCCGTCGCGGAGCGTGGTCTTGCTCATGGCTCCTGCCGGGAAGAAGCCCACCGGCTCGCCTTCCTTCAGCTGCCGGAGCGCCTGCCGTATTCCGGCTACCGAAACGGCGCGCTTTGCAGGGTCGGCGCTTGCCGACTGGTCGACAGCTATGAAGTTGGGGCGCATGGCGCTGATTTTGTTGAGAATCATATTCACCATCACTCGGTATGCCGGGCGGCGCGACGATATGAGATATATCAGCGCAATGCCGTCGAGCGCGCCGAAGGGGTGGTTGCTAACGGTGATAAAGGCTCCTTCGGGAAGATTGTCGAGGACGTCGGCGTTGTCGATGCGCAGCTTGATTTTGAATTCTTCGAGCAGCAGGCGGCGCACGAACTCAGGTCCCGGGGTGTCGCAGCATTTAGCGTGCACGGCGTTGACCTTGTCGACGGACAGGAATCGCAGCAGGAAGTTTGCTATGCGCGGGTGGCCGTCGAGGGCGGGTATGAGTGTCCTGAGGTCGTCGTAGTTCAGTACGTCGGGGCGTATTTCGTATTGGGAGTAGTCGTTTGTCTGTTTCATCTTGCTTATTTTGAGATGAATCGGGCGTATTTGTCGATAAAGCGCGCGAAGGGGCCTATTTTCATCAGCGCGTATTCAAAGAGTAAGAATCCGGCAAAGGCGCAGCATATGCCGGCAAGGACGTCGATAATGTAGTGGTGCGACGAATAGACGGCGGTAAACCATATGCCGAGGGTCACCACGGCGAGGACGGCGGTCCATGCAAGCGGCGAGCGGCTGCGCACGGCGTATATCAGCGCTACCAGCGTGTATGCCGAGTGGAGCGATGGCAGGGCGGCGAACACATTGGAGTTGCGGGCGTAGAGGCCGTCGAATATTCCAAGGCCGGTCATCGCGTCGAAGCGGCCCAGTCCGGCCACGTCGCCGGGAGTGCCGGGCACGGCTTCAAAGCCGTGGAGCGCCACATACCACGGCGGGGCCGCCGGGTGCACGTAGTAGAACGCGAATCCGAGAAGATTGACCAGCAGGAACACCAGCGCGAAATGCAGATAGGGCAGTTCCCTGCCGGTGAAGTAGAGCCACAGGCCGAAAACTATGGGCAGCGGCACCCAGCATAGATAGAATATTCCGGCCATGAAGTCCATCAGCGCGCAGTTGTGGACGGCGAAAAATTCGTTAGGGGTCAGTACAGAGCCTCCGGCAGCAATGCCGAAAAGGGATTTTTCGGATTCATACAGCCCTTGTACGTCAACGGGGTTGACAATGTAGTTCGGCACGATGTTCATCCAGTCGTAGGATATGCCGAAAATAAAGAACGGAGCCAGAGCCACTACCAGCCGCCTGGTGGTGCCGTTGAGGAAGAACAGCGCGAATATGAGGAGCGCCATCACTATGTGCTCGGGTCGGAAACCGATGAATAGCGCCGTTACGGCGAGCCACATCAGGAGTGCTCCCGCGCACCACAGAGCCTGGCGGCGGGGAGGAAGATTGCTGGCTGTCTTCATTTCTTGATAAGCTCTTTGCGGCAGTGGTTGATGCGTGCGAACGCCGTCATGTTGGCGAATACCGCTATGATGCCCATTGCCACGTCGAGGATGATGTTGGGGTCGAAATTCGAGAGGGGGGGGAGGCACAGGCCGCTTATGCCGCAGGCGAGCGCGGCCACGCTTGTCACCACCACGCGCTCGGGACGCTGCATGAATCCGATTTTGCACTCAATGCCGAGTCCTTCGGCACGTGCGCGCACATAGCTCACCATAAGGCTTCCCACGAGGGCGAGGAAGGTGAGAATGGCGCCTGTGATGTCGCCGCAGCCGGCAAGGTATGCCGCGATGCCGCCGAGTGTGAACATCTCGCAGTAGCGGTCGAGCACGGAGTCGTACATGGCTCCGAATGTCGATGCCATTCCTCCGAGGCGTGCCACCTGTCCGTCGAGCATGTCGAAAAGGGAGAAGCAGATAATAAGCGCTCCCGCGAGGGTTACCAAAGAGTAGTCTGCGATGCCTGTGCGGGTGGCTTCGATGGCGGCTGCCACGAATACCGCCGCTGCCGCGATGTTGCCGAGCAGGCCTATTGTCGTTACCACGTTGGGCGTCACTCCTATCTTGATAAGAAAACGCACAAAAGGATTTATGACGGCGTATATGCCTTGCTGCAAGGCGTCGCGGAGTTGCTTTGCATTATGCTTTATTTCCATTTCCATCATTTTTGGAATTTATGCCTATTTTTTTGAGAAGGGATATGGCGAGGTTGTCGAATCGGCACTCGCGGTACACGAAGTATCGTTGCATGGCGAAGTTCCAGAACCACGACACTATGAGCGAAACAAACAGACGCGCGGCGGCGAAGTAGCCGTCGGGGCGGAAGCCTATGGTTTCGAGCCACGTCCATTTCTGTAAGAGGTAGTATACGGCCTGTGTGCCGAAAGCGTTGAGCATCAGGCTGCCTACCCATACAAGAATGTATTTCACCATCACGGCGCGCCAGTCGCAGCCCTGCGCGTGGAATGTGAAACGGTAGTTTATCACGCAGTTGAGCACTCCGCCTGCCACGGCGCCTATGGCTGTGGAGAGCCACGGTGTGAGGCTGAGCCATGCAAACAAGGCGAAGCTCAGACCCATATCGAGCCATGAGGCGGACTGCGAGGCCACAATCGACCTCAGATATGTGTACGCGATCGAGTCGCTGTGCAGAAGGCGATGCCCTATTTCTGCTGTCTTTATCATCGGAGTATGAGTATGTTGAGGCCTATCAGTATGGCGGCTGAGTACAGGCCGGCAAGAATGTCGTCGGCCATCATGCCGTAGCCGCGTGGCAGGCGCTCCATGGCGCGTATGCCGAGGGGTTTGACAATGTCGAAAAAGCGGAAGAGGGCAAGCGACACGGCGATTTCCCACCATGGCGCAACGCCGGCCACTACCGGCAGCAGCGATATCCACTGGCCGACGGTTTCGTCGACGCAGGCAACCACGGGGTCGGGACCCCAGTAGCGCTCCGACACGGAGCTTGCCCATGTGCCGAGGATTGTGAATACGACAATGGCGATCGCTGTGGCGGCGATGGTCACGGAGGCCGATGCCCAGAGGTAGAGCGGTAGCCACGCCAGGATGGCGAACAGCGCGCCCCATGTGCCGGGAGCCACGGGCAGGAAGCCGAAGCCGAAAGAGGTGGCTATCAGTTTGGGGAAGAGGGGGAAGCGGCCGCCGTCGTCGGGCATCTTGGTGTTTTTGCGGTATTTGCCCATGGCTTATTTGGCGGTATGGCGCTTGATGGCGTTCATTATATGGCGTGCGATGTGGGGCGCGGCCTCGGCGCGGCAGGGCGCGAAACTGGGCCAGTCGTTGAAGTCGATGATGCGGATGTCGCCTTCGGGCGACACTATGCAGTCGCCGCCGTAAATTTTCACGTCGAGCACCTCGGAGCATTTGGCGCATATGGCGCGTAGCTTTTCGACGCTGAACGGCAGATTTGCAGGCATGCCGTTGATTGTCTCTGCGTCGTACTTGCTGTGGCCTTCCTGAAGGGGATAAAACCAATAGAAGAATGGAGAGTCGGCCACGCCGTAGAACTTTATGAGGTCGCCGGGGAGATGCCGGTTGATTACGGCGCGCTTGATGCCTCGCAGGAAGTATTCCTGCAGCACCTCCTGCGCCTCCTCGGTATGGCGGGCGTAGCTCACGTCTTCTTTGTGCATGGAGTGCGACTCTGCCTTCTTTATCCAGCAGGGACTCATCCGGGTGCTGTCGAGGCGTTCCCGTATGGCCTGGTCGGTATTCACAATTATGCTTTCCGGGTAGGGTATATTGGAGCCGAGGAGTATGCGTGTCATACGCTCGCGGGTGCAGTTCTCGATGCCGTAGCCGGAGTTTATGACGAGGGCGCCCTCGTCCTCGAGGCGTTGCAGCAGGGCTACGGAGCGAGCTTCGCGGCACATGTTGATGATTATGCGTTCTTGTGCGGCTCCTGCTATGAACTGCTCCTCGCTGTAGATGTTTACCTCGCAGCCGCGTTTGCGCAACTGCTCGGCCACGACGTTGAATATCGCCGCGTCGTTTCCTATATGGTTGGGGGAGTAGGCGCCCGCGCGCATTACCCCCGCTATTTTGGTTTCGGCCATTATGCGGAAGTGATAATGATTGTTCTCAAGCTGCAAAAATACACAAAAAAATTGTATATTCGGTGATTTAGGGTGAGTTAGTTTTGGGTTGGGCCTGTCGGACGAGTCGGACGGGTCGGACTTGTCCGATAGGTCTGACAGGTCGGATGCCCCAAAAAAGCAGGCAGACACCTTGCGGGGTGTCTGCCTGACGTCTTTGTGCGGTAGAGCATTGCTTCGCGCTTGTTGGCAGAGATGCCGATAGTTCGGTCGGCCTGCTCAGAGTAGCCTCACCAGGATTCGAACCTAGACAGACAGAACCAAAAACTGTAGTGCTACCATTACACCATAAGGCTATCCTTGTGCCCAAGCCTGCGCCGCAGGCCTAAAGCACCGCAAAGTTAGGCATTATTTCTCTAACCGCCAAATTTATTTTCGCGGGCGCAGTGTGATTGTGACTATGCTGAGGGGCGGCAGTTTGGCCTCGAGGTGCGAGCCTTTGGCTTTCACGTCCTTGAACGGCGCGGGAGCCACGGCGTCGGGTTTCTCGAAGGTGTTAATTGCCTGAGGGGCGGAGGCTGTGAGTATTTCGGCGCGCTCTATGTCGAGGCCTTTTATGCCGGGGAGTTCGATAGCCACCTTGTCGGATTCTTTGAGCATCGGGTTTACGAGGGAGATGCTTACCGAGCCGTCGGCCGCGCGCGATGCCGTGGCGTCAAATTCCACCACCGGGCGTCCGTTGGCAGCCTTGAATACCGGCGCTTTGATGTCGAGAGGTATGTTTACGGCGTCCTGATGGGGCAGGTACATGCGGAACACGTGGTATGTGGGCGTGAGCAGGAACTTCTCGCCCTTGGTGAGCCACATGGCCTGTAGCACGTTGGCTATCTGGGCTATGTTGGCCATGCGCACGCGTTCGCTGTAGCGGTGGAATATGTCGAGGGTCAGTGCGGCCACCATGGCGTCGCGCATGGTGTTCTGCTGGAAGAGGTGTCCGGGAGTGGTGCCGGGTTCTTCGTCGTACCATGTACCCCATTCGTCAACCATAAGTCCTACGTGCGCCTTTGGGTCTTTTTCGTCCATAATGGCGATGTGGCGGCGTATCACGGTGTCGATTTCGAGTGCTTTGCCGAGTGTGCTGTAGTACTTGTCGTCGTCGAAGCCTGTCGCTGTGCCTTTGTTGTTCCAGCCCTCTGCTGTATAATAATGTAGGGAGAGGCCGTCCATGCGTCCGGCGCCCACTCGGTCCATCAGAACGGCGGTCCAGTTGTAGTCATAGTCGCTGGCGCCTGAGGCGATGCGGTAGAGGGTGTTGCCGGGCTGGTTGCGCATATATGTGGAGTATCTGCGGTATACGTCGGAGTAGTATTCCGGGCGCATATTGCCTCCGCAGCCCCAGCTTTCATTGCCGATGCCCACGTATTTTAGTTTCCAGGGCTCGCGGCGTCCGTTGGCGGCACGCTCGGCAGCCATGGGGCCGTTTGGCGCGGTGACATATTCAATCCACTGTGCGGCTTCCTGCACGGCGCCGCTTCCTATGTTGACCGACAGATAAGGCTCTATGCCGAGCATTTCGCAGAGATTGAAGAACTCGTGGGTGCCGAAGGAGTTGTCTTCCTGCGTTCCGCCCCAGTTGTTATTAATTAATGTGGGGCGTTTTGCAGGGTCGCCTATGCCGTCGCGCCAGTGGTAATCGTCGGCAAAGCAGCCTCCGGGCCAGCGCAGTACCGGCACTTTCAGCTCGCGCAGAGCCTTGAGGGCATCGTTGCGGTATCCTTTGGTGTTGGGTATGGGGGAGTCCTCGCCTACCCAGATGCCCTCGTACACGCAGGCTCCGAGATGCTCGGCGAACTGGCCGTATACCATTCTCGATATTGTGTCGGTACCCGCGTAGGGGTCGACGGTAAGGCTGATGTCGGCGGCCTGCGCGCTTATGGCAAGGCCTAATGCCACTGGAATAATTATGTGTTTCATGGTTGGTTTGATGTTGGTGAGTGAATTTTCCTCCAAAGTTAGGTATAAAACACGAACTGCAGGGGCGTATTTTCGTCAAAAAGCATACCCGGATTGTTAACGGGAGCGCCTGATGCTGTTTTTTATATAGTTGCGGAGGTGGAAATAAAGCCGTAACTTTGCAGTCGCTTTTACGCGGCGCAGGCTGTATGAGCCTGATTGCAACACTCTTTTAACTTAGCAACCTGAAATAGATATGGCATTACAATGCGGTATAGTCGGGCTTCCCAACGTGGGTAAGTCGACTTTGTTCAATTGTCTGTCGAACGCCAAAGCCCAGTCGGCAAACTTCCCTTTTTGCACCATAGAGCCTAACGTGGGCGTGATAACCGTTCCCGACGAGCGTCTTAACAAGCTCGTGGAGATGTGTAGTCCGCGCTCGGTCGTTCCTGCCACGGTGGAGATAGTCGACATCGCGGGCCTTGTCAAAGGCGCGTCCAAGGGCGAGGGCCTCGGCAACAAATTCCTTGCCAATATACGCGAAACAGATGCCATACTACATGTGCTGCGCTGCTTTGACGACGACAACATCACACATGTCGACGGCTCGGTGAATCCTGTTCGCGACAAGGAGATTATCGATTTCGAACTTCAGCTCAAAGACCTTGAAACGGTCGAGAGCCGTATCGCCCGCACTCTCAAGCAGGCTCAGACAGGCGGCGACAAGACCGCCAAGATGCAGTACGAGGTTCTGCGCCGTATCAAGGAAGCTCTCGACAAAGGCCTGCCTGCCCGTTCGGTGAGCTTTGAAACCGTCGACGAGCAGCGCTTTGCCCGCGAGCTTTTCCTGCTTACCTCCAAGCCTGTGCTCTATGTGTGCAATGTCGACGATGCTTCGGCCGCTACCGGCAACGCCTATGTGGAGGCTGTGCGCGAGGCCATCAAGGACGAGGGCGCTGGCCTGCTCGTGGTTGCCGCCGCTACCGAGAGCGAGATAGCCGAGCTTGACACCTGGGAGGAACGCCGCGAGTTCCTTGCCGAGATAGGACTCGAGGAGTCGGGCGTGGCACGCCTTATCCGCGCGGCTTACTCCCTGCTCGACCTGCAGACATACTTCACCGCCGGAGCTGACGAGGTGCGAGCGTGGACTTTCCGCCGCGGGTCCAAGGCTCCCCGTTGTGCCGGAATTATCCATACCGACTTCGAGAAGGGCTTTATACGCGCCGAAGTGATAAAATACGACGACTATGTGAGCCTCGGCGGCGAGGCTGCCGTGCGCGAGGCCGGCAAGATGGCCGTGGAGGGCAAGGAATACACCGTTTGCGACGGCGACATCATGCACTTCCGCTTCAACGTGTAAGAGTAAACATACTCTAAGTTGGCTAAAGATACCGTGTTAAGGCGTGGAGGCTTCGGCTTCCGCGCCTTTTTTCGTGGCCGACGGTGGAAAAAGTTCGCAAATATGTTTTATTTTGTGTTAATTAAATATAAAAATGGGGGGGGGTAACAGTTGTAAATGAAAACATATCAAAAATTTTAAGTATGTTTGCGGGTGCGTTTAGCATCAAGGCCTCGGGTAGACCGAAATTCGCTGTTGCGAACTGAGAAATAGAGAAGATATATCATATTTACCGACATAACCACCACCTTATGTGCAGAGCCATGCATGAGTCTGATACCATACTCATAGCACATTCTATCGCCCTTTACGGCACAGACCGGCTACCGGCTTGTGGCGCTTCTCCACGCACTCTGTAAGAAAAAAACATCAAAATAATACGTTAACTTAAAAACACTTTGCATGAAGAACATTTGTTTACAAATGACCCGGAAAGCGCTGCTTGCGTTGGCACTTGTGCTGACAGCCGCGTTGCCGGCTTTAGCGCAGAACATCACGGTAACAGGTACCGTGTATGAGCCCGAAGGCGAGCCTGCCATCGGCGCCAGCGTTGAAGTGAAAGGAACGAAGGGCTACGGCGTAGCTACCGACTTCGACGGAGTTTTCAAAATATCCGCCGCTCCCGATGCCGTTCTGGTCATATCCTATGTTGGCTGCGACACTCAGGAAGTTCCTGTAGACGGCCGCACGAACATAGAAGTTCGTCTGAAAACCAATGCCGTGGCTATGAACGAGCTGGTGGTAGTCGGTTATGGCGTTGTTAAGAAATCAGATGCCACCGGCTCTGTGGGCGTTGTAAAGCCCAGCGAGATAGAAGCCGGCCTCGCCAGCACGGCGCAGGACCTCCTCGTGGGTGCAAGCCCCGGCGTGGTAGTGTCGACCGAAGGCGGTAACCCCGCCGGCGGTGCCGCTATCCAGATTCGTGGCGGTGCCTCTCTTTCGGCCTCCAACGCGCCCCTTATCGTTATCGACGGCGTGCCTATGGACGGCAACACCGTGAAGGGTTCGTCGAACCCCCTGTCGCTTGTAAGCCCCGAGAACATCGAGAATATGACCATTCTCAAAAGTGCTTCTGCAACAGCCATCTACGGTTCGCGCGCATCGAACGGTGTGATTATCATCACCACCAAGCGAGGCAAGGAAGGCAAGCCGCAGGTTAACTTTGCGGCCAACTTCTATGTGGCAACTCCCCGCAAATACCTCGACATGATGAGCGGCGACCAGCTCCGCAGCTTCATCGGCCAGAACTTCGGCACCGAATCAGCTCAGTATCAGAAACTCGGCACTGCCAACACCAACTGGCAGAAAGAAGTGCTCCGCACGACATTCAGCCACGACTACAGCCTGTCGGTAGGCGGTACTGCCGGCGTGCTTCCCTACCGTGTGGGCGTCAACTACACCGGAACCGACGGTGTTGTCAAGAGCAGCGACAACCAGCGCCTTGGTGCGTCGATCAACCTTACTCCGAGCTTCTTCGACGACCTTCTCAACGTAAGCGCCAATGTCAAGGGCTCTTATATCACCAACAACTACGACGGTGGTCCTCTTGGCGGTGCTGTGAGCTTCAACCCGACCCTGCCCGTGCACATGAACAACGTGTTCGGCAACTATACCACCTATCTTATCGACGGCAGCCTCGCCGGCCCGGACAGTCCCGGACAGAACATAAGCAACATCTACTCCAAGAACCCCGTTTCGATAGTAGACAGCCATATCAGCAAGTCGAAGGTATACCAGAGCGTCGGCAATCTCCAGATTGACCTCAAGATGCCCTTCCTCCGCGAGCTCCGCGCCAACCTCAACCTCGGCTACGACTACAGCCACGGCGAAGTGCGCAACGGCGAGAAACCCTTCAGCCCAGCCGCCTGGGACAGCCGCATTCAGGTAAAAGGCCAGGACGGCAATGTTGTGAACATACAGCAGGGCTACGGCAACATCGGCAAGGAAAACCAGGAGCGCTACACACTCCTTCTTGACTTCTACCTCAACTACAACAAGAATTTCGCCGCTATCAACAGCGACCTCGACGTGACAGCCGGTTACTCCTGGCAGCGCTTCAACAACAAGGGCCACGACTTCTCTATCGCCGATCCTCTGGTTGCGCAGTCCGACATCACCTTCACCGACCCCAACCTCAACAACGGCAACCCCGTAGCCCTCAAAGACTATGCAGGCTACCAGTACGGCCCGACATCGTTCTACCGCACCCGCTACCAGCTCGTGTCGTTCTTCGGCCGTGTCAACTACACCTTCATGGACCGCTACCTGCTCACCGCCACCGTGCGTCGCGACGGTACGAGCCGTTTCGGCAAGAACCATCGCTGGGGTACCTTCCCCGCTGTGGCTCTCGGCTGGAAGATTCTTGACGAAAGCTTTATGGAAGGCGCCCGCGGCGTCCTCAACGACCTCAAGCTCCGTGTCGACTACGGTGTGACAGGCCAGCAGGACCTCGGCGGCGACTACTTCCCCTATCTGCCTATCTACAACACTCTCATCGGCGAGGGCAACACATACCCCATCAACGGCAACTACGTACAGATCGTGTACCCCGAAAAGTACAACGCCGACCTCAAGTGGGAAGAAACCACCACTTGGAACTTCGGTCTTGACTTCGCGTTCCTCAACAACCGTATCAACGGTAGCATCGAGTACTATCAGCGTAAGACCACCGACCTCCTCGTGTGGGCAAACTATCCTGCGGGCTCGAACCTCTCCAACATGGGTAACATCAACCTCGGCGACCTCAAGAACACCGGTTTTGAATTCAACATCAACACCCGTCCCGTGGTTACCAAGGACTTCACTTGGAACAGCAACATCAACATTGCCTACAACAAGAACAAAATCACCCGCCTTGCCGAAGGTGCCGACACAGCTACCGGCGGTATCGGCAACGGTATCAACGTTCAGAAGCACGTGGTGGGCGAGAGCGCTTTCTCGTTCAATGTATACGAACAGGTATATGACGAAAACGGCAATCCTCTCGAAGGCGTATTCGTTGACCAGAACGGCGACGGCATAATCAACGAGGACGACAAGATTCTCTACCACAGCGTTCACCCCGACTGGACCGCAAGCTGGCACAACACGTTCACATACAAGAACTGGGACTTCGGCTTCGTGCTCCGCGGCTCTTTCGGCAACTGGGTGTACAACAAGAACCAGGTTGACAACTCCTTCGTGTCCCAGGCTACCAAGGACATCATCGGCAACCTGCTCAACGACACATACCTCTTCAACCAGACCCGTACTACCGAGCTGATGCTCAGCAACCACTTCGTGCAGAACGCCTCGTTTGTGCGCTGCGACAATATCACCCTTGGTTACACCTTCGACAACCTGCTCCGCAACAAGCTCAAACTCCGCCTCTTCGGCGCTGTTCAGAATCCCTTCGTAATCACCAATTACAAGGGTATCGACCCCGAGCTTACCTACCAGCAGGGTATCGACGGCAGCCCCTATCCGCGCCCCGTCACTTTCTCGCTCGGTCTTGTAGCCAATTTCTAATATACAGTAACGACTATATTATAGACACAATATGAAATTTAGCAAATATATCGTTGCCGGCTGTGTGGCCCTGATGGGAGTTGCCACTTCCTGCGTGGGTGACCTCGACCTCAAGCCCAACGACCCCAACATCAAGCTGGAGCTTACCACAGTCGCTGAATGGGACGGCTATCTGGCCCGCCTCTACGGTAACCTTTACCGCGACGACATCATCTCGACTTCCGACGGCGGTGCCGGTACTTTCACCCGTACCCACTTCAACCTGAACGAAATCGTGGCCGACGAGTGCTTTATCTCCGAGGCGTGGAACGACCCCGGCTACCAGCCGCTGAACAAGAACCAGTGGAGCAGCGACAACGAGTGGATATATGCCGCTTTCGCCCGTGAATTTTTCATCGCCAAAATGGGTGGTGAGTTTATGAGCCAAATGCTCTCCAACGGTGCCGCATTCTTCGACGAAGCCGAAGTAAAGGCCCGTGTGGCCGAGGCTTCCGCTCTCCGCGGCCTCGCATACTATATGATGATCGACCTCTTCGGCCGCGGTCCCTGGGTTGATGCAAGCTCCGTTACAGGTGCCATTCCTCCCACATATGACCGCAAGCAGCTTTTCGACGCCATCACAGCCGAGCTTGAGGAGTACGTGCCCCAGCTGAAGCCCGCTGCCGAGCAGGCCTACGGACGCGTTAGCCGCGAGGCAGGCTACATGCTTCTTGCCAAGCTTTATCTCAACGCAGAGGTGTACACCGGCACTGCCATGTACGACAAGTGCGCTGCCGCTCTCAAAAACGTTGTGAACACCGGCATACAGCTTGCTCCTACCTACAAATACCTCTTCTGCGCCACCAACGACAAGTACGTTGGCAACGGCGAAATCCTCTGGGCTGTTCCTCAGGAGCAGGGCCGTATGGACGCATGGGGCGGCACCACCTACCTCACCTGCGGCGCATGGTTTGCATCGGCCGGCGAGGAAATACTCAAGAAGCTCAACTACAAGGACGCTTGGGGCGGTCTGCGTCTCCGTCCCGAACTGTCGCGCGCGCTTAAGGGCGACAGCCGCCGTCTGATATTCGAGGGTACCTTCCAGGAAGACATTCCCACCCTCGGCGGAAACGACGCTACCTCCTGCGGCTACATGCTTATCAAGTACTCCAACAGCCCCGAAGACGACTACTACAACGAGGCCGGAAACAACAATAACAATGTGGCCATGTCCAATACCGACTATCCTCTCTTCCGTCTGGCCGACGCATACCTGATGCTTGCCGAATGCCAGATGCGCGGTGTGGAATGCGACGGTCTGCGCTACCTCAACCTCGTGCGCGAACGTGCCGGCATGCCCGCCATGCAGGCTATCACTGCCGACGAGCTTCTTAAAGAACGCCAGTGCGAGCTTTACCTCGAAGGACACCGCCGCAGCGACCTTATCCGCTTCGGAAAATACACAGGCAGCAGCTACAACTGGTCGTGGAAGAACGGCGAATATGCCGGCGCCTCCCTCCCCGAGTACCGCGCGCTCTTCCCCATACCGATGCAGTACACAGGCACTATCGGACAGAATCCCGGTTACTAATCATATAATACCGTTCAAAACACATGAAATTTCCTAAATTATATTCAGTTGTGGCCTGCGCGGTAGCCGTGTGCGGTTTTGCGTCGTGCTCCGACGTCACCGAGCCGGTATATACCAAACCCGATGCATCCACTTTCAAAATCAATACACCGCCGCTGCAGAACCAGTACTACGGTCTTGACGAGAACGGCCAGTTCGAGATAGCGCTGAACGGACAGCCCTCCTACGGTTTCTCTGCTATCACACAGTATCGTGCAGAAGTTTCCCTCACAGAGGACTTCGCATCGTACGAAACCCTTACCCCCGTCGGTACCGGCACACTTTCGCGCATGACCTTCAAGGACTCCGATCTTGCCACTGCCATGTGCGTGCTCCACGGCTACAAGACCAAGGAAGACTACAAGGACAACGGCGAGGAGAAGGTGTACTTCCGAGGCGTGGCCTTTATCGAAGGTATCGAGGACAGCTACGTGAAGACCTCGAACGTGGTGTCGCTCAACCGCGTGCAGGGATACTTCGCTATTCCCGTCCCCGGATACATCTATGTGATTGGTAACTATGTGGGCGACTGGATCGGCCCGGACCTCGAGAACGAGCAGGCGCTCAAGCCCTATACCCTCTCTGAGAAGGACGACGCCATCGGTTCAAAGGTATACTACGGCACTATCGATTTCGGCGAAAATGCTCCTTTGTTCCGTTTCTATACCGCGCTCGGCTCGTGGGATGACAACACCTATGGTCCCACCGGCGGCAATAACGACGACAATCCTGTGGTATTCGAAGATTTCAAGGCAGGAAGCAGCCAGCTCTATCCTCTTATGGCTACGAAGGACTCCTTCAGCTATCCCAACTACAAGGGTACGCTTTCGTTCGTTGCTGACTTCAGCGACGCGAAATCTCCCAAGGTGACAATCACAGCAGTTAAATAACCCATAATCACTATTTGTAATGAAGAAATTCTCTATCATAGCCCTTATGGGTGTTGCTGCTTGGGCAATGGCATCGTGCGATGACTACGAATTGCCCAATCCCCCGGCCCAGAGCAACCCTGAGGAGCCTGTCTTTGAAACAGACGGCCTGAAGCTGACAAATATCGTGGAAGGCACTGTCGACCTCCGCGCTCTGCAGAGCGAAGGCAAAAGCGTGGGCCTGTTCACGTTCGAACTTACCGACTTCCCCTCGACCAGCAAGCTCACCGTAGTGGCCGAGCTGTCCGGCTCCGATAATTTCAGCGGTGCGGCTACCGTGCCCACCGAGATTTCGGGTGACTCTGTATGTATGTCGGTATCTGAACTCAATGAGGCTTTCCGCGAGAAAATAAGCAAGGGAGTCGATGCCCGCAACGTGTACGTGCGCTATGCCGCTTATGCCACAAACGGTAGCGAGAGCGTGCGCCTTGGCGGTCCCGACTATTACTACGCTTCTCAGGAGTACAGCGTGCTTCCTCTTCTGCCCGAGCGTCTGCTTGATTCCAAGTATTATTTCGCATGGAGCACCGACGGCAGTACCTGGAGCACTGAAAATGCAGTAGAGTTCGCACACAGCGAAACAAATGTGTACGACGATCCCAAGTTCAGCGTAACCCTCAACTTCGATGCCGCCACGGTGGGTTCGGGCATGTTCTGGAAGATTATTCCCGGCTCCACATTCGATTCCGGCTCTTTCGACGGCCTTACCATAGGTGTAAGCCCCGAGAATGAGAATATCGACAAGGGTGCCCTCGTAGAGGGCGAAGATACCGAAGCGGGCATTTACACCGTTGTCGGTCCGTCGCTGTTCAACTTCAACATCGAGGCTCTTACCTTCGATTACATGGTGGCGATACCCAACTTCTGGATGGCCGGCGACTATGTGAACGGCACAAGCTGGAACGACGGCAAGTTCGCCAAGGTGATGTGGACCGACAATTACACCGACTATGTGGGTCTGGCCCATATCGGTTCGCAGTTCAAGTTCAGCCCCGTTGACGGCTGGAGCGGCGACTTCGGAGTAGGCGAGGCCGTAGAGTATGTGACCGGCGAAAACGGCATAACCGTGGGTACCGGCGTGGCCGACGGCGGCAGCAATATCTCTGTTCCCGCAAACGCTCTCTACTACATAGAGCTGAACTATGCCACCCGAGCCCTCAAGCTTACCCAGATTAATACCATCGGTATTATCGGCGGCTTCAACGGCTGGGGCAACTCCAACGAGATGACTCCTTCGGATGATCTCCTCACATGGACCATCACTCAGGATATGACCGAAGGCGACGAATGGAAGATCCGTATGAACAACGACTGGACTATAAGCCTCGGCGGCGAGTTCGACAATCTGTGGCCTTTCAATGGTCCCAATTTCAAGTGCGCCGAAACAGGCACATACGAAATCACCCTCAACCTCTGCGAGCTTCCCTGGACCGCTACCGTTGTTAAAAAGTAAGTCTTACATACCTTGAATATAAGAGAGGCGTCCCGCGCGGGACGCCTCTTTTTGCATAAGTACGGGCTTCCTAAAAAACGTGAAATTTAGCCAAAAGGTGTGGCGCACCGATGCGGAAGTGCCTCATTTTGCGTAAATTTGTTTCTTCGATTTTTTGCTTGACCATTTCCCCGCATGAAACTACGCCTTATCATATTTATATCTGCCATAGTCTGTCTGATGCCCGTATTTGCCAAGGAGGGCGCCCGAGCCAAGCTCGGACAGCCTGACATGGAAGCGATAGCGCGCGAGTCGACCGACGAGAACTCGCGTTATTTTTATCCCCGTCTGCTGAAAGCCTTTATGGCCAACGACACGCTGATGACGCCCGAGGAGTTCCAGTATTTCTATTACGGCACGATGTTTCAGGAGGACTATGACCCATATCGCGCTGCACCGAACAAAGCGCTGTTCGACGAGCTGCAGCCCATATATGCCAAGGAAAAGCGCACGCGTGCCGACCGCGCCAAGATGCTTGCGTATGCCACGCAGGTGCTCGACGACAACCCCGTGGATCTTCGCCAGCTCACAAACAAGATTTATGTCTATGAGCAGAACGGCAAGCACGACCTTGCCCGCATCTGGCAGTACAAGCTGAACCATCTGCTGCTGGTGATAGCTGCCTCAGGCACGGGAATAGCCCCGGAGAGTGCCTTTGTGGTGGTATATCCGCAGCACGAGTATGATTTTATTAATCTCTCAGGTATAAAGGCCAACAGCCAGCGCTTCGAGCCGCCGCATTTCGATTACATACAGCTCGACAAAAGTACGAAGACCTCGGCCGAGGGATTCTATTTCAATATCGGCGAGCTTCTTCGCCAGTATTTTCTCAAGCACCCCTCGGAGCTTGAAGACTCTACCGGCGGGTGAGCGGCTTAGGACTCTTAGCGGCTTTAAGGCCTTTAGGGGCTTTAAGGGCCTTAAAGGCCTTAAACCTTTACACAAAAAAAGCGCCTTTCGGGCGCTTTTTTGTGTAAAGGTGGGTTAGGCTTATTCAAATTCGATAAGCACGGCATCGGTGCCTACTACGTCGTCGGGGCGGACGAATACTCGCTTGACGGTCTGTTCGCTTTCGGCGGTAACGTCGTTTTCCATCTTCATTGCCTCGTACACGAGGAGTACCTGGCCTTTCTTTACCTTGTCGCCAGGAGCAACGCTTACAGATATGATGCGTCCGCCCATAGGAGCTTTCAGTGTGGGGCCTGTGATAGGCTCTTCGGCTGCCTTGCTTTCTTCAGCTGCGGCTGCGGCAACGGGTGCTTCTTCGGCCTTGCGAGCGTTGTATTCTTCGGCGCGGCGTTTGCGCAGGAAGGTATTGGCCACGTTGGGCAGGAGTTCCATAAGGAGTTCTTCCTCGCGGTTGGAGGCAAGGGGAGCGTCGCCGTATTCGGGCAGGGTGGGGTTGGCCGGTTTTTTGTACGAGCTTACGTCGTAAGGCTTCTCAACGGGGCTGCCGGTGATTTTTTCGCGGAACGCGGGGTCGACAGGCACGGGAGTATGGCCGTATTCGCCTTTTACGAGCGATATGAACTGGTTGGAAGGGTTGGAGTAGTCGGGATTGCCTTTCTTGCGGTCGAGAGCCACACTCACGGCTTGCGAGCCCACAATCTGGCTTGTGGGGGTTACCAGAGGCACGAGGCCTGCGTCGCGGCGTACCATGGGTATGAGCTTCATGGCGTCTTCGAGGAGGTCTTCCGAGCCGAGAGCCTTGAGCTGTGCCACCATGTTGGAGTACATGCCGCCGGGAACTTCCGCGTCCTTGACGATTTCGTTGGGTTTGGGGAAGCCGAAGTATTCCTCGATAGCGTGGCAGGCGGCGAGCAGTGTGTCTTCGTCGAGAGCCTTTGCTGCTGCGATGGCGCGGTCGAAGAGGGCGTCGATGTCGGCGGGCAGTTTGTCCTTGAGCGGGTCGAACTCGCGCGGCATCTTGTCGTGGTTGAGGTCGAATGCCTTCAGCGACTGGCGTGCGCCGAGCAGGTGCTTGCGTATTTCGCCTACGGCTTCCATATTGGCTTCAAGCTCTATGCCGAGTTTCTGTGCGAACACATATATGAGTTCGATAGCCGGGGCTGCCGAGCCGCCGCCGAACCACCATATGTTGGTGTCGAGAATGTCCACGCCGTTGATGATGGCCATAAGGCTCGATGCGAGGCCGTAGCCGGGTGTGCAGTGGGTGTGGAAGTCGACGGGTACTTTGAGAGCGGCTTTGAGCTTCGATATGATCGATGCGGCACGCAGGGGGTTAACCAGACCTGCCATATCTTTGAGGGTGATAATCTTGGCTCCGAGGCGTTCCATTTCGCGAGCTTTTTCCACGAAGTATTCGTCGGTGAATATCTTTTCGGGTTCCTGAGCCTTTTTGCCGAAGAGGCGGCCAAAGAATCCGGGCTTTTCGGCCGGTTCGGTCTTGGGGTCGACGGTGTAGCATACGGCGCCGTCGGCGATGCCTCCGAGTTCGTTGATGAGGCGGATTGACTCGCGAACGTTGTCGATGTCGTTGAGGGCGTCGAATATGCGCATCACGTTAAGGCCGTTGGCTATCGCTTCCTTGTAGAAGCCTTCGAGCACATAGTCGGGGTAGGGCACATATCCGAACAGGTTGCGGCCGCGCGACAGAGCCGACAGCAGCGATTTGCCCTTCATTGCTTTGGATATGATGCGCAGGCGGTCCCACGGGGATTCGTCGAGATAGCGCATCACCGAATCGGGCACTGCGCCTCCCCATACTTCCATGATATAGAAGCCGGCATTTTCATAGAAGGGCAGCAGTTTGTCGATTTCTGCCTGGCTCAGGCGAGTGGCGAAGAGCGATTGCTGGCCGTCGCGGAGCGTTAAGTCGCGGATTTTCAGTTTACGTTGTGCCATATCGTTATTAAGTTGGTAATGGTGTTTTTGCGTTAGTTTATCTTATGTTGCAAAGATAGAATATATTTTTTGTAATATGGAAAATTTTCCGCAATAAATTTTTTCAAAAAACATTAGCGCTTCGGCTTTTCAAGTATAAATGGCGTGGTGGTCTTTATGCTTGCAGCCTCGCTGTTATTAAACGCTGTGACGGCGGTTTTTGCTTGGTCGATGTCGGGATATGTGCCGATTATCACATAGTAGTACGGCTCGGCCGTTTCGGCTATGAATGCGGAGGGGTATCCGGCGTTGATGAGGCGCTGTCGCAGCGATTTGGCGTTGAAGAGTTGTTTGAAGCCGCCTGTCACCACGTTGTATTGCAGCATCTTGTCGGTGGTGATGCCGGTGCCGTCGGTGGCGCGGACATGCTGGGAGCGTATCTCCGCTGTGCCTCCGTCGGGCATATCGACTGTGCGCACGGTTTTCTGCTGCCTCACCTTGCCGTAGATTGTGGAGTCGACCGCGCTGTCGGCCTCGCGTCCGGCTATGGCTTTTTCGTAAGCTTCGCGGTAGTTGGCTTCGGAGGTCTTGCACGCCCCCAGCAGAGTGGCGGCGGCAAGACTTATTATAAGATAGTTAATTCGCATCAGAGCTTGAGCTTTTTAGCTATTTCCTTAGGAATGGCGTCGCGGTGTACGAGTATGTTCATTGTCTTGGCGCGGAAGTACGGCTCGGAAACATAGAAGAAGCCGTCGTATACCTGATTGGTGTCCCACGAGTTCTTTACCTTGTAGTAGCGGTTGCCGTTCTGGTCCTTTGCCACGCCTACTATTTCCATGCCGTGGTCGTCGGTGGTTTCCTGATTGTCGAACATGGCCTGGCGCAGCTCCTGGTCAACTACCATCTCCTCGACGGGGCCGTTGAAGTCGAAGCGCTTGCTTTGGCGGTCTTTGTCGGAGAGCTTCACCCAGCGGGCGAGTTCGGTGCCTTCCATGTTGCCTTGGTCAACGTCCTTGGGCATCAGGGCCACGCCTTTGGTCCATTTGAAGCCGCCTTCGCTCACGTCGGCTGCCCACACGAGTGTGAAGCCGTTCTTGAGGGCGTTGTCAACGATTGCCTGAAATTCGTCGAGAGGCACGTTGTAGTACTGTCCCCAAAGCCAGTTGTCGGGAACTTCTACGGCGAAAGTTTCATAGAAGGGGTGATGCGAGAACGATGTGAGCGGAATGTAGTCGTCGAGCTTTATTGGCAGGCTCGCGGCGTACGACTGGGGCGTGTAGGTGCGTCCTTTGTATTCAAATGTCTGCGGCAGTTCGCCGAAATAGGCGTCGAGCACGCCGTTGAGGCCTTTTTTCCACGCGGTGGATATTTTTTTGTCGGGCTTTGCTGCCACGGCTTTCACGTAGGCTGCAAGAACGGCGTCGAGTTCGCCGTGGACGTGCTTTTCCTCGCCGTAGTTAAGACCGCGGTATACTTCTTCGGGCACGGCGCCGTAGCGCTTCCACACATACGGCACGTCGAGCAGCGAGCCGCCGGGGGCGAAGTTGGTCTGCCCGTACAGACGCACATAGCGGTCGGCCTTGTCCTCGTAGCACTTGCGGACGGTGAACATTTCGGATATGTCGAGCGAGTCGCCGCCGAGGCGTCGTATCTCGTTTTCAAAGTACGAGGTGCCGGCGAAGCACCAGCATGTGCCTGATTTGTTCTGGTCCTTTACCGATGTGGTGGGGATGCTTATTATGTCGGTGAACACGAATGCTGTGTCGCATTTGGCACTGTCGGGCGCTGTCTGCGCGAACGAGGGCAGGGCGATTATGGCTGCGCCGAGGGCGCTGATTATTTTCTTCATTGTGATAGCTGGGAATGGTCTGTTAGTTAAGCACGTTGTAGCCTGCTTCGGAGAGGGCTTTGCGGATTTCGGCTATATGGTCGGCATCGCGGCTTTCCAGTTCGAGGCGTATGGTGCAGCCGTTGATGGCCGAGCTGGAGTTGATGCGCTCGTGGGTAACCGACAGTATGTTGCCGCCCTTTTCGCCGATGACGCTGCATACGCCCGACAGCTGTCCGGGTTTGTCGGGCATGTCGATGATGAATGTGTAGTTGCGTCCGCTCTTGTTGAGGCCGCGGGTTATTACGCGGCTGAGTGTGTTGACGTCGATATTGCCGCCCGATACGAGGCATACGGTCTTAAGTCCCTTGATGGGAACTTTGTTGAACATGGCAGCTGCCACTGCCACGGCGCCGGCACCTTCTGCCACGAGCTTCTGCTGCTCCAGCAGGGCGAGTATGGCGGCGGCTATTTCGTCGTCGCTCACGGTCACTACCTCGTCGACATAGCGGTTGCACATCTCGAAGGTATTCACGCCCGGCTCTTTTACGGCAATGCCGTCGGCTATTGTCGACACATCGTTGAGGTGGCATAGCTTGCCCTCTTTGAGCGATGCCGCCATAGAGGGCGCCCCGGTGCTCTGCACGCCGTATACCTTCACGTCGGGGCGCAGTGTCTTGATGGCGAAAGCCACGCCGGATATGAGTCCGCCGCCGCCGATAGGCACTATCACGGCCTGCACTTCGGGCATCTGCTCGAGTATTTCGAGTCCGATGGTGCCTTGGCCGGCTATTACCTTGGGGTCGTCGAAGGGGTGCACGAAGCTGTAGCCGTGTTCCTGCTGCAGTTCTACGGCGCGCGCGTAGGCGTCGTCGTACACGCCGGGCACGAGGCATACTTCGGCGCCGTAGCCCTTGGTGGCCTCGATTTTGGATATGGGTGCGCCTGCGGGCAGGCAGATGAGCGACTTTATGCCGTTGTGGGTGGCGCCGAGGGCGACGCCTTGCGCGTGGTTTCCGGCGGAGCAGGCTATCACGCCGCGTGCTTTTTCCTCGTCGGTGAGTTGCGATATCTTGTAGTATGCGCCACGGAGCTTGAAGGAGCCTGTGAGTTGCAGGTTCTCGGTTTTGAGGTAGATTTCCGATTCAGGATTGATTTTCGGAGCCGGTATGACGGCGGTCTTGCGGGCCACGTCCTTCAGAACGGCGGCAGCATTGAATATTTCGCTTATTTCGAGCATACTCGTAGGTGTGTTAATGATGTCTGTTTTCCCTCTTGAGGTATCGGGCAAAATTAGAGATTTTTCGTATAGTTTGCAATATTTCACTATGATATTTGACCCAACTTTTGCGAGGTGTTGTGCAAACCGCAGTTTTTGGCTAATTTTACAGTTTCTAAGATAGAGGAAATATGACGAATACAAACAATATGACAGATAAAAAGGCCCCGCGCCGCAAGCGCACGTGGGTCAAGCCCTTTATAAGGTGGATGTGGATTGCTTTCGCTGCCTTCGTGGTTTTTGTGGGAGTGTTCTTTGTGTTGGTGTATAATGGCGTGATAGGATATATGCCGCCAATAGAGGAACTTAAAAATCCGCAGGATAAATTCGCCACCGTTATCTACACTTCCGACGGCAAGGAGATGGGACGCTATTTCCGCAACACGGGCAACCGCGTGTATGCCGATTTCGACGAAATATCGCCTGCCGTGGTAGATGCGCTTATCGCCACGGAGGACGCCCGCTTCGAGGATCATTCCGGCATCGACGTCAAGGCCGTGGCACGCGCTGTGTTCAAGACCGTCCTGCTGCAGCAACGCAATGCCGGCGGCGGCTCCACCATCACCCAGCAGCTTGCCAAGCAACTCTATACCCCGCCGAGCAACGGCCTGCTGCAGCGTGCCATGCAGAAGCCCATCGAGTGGATGATTGCCATAAAGCTCGAGCGCTTCTATTCAAAGGAGGAGATTCTGAAGATGTATCTCAACCAGTTCGACTTCCTCTACAACGCCGTGGGCATAAAATCGGCGGCAAAAGTGTACTTCAACAAGGAGGCGGGACAGCTCGACACCTTGCAGGCAGCCACGCTTATAGGCATGGTTAAGAACCCGTCCTATTTCAACCCTGTGCGTAAGCCGGAGCGCACCCGCGACCGCCGCAACGTGGTGCTCGAGCAGATGTACAAGGCCGATATGCTCACCGAGGCCGAACTGGAACGCCTGCAGGCCCAGCCGCTGACACTCAACTTCCAGCGCGTGGACCACAAGGACGGCCTTGCTCCCTACTTCCGCGAGGAACTGCGCCGCTATCTCACGGCCAAAAAGCCGAAGAAGGACAATTATCCGTCGTGGGATACCCAGAAGTATGTTGACGATTCCATAGCGTGGGCCACAAATCCGCTCTATGGCTGGATTGAAAAGACCCGCAAGCCCGACGGCACGCGCTACGACATATACAACGACGGTCTTAAGATATACACCACCATCGACTCCCGGATGCAGACTTATGCCGAAGAGGCCGTGCGCGAGCATATGGCATCGCTTCAGCAGCAGTTCTTCCGCGAGAAGCGCGGCTCGTCGGCAGCGCCGTATACATCGAACCGCGCCGAGCTTAGCAACGACATGCGTGCCAAGCTCATAAACAACGCCATGCGCCAGAGCGAGCGTGCCCGCGTGGCCCGCGTGGCCGGGCGCTCCGACGCCGAGCTTGAGGCCGAGTTCAACACGCCTGTAGAGATGACTGTGTTCAGTTATGCCGGGCCGGTCGACACGGTGATGACTCCGCGCGACTCGCTGCTGTACACCAAGTCGTTCCTTCGGTCAGGCTTCATGTCGATGGATCCGACCACGGGATTTGTCAAGGCTTATGTGGGAGGGCCGGACTTCCGTTTCTTCCAGTACGACATGGTATCGACCGGGCGCCGGCAGATTGGCTCCACAATCAAGCCTTTCCTGTACACATACGCCCTCGAAACCGACGAGTTCACCCCCTGCACGCAGCTCCTCAACGAGCAGCCGACGCTGTACGACGAGAACGGACGCCTATGGCAGCCGCGAAATGCCGGAAAAGCGCGCGTGGGCGAGATGGTGGATTTGCGTTGGGCGCTTACCAATTCCAACAACTGGATTTCGGCGCGGATAATGGACCGCCTGAGTCCGGCAGAACTTGTGAAACGCATGCACAGCTACGGTATCACCAATTCGCTGCCTCCTGTGAAGTCGCTTTGCCTCGGCCCGTGCGAGGTGTCTGTCAAAGAAATGGTTACGGCCTACAGCGCTTTCGCAAACAAGGGCATGCGCTCCGATCCTGTGTTTGTCACCGCCATAGCAGATGCCAATGGCAATATAATAAGCGATTTCGCGCCGTCGCAGACCGAGGTCATCACCCAGAAAGGATATTGGCGCATTCTGTCGATATTGCTCAACGTGGTCGACGGAGGTACCGGCAACCGCCTGCGCCGCGCGCCTTTCAATATCACGGCTCAGATGGGGGGTAAGACCGGAACCACCAACGACAACGCCGACGGCTGGTTTATGGGCTTTACGCCCGATCTCGTATCGGGCACGTGGGTAGGTGGCGAGGACCGCTATATCCACTTCAACAATATGGCTCAGGGACAAGGCGCGTCGATGGCGCTCCCCATCTATGGCAAGTATTTATCTAAAGTATATGCCGACCGCACCCTGCCTTACAGCCAAAGCGCCCGTTTTGAGTTCCCGGCAGGCCTCAACCTGTGTGAAAGCGAGTTCGGCCCCATGGAAGAAGAGGAAACCCTCGACGAAACCATCTCCGGCGCCTTCGATTAATCTAATTTAGAGATGAGGAATTAGGAATGCGCCTTGTTTCTAAACAGTACGAGGTGCTGAACGATTTGGCTCTATGGTACTCTCGTGCTTTCGCAAACACTACGAAGTGTTCGGCATAAAACACACCTTTCGCCCAAACCGCATAAAGAGCAAGCGTCTTCGCACAGTCGCTTGCTTTTTTTATGCCAAAACAGATGTACAACGCAAACAAGCAATAAATGGTAAAACGCCATTGCTTTATGTAAATTTATTGTATTGTGTTTGCAGATTAAACTTTTTTAGCTATATTTGTACGAGGCCAATTAATCCACATATTTTCGCACGTCAAACCGCAAATCAATACCATCAACAAACCTAATGCAAAAAACAAACACACTCATTGCAGCCGCAATACTTCTCTTGGCATCGATCTATTATGAAAGGCCATACTAATTTCGCTCTGACAAAGGTTGTAATTGCGTTGGTGGCTGCAATAGCATTCATTGTGACTGCATGCGATTATGACCTTGATATTCAAAAAAATGTCGTTTTTAATAAAGATGGCGGAGTAGTCAAGCTGGACAATTCCGGCCATGATTGGATCGATGTAGAACGTATATTCGATTCAGAAGGCAAAGTCGGCAAAAGCGCTATATTTGTTGTTGACTCAATAATGCTGTCATATGGCGAAACACAAGATATTCTGCTTTTTCGCGACAGCCTTGACTGGCTGACAACAGAAATAGTCGACTACGAGCCATGTGTTCTAACACTTATAGCCAAGCCTAACAATACAAGAAGACGTCGAAGTATGAAAGTCGAAGTGGCTACTACAGGGCCAAGATTCCTTTATGCAACAATCAATGTCGTACAGGAATAATGCTATATACCATTGGAATCCGTATGTATTCGTTCCGCCAACACTACAGCCATAGTATAGTAATTATGCAATAGATTGGAGGCTGCGTCATAAAACTTCATTATGACACAGCCTCCAATCTATTGCATAGGTTATTATGATTATGCTTTGGAGGCGAGGGGAGCAGGCACGGTGTAGGTGCGTGCGGCCAGTTCCTGGTCGAGCATGTAGAGGGCCAGGCCGTTGTCGCCGATGAGTTTCAGGCGGTCGATGAGCTCTTTGGCTGTTTCCTCTTCTTCCACTTGTTCGGCCACGAACCAGTCGAGCTTGCCACGGGTGGCGTAGTCGTGCTCGGCTTCGGCAAGAGCGTAGATGTTGTTGATGAGGGCGGTTACCTTCTCTTCGTGTGCGAGTGTGGCTTCGAAAGCTGCGAGGGGAGATTCCCACGTTGTGGGTACTTCGTCGATAGCTTTAAGCTCTACGCGTCCGCCACGGCTGTTGAGGTAGTTCATGAATATTTCGGCATGAGCCTGTTCTTCCTTGAACTGGATTTTGAACCAGTTGGCAATGCCCGAGCGGCCTTCGTTTTCGAAGTGCATGCCCATGGCGAGGTATAGGTATGCCGACCAGAATTCGGCATTGATCTGCGCGTTGAGCGCGTCTTGAATTTTAGGACTGATCATATGTGATTTATTAAGTATGTTATTTGCGTATTGCGATGCCGAGCTTGTCGCGGTGGTCGCATGAGCGGTCGAGCAGTGGCTCGAAAGTGAAATTGCGCCATAATCCGGTGGTGTCGGCGTGTTCGGATATAAGAACAATGGTGCCGGAGGGATAGTTGGATGCTTCTTCGAGCGAGGGCGTTGTGCGTATGCGGTCGTCGAGATAGAAGTTGAGGGTGTACAGCCGGTGTGTTCCCGTATAGTCCAGTGACAGCACGGTGGGATTTCCGTCGGTAAGGCGCTCCACGACCTTGAAATCGCTTTGGCGGTTTAGTACGGCGGGAGCCACAGAGGCCGCGTAGGCAAGCATCAGCGCCCACACGGTAACGAGCATGTGGCCTACCGGGCTGTGGCGGTTTATGATCCACGCTATGCCGCATATGGCGGGTACGGCGAGTATGGCATATGCCCACCACGGAGATGCCTCGAAAGCCGGGACAGGCTCCACGGGGTACAGCTGAAGACCTACGAATGCAAGCGGGGCAACGATGGCCACTATGGATATGAACCAGGCAAAGACGCGCATTGGGCGGCGCGCGGCATCACTGTCGATTATGGATGCAAGCGCGTAGGCTATGAAGGGGTATGCGGGCAGCAGGTAGACGCTGCGCTTGCTTTCGGGTATGCAGTAGAAGCCTACAATCAAAACTACTGCCACGAAGCTGAACAGGCCGGCCGGCCTTGGCGGCGAGCGATGCCATTTGCGCCACGAGAAAACGGCGAACAGCGCGGCTATAATCCACGGCAGGGTTCCGGCGGCGAGGGTTACGAAGTTATACCACACGGGCTTGACGTGGCTGTCGTACGACATTGTGCCGAACAGGCGTCCGAGGTTCTCTTCATACATCAGGTCGACAAAGTGCTGGCCTCCGCGGTTGGCGGCTTCGTAGAACCACCATGCCGGCAGGGCGAGGGCTGCGATAGCGAGTCCGAGCATCTTGCCAAGGGTTGGGAAGAAACGGTCGCCGCGCAAGAGCCTGTAGACGCCTACCACGAAGCAGGGGAGCAGCGAACCGACAGGACCTTTTGTGAGCACTGCGCACGACAGCAGCACCCAGGCTGCGAGCCATCGCAGGCCCCGGCGGCGTGTGCGCTCGTCGCCAATGGGGTACAGGAGGTACATTGTCCCTACCATGCAAGCGGTGAGCACCATGTCGAGCCGGCAGGCTATACCGGCTCTGAACACCTCAACGCAGGTGGCTGTGACGAAGGCGAATATAAGGCCGAAGCGTACTCCCCGCTCGCGCGATGCCCACGCGTATCCGCCCATCACCATGGCTATCACGGCGATGGCTGAGGGCAGCCGCGAGATGTATTCGTTGACAACGCCGCCGTTGAGCACCGTTGCCAGTCCGGCGATAAGCCACGCGAGGAACGGGGGCTTGAACGGTATGTCGCCGCCGTAGTTGGTGGGCAGTATCCAGTCGCCCGACCGGAGTATAGACACCGCCACGATGGCTTCGCGCGGCTCGCCTTTGCTGTTGAATAGTATTTCGCCCAACCATGGCAGAAATAGCAGCGCCAATGCTATGAAAAGCATTGTGGCCGCTCCCGGAAGATACGTTTCTCGGCGTGTGTTCATACGGCAAAGATAGTGCATTATCTCTATAAAATGAAATTCCAGCCAATAAAAAACGAGCCGTCCCGAAGTTGGGACGGCCCGGTTTGTGTGTCGTTGGCGCGGCGTTATGCTTTGATGCGTTCTACGTAGCTGCCGTCGCGGGTATCGATGCGTACTTTGTCGCCGATGTTGATGAAGAGGGGTACTCGTACTTCGGCACCGGTTTCTACAGTTGCGGGCTTGAGGGTGTTGGTGGCGGTGTCGCCTTTGATGCCGGGCTCGGTGTATGTGATTTCGAGAACGACGCTTGTGGGCATTTCGCAGGTGAGCACGGTTTCGGAAGCAGCGTGAACCATTGCTTCGCAGATGTCGCCGTCCTTGAGGAATTCAACGCCTTCGATGCTTTCGCCGGGGACGATGATTTCTTCCCAAGTTTCGGTATGGAGGAAGTGGTAGCCCATGTCGTCCTTGTAGGAGAACTGGTAGGGGCGACGCTCGATGCGTACTTCGTCGACCTTCACACCCGAGTTCCAGGTCTTGTCGAGGATACGGCCGGTCTTGACGTTGCGCAGCTTGGTACGAACGAAAGCGGGGCCTTTGCCGGGTTTAACGTGGAGGAATTCTTTGATGAAATAGTAGGTGCCGTCGATGTCGAGGCACATACCGTTTTTAAAATCAGCAGTTGTTGCCATAAAAGGTATATGAGAGCTTTTTTTGTGTTGTCGTGGTTATTGCGTGCGCAAAATTACAAAATATCGGCCGAATGCCCAAGTATTCAGCCTAAGAAACTGTTTAAGAAACTGTTTAGAGGTATTGCCACAGTTTTTAATTACTTGTTTGAGATTAATTCAATGTATTCATCAAGTGATCGTTGTAATACTTCTTGCGGTATTAGCATGCGCTTATATTTGTGTTACGAGCGTCGGACTCATACTGCGATTCATCGCGTATTCCACCACATGCCTATCGGCTGTTTGGCATAGCAATATCCCGATACTTGGATTTTCGTCGCTACGTTTAACATCTCGGTCCAATGCTTCAAGGTAAAACTCTAATTGTCCGAGGTCTGCTGGCTTAAACTTCTTGCTTTTCAATTCCATCGCGACAAGGCATCGTAATCCTCTGTGATAAAAAAGTAAATCAATTTTAAATGTAGAAGATCCAACGGTTATAGGATATTCGCTATCCACAAAAAGGAAATCTTTGCCCAATTCCAAGACAAACTGCTTCATATGTTCCAAAATACCGTTATGCAGCTGTTTCTCGTTATGCTTTTGAGGTAAATTCAAGAAATCCACAAAAGCAGTATCTTTGAAAAGGATAGGTTTGCCAGCGTATTTGTCTTTTAAACCCAATGAAATATGCTTATTACTTCCTAATAATGATGTATAAGTATTGTTCTCAATGCAACGTAACAACTCTTTGTTTTTCAATCGTTCTCTATTGCTGTAGAGTATGTAAAATAGCCTTTCTTCACTGGATTGACAGTTCGCAAGTATCGTTAAATGGTTGGTAAAAGTGGTAAGAGTAAGAACTTTGGGCAATTGTGCTGTTTGAAACTGCACGATTGCTGCTACCTGCAATTGTGCTGCTGATAATTGTGCAGTTTGAAACTGCACAATTTCATCGAAGCCATATCTTTGTTGGACTGATATGAATTCAGAAGATGAGTATGCTTCATAAAAGGCCACCATATTGTAAATATTCCTTCGGCTATATCCTTTCAGGTCAGGATTTTGGCTGCGTAGATACTCGGATAGCTGCATCACGACTTTTGCGCCCCATTCATTTGACCTCAGTTTCTCAGATATGTATTGGCCAATACGCCAACTCATCATCAAAGATTCTTCGTTGACAGTCTTAGATGCTCGCGAACGATGGAATTCTATTATGTTTTTTATTTGAGCAAAGTCTTGTTCAAGACCTTGTTTCATAGAGCTGCCATTAATATTTAGTGAAATATCCATATGCAAAGTTAATAATTTATTGGCACATAGGGATTATGGTTGGCATTTTAGGGGCTGCAAGTTTTTCTTTTCGTAGGCTGAGCTATGTTATAGATTCTGAAGCATCGGCAGTGAGGATATGGCGCGGGCGAAGGCGGGGCGCAGGGTGTCGGAGTCGAGGTGCTCGGTCCAGCGGCTGAATGCTCCTGTCGACAGCTCGCCGTAGCGGTAGTCGGAATCAAGGTATGGTATTATGGATAGCACGAACTCGTCGGGGTTGGCATCGGCAGGCATAAGTATGCCGCAAGAGTCGTCGACAGCTTCGGGTATGCCGCCGGTGTCGGTAGCCACCACCGGCACGCCGTAGGACAGCGCCTCGCAGATGCTTATCGGGAGTCCGCCCTCGTATGTGCTCAGGAGCAGGAACCAGTCGATGGTGCGCGTGCGGTACAGCTCGTGAACTTCACTATTACCTATGGCGCCTTTAAGCTCTATCGAGAGATTTCGGCGGCGTGACTCGGCGGCGCGCATCTTTAGCTCGGGCATTCTGTCGCCGTCGCCTATGTGAATCCACTCGAACTTCCAGTCGGGGCGGGCGTCGGCGAGAGCTTCCATAAAGTCCAGATTGAGCGACACCCTTTTGATGTCTACCACTCTGGCGCACGACAGAAAGGTGACGGCACGGTCGGAGGCTTTATGGTGCGAGGACTTGCTTTTGTCGGCATTCTGCGAGCCAAGCGGGGCTACTATGATTTTGTGTAAAGGGTCGGCGATGGTTTCTTGCAGTCGCGCGGCGCCGGCCTTGCTCGCGGCCCATATGCCGAGGCTGTTTGCGAGAGTCTTGGTTCTTAGCTTGCCCGCTTTTTTGAGCGAGAGGTCGTAGCCGTGCGCCCTCGATATGTACGGTAGTCCGAGCCACATCATAGCCGTGGTTTCGTATGAAAACCAGTAGGACATAAGCAGGGTGTTTTCCGGTTTCAACCCTTTGCCGCCGACGAGGGCTGCGAGGCAGTCGCGCACGGTGAGCGCGGCAAGCGCGTATTTCATCGATGCCAATGGCTTTCTGTTGCTTAAGGCGCTGAGCACGCGTGGTGACAGCGCTTTGAATATGCGCAGCCATTTGTGCTTCCAGAAGGGATTGTTCACGATGCTGTCGCATACCTCGACATTCGCCGGCAGGCTGTCTTCGATTTTGCCTCGCCGCAGCAGGGGAGCGATGATTACACAATCCCACTCCGCTGCAAGGGCGCGCACGTCGGGGGCTGCGAACACGCTTTCGGTGATGCCTCCGTAGGGGTATGATTCGGTTACGAGTACTAAGGTGCGACTCATTGTCTGTCAAGGCTGAGTTTGCGGATTATGCGGGTGTATGCCACGGCCATGGCAACATCGGTAAGCGCCCACGAGAGCGGGTATATCATCATCAGGCGTATGAACGAACCTCCGCTCGACGGGAAGCACCATACCCATACGAGGCGTAGCACACAGGTGCCGAATATGGTGATAAGCGCCGGAGTCATAGAGAAGCCGAGTCCTCGCATGGAGGCTCCGGCAATTTCGTAGTAGCAGGCAATGCCTTGGAAGAGAAGCACGGAGAGCATTCGCTCGGCGGCGAAACGTACCACCTCGGCATTGTCGGTGAAAATGGCGATGGCGCCATGGCGCCCCCATACGAGCAGGACGTTGAGAGCCACGGTCGACACTATAGCCATCAGCAGGGATATGCGGAATATGAGGCGGCATCGGTCAAGACGGCCGGCGCCGTAGTTCTGGCTTGTGAACGCTACTGCCGTCTGCCCAAAGGCGTTAAGAACGAAGTAGCAGTATACCTCGAAATTGATAGCGGTGGCCGAACCGGCGGCGCCTGCCGAGCCGAATGTGTTTATGGCCGAGAGTATGAACACGTTTGAAAACGCGAACACGGTGCCTTGCAGCCCGGCAGGTACGCCTATGCCGGCTATTTTGCGTAGCTGGCTTCCGTCGGGTCTGGTGCCGAACACGGCGCGGAGATCGAGGTGTATGTCGCCTTGCTCGCGGATGAGTATGCCTGTGATTATGGCGGCGTTGACGATGTTCGATATTACCGTGGCCCAAGCCACGCCGTCCACGTCCATGCCCATTCCGGCCACGAAGAGGAAGTTCAGCCCAACATTGACTATTCCTGCCGCCACAAGGCTGTAAAAGGGTCTTTGCGTATCTCCGATACTCCGCAGAATGGCTGCGCCGAAGTTGTATATGACCATAAACGGCATGCCGGCGGAGTATATGCGCAGGTACAGCACGGCTTGGTCGAGGACATCGGCAGGGGTGTTCAGCACTTCGAGTATGGGGCGCGACGCCATCATGGCGAGCGCGAACAGCGCCACGCCCCCGATGAGCGCCAGCTGTGCCGAAGCCGTTACGGCAGCTCCGACTCCACGGCTGTTGTTGCGGCCTATGTAGTTGGCAATGACAACGTTCACGCCCACTGCGAGCCCGATGAACATATTCACAAGCAGGCTTATCACCGGGCCGTTGCTGCCCACGGCTGCGAGAGCCTGGCTGCCGGCAAAGCGCCCCACCACCGCCACATCTACAGAGTTAAACGACTGCTGCAGTATTCCGCTCGCTATCAGCGGGAGCGAAAAGAGCAGCATGGGTCTGGCCAAAGGGCCGCGGAGCATGTCGATTCCGTTTTTTGTACCTGGAGATTTTGTCATTGCGATTGCAAAAGTACAAAAAACAGCCGAAACTTACTTGTCGGTGCGGAACGGTATCAGGGGTAATCCCATAAGGTTGTGCACCTTGCCTATGGCGAAGTTGCGGAAATTGTAGCGCACGGATTTGATTGTTCCTGCCTTGGGGCAGTACAGCTCCACGTGGAGCGTCCACGTGTTCTGGCGCACTTGAGCGGGGTGGAATATGCCGTCGGCGCCTGCTGCCTCAAAGCCTTCGATATCCTCGTGGGGCGACAGGCCGTCGGGCGCTCCGCTGAACGTCAGGATGGCTCGGGAGCCGTCGACGGTCATTTCCTTGAATCGGGGATATTCGTGCGGTATTCCGGGCATGTGGTAGGTTTTTGCCGCGGCCATAAATGCGAGGCGTTCGCCGATTTCGGCTTTCTTGCAGGCATGGATATCGTCGACTTCGCGAGGGTACACGAGGTCGGAGGTGCATACGATGCCGCAGGACGGGATTATGTCGGCAGCCTTGTGCTGCGATTCTCTGAGCAGCGCAGCGGAGTCGCCTGCCGGATTGCCGTAATTCCAGCCGGGTATCTCCACCATGTAGAACGGCAGTTCGCCAAGCCCCCACTCGGAGCGCCAGTCGGCAACCATGTCGGCGAGCCGGGTGTGATAGCTGTCGTGCATGCCGACGTTGGACTCGCCTTGGTTCCAGATGAAGCCGCGTATGGTATACCCTGCAAGCGGGTGGAGCATGGCGTTGTACATGGCGTTGAAGCGCTCATAGTCGGGCATTATGTCGTTGTTGCGCTCGGCTTCGCGGTCCCATGTTTTGTAGCTTTCGAGCCGTTCGCGGCTTAGCCAGCCCTCGACTTTGCTGCCGCCGTAAGCGGAGCATATTATACCGACAGGGACGTTGAGAAGATCGCTCAGATTGCGTGCAAAAAAGTATGCGGTGGCGCTGAAGTTGACAGCGTTTTCGGGCGAGCTTATCTTCCATTCTGTCGGCACCTCGGTCTGAAGGTCGTATGATATGGTTTTGGGTATGGTGGCCATTCGTATGCCGGGATATTTGCATGAGAATGCTATGGCCTGTGCCGCGCCTTCCACGGGCTGTGTCCAGAATCCGCGCAGGGGCATCTCCATGTTCGACTGTCCCGAGGCAAACCATACTTCCCCGATGAGTATGTCGCTGATCGTAACGGTGTCGCGGCCTGATGCCAAGCGCAGCGTCTGCGGCTCGAATCCGGCTTCTCCTGTCGGTATTTCGAGCCTCCAGCGGCCGTCTTTTCCGGCTTTCGCGCTTATGGGTGATTCGGGAGCCCAGCTGCCGACAGCCACCACACGCGCTCCGGGAGCGGCATTACCCCATATACGGGCCTTGCTTTGCTGCTGGAGTACCATGTGGTCGGAGAAAATGTCGGGGAGCCTCAGCTCGGCGCCAGTCGCGATTATAGTGGCGCTTAAGGCGGCTATCAATGTGATGAATGGTTTCATATGTTATATTATAAGCTTTGTTTTAAGGTAGTTCTCGCGGAAAGTCTTTGGGCTGCACCCTTTCTTTTTCTTGAAGAGGCGGTTGAAGTTGGATATGTTGTTGAACCCGCATTCGTAGCATATCTCCGCTATGGTCATAGTTGTGTCAACAAGCTTTCGGGCCGCATGGCCTATGCGGATGTTGGTGATATATTCCGAGAGCGTGGTGCCTGTGCGCGTCTTGAAGAAACGGCTGAAGGCCGTCGGCGTCATTCCTGCAAGCTCGGCGAGGTCTTTGAGGTATATCTGCCCGGCATAGTCGCGGTTTATGGCTTCTTCCACTTTGCGGATCCGGCGTGAGTTGTGCGACAGCTCCGCGTTGGCGAACGACGAGCTTGCCAGCGTGTGGCATTCGGGTGCTGTGGAGAGATGGTATAGTATTTCGAGCAGTTTGAGCCATCGCAGGAAGCCGGGCTGGCTGCGGGTAAGCTCGTCGAGCATGCCGTACACACGCAGTATCACGGCCATGTCGAAGGCTATTCCCTTGGCGGCGCGTGAGAGCAGGTCGCGCAGGGTACCCATCTGGTTTTTCTGCATCAGTTCTTCGGTGAAGAGGCTTGGCGAGAACTGGACGGTAATTTCCCGCATTTCCTGCCGTGGGCAGCTGTGCTGCTCCCAAGCATGCTCGAGGCCTCCTCCCACAAGAACGAGGTCGTAGCTGCCGAGTACCTCCATGGAGTCGCCTACCACGCGGCGCGCTCCGGCGCAGTTTGCCACAAAATTAAGCTCCAGCTCGTCGTGACGGTGGATAGGGTAGTCGAATTCTGTCTTGCGCCTGTCGATAAGGTAGAAGCAGTCTTTCTCCGACAAAGGGGTTATTTCTGTAATAATCTTGGACATGGTATCGATTTTGGCTCGACAAATATACGCAAATAAAGTAAACGGAATGGTATGGCTTGTACTATTTTGACAAAATAATATAACAATCGGCCAAATTTTTGCAGAGCCATTGCCATTATGCTAAATTTGTGGTGTCAACTATTTCACTGATACCATAGATGAACTGTAAACCAATCCTTTTTGCGGCAGTCGCACTGGCTGCTATCCCGGCAAATGCCGAGAAGATACACATATCCACGTCCGAGGCGTCGATGGTGCTTGATGCCGAAGCAGGCCGTCCGTTGCACTTTGTTTATTTCGGCGCGCCGCTTGGTACGGCCGATGTGGAGTCTATCGACAATTCAGGCAGCCGCTATCTTAGGGCATATCCCGTATACGGCCTTGAGGCGGCGCGCGAAACAGCAATGAGCGTCACCCACCCCGACGGGAATATGACTCTCGACCCGGTGGTGCGCTCGGTGGAAACATCGAAAGATGCCGACGGAGCGACGGTCACCACCGTGAGAATGACCGACCGCGTGTATCCCTTCGGAATCAACGTTAATTATCGCACATATCCCGATGCCGGAGTTATAGAAACGTGGGTCGACGCCGTGAATAACGGTAAAAAAGATGTCGAACTGCGCGAATTTGCTTCGGGCTATCTGCCGGTGCGTTCGGGCGACGTATATCTCACGTCGTTCTATGGCTCGTGGGCAAACGAGGCCCGGATGGAGGAAGAGCCGCTTACACACGGTATGAAGATAATAAAGAACAAGGACGGGCTGCGCAACACGCACACGGCGCACCCCGAGGTGATGTTCTCGCTCGACGGCAAGCCCCGCGAGAATGAGGGCAGGGTGATAGGCGCGGCTCTCGAGTACCCCGGCAATTACCGTCTGCGCATAGATACCGACGATTCCGACTATCATCATTTCTTCGCAGGTATCAACGAGGACAACTCGGCGTACACCCTCGCCAAAGGCGAAACATTCACCACGCCCGCGCTCGCTCTGGCATATTCGCAGGAGGGCAAAGGCGGTGTGAGCCGACAGTTCCACAACTGGGCGCGCCGCCACCGCCTTGCCCACGGCACCGAAACGCGCAAGATATTGCTTAACAGCTGGGAAGGCGTGTACTTCGATATCAACGAGCAAGGCATGCACGCTATGATTGACGATATCGCGTCGATGGGAGGAGAGCTGTTTGTGATGGACGACGGCTGGTTCGGAGTCAAATATCCGCGTAATAACGACTCGTCGTCGCTTGGCGACTGGATTGTTGACACCCGCAAGCTGCCCAAGGGCATCGGCAACCTCGTCGACAAGGCCCGCAGTGCCGGAATAGATTTCGGTATATGGATAGAGCCGGAGATGACAAACTCCGTAAGCGAACTTTACGAGGCTCATCCCGAGTATATCATCAAGCCGTCGAACCGCGAAGCTGTGCAGGGACGCGGCGGCACGCAGCTCGTTCTCGACCTTGCCAACCCCAAGGTGCAGGAGCTTGTGTTCGAGGTCGTTGACACGCTCTTGACAAAATATCCGGGCATAGACTATATAAAGTGGGATTCCAACGCACCGGTGATGAACCACGGCTCGCAGTATCTCCCGGCCAACCGCCAGAGCCATATGCTGCACGAGTATTGGCGCGGCTTCTCGAAAGTGATGGACCGGATCAGGGCCAAATATCCCGATGTGACTATCCAGGCGTGCGCCAGCGGCGGCGGACGTGCCAACTACGGCATACTGCCCTGGTTCGACGAATTCTGGGTGAGCGATAACACCGATGCCCTCCAGCGCGTGTTCATGCAGTGGGGTACGAGCCACTTCTTCCCGGCGGTAGCCATGGGCTCGCATATAAGTGCCACGCCCAACCACCAGACATTCCGCACCATACCGATGAAATTCCGTATAGATGTGGCTATGAGCGGACGCCTCGGCATGGAGATTCAGCCTAAGAATATGACCGACGAGGAAAAGGCTATGTGCCGCGGCGCCATTGCCCAGTATAAGGAAATACGCCCGGTGGTGCAGCAGGGCGACCTCTACCGGCTCTTGTCGCCTTACGACGGCAAGGGACTTGCATCGCTGATGTACGTAGCTCCCGGCAAGGAGCAGGCAGTGTTCTACTGGTGGAAAATCGAAACCTTTGCCGACCAGCACCTGCCGCGAGTGCCCATGGCCGGGCTTGATCCCGACGCGCTATACACCGTAACGGAGCTGAACCGTGTCGACAACAGCCCTCTGCCGTTTGAGGGCAAGACGTTCACCGGGCGCTACCTGATGGATAACGGCCTTGAGATACCCTACACCAACAATGTGGACTATCACAAGCGTACCGACTATTCCAGCCGAGTCCTGCGCCTCGACCGCAAATAATTTGGAACATAAAGCGTAAAAGCCTATTTTTGCATAAACAAAACAATAGCTTATGCAAAAACGGGCTTTTACTTTATTGATGCTCTTGCTGGCCTTGACGGCGGGGGCGCAGTCGCTCGCCGACGAGCTTCGCCGCGAGATAGGCTCCGACAATATCGGAGTGGCCGTGATAACGTCATGGGGTGATACCGTGGAGGTAAACGGAGAGCGCCATTACCCGCTTATGAGCGTGTTCAAGTTTCATCAGGCAGTGGCGCTTGCCCGCAAGCTCGGCTACCCCGGCATACTTTCCACAGAGGTCGAAGTATCGCCCGACGACCTCAGAGAGGACACGTGGAGCCCAATGAGGCGCCACAACCCCTACGGAGGACACGCCGACATCAGCGCCCTGCTGCATTATTCGCTGCAATGGAGCGATAATAACGCCTGCGACATACTCTTCGACCGCTTTGCCTCTCCGGCCGAAGTCGATAGCATAATACGCGCCTTCACGCCGGCCCGCGACTTCGCCATAGCCTGCAACGAGGCGCAGATGCACGCCGACACCTCGCTTTGCCGCCGCAACTGGTCGACCCCGCTTGCATGTGCCGAGCTCGTGCAGCATGTGTTTACCGCCGACACCACGGTTGCCACCTCGGTGGTAAAGGCCGTGATGGCGCAGCAAAGCCCGATGGGGCGCACGCGCCTTGCCGCAGCCATACCGCAGTCAAACGGTATGATATTCCACAAAACCGGAACGGGCGACATGCGCGGCGACACCGTCCCGGCTCTTAACGACGCCGGCCATATCGTCTACCCATTGCCCGAAGGCGGCTATGGCCGCTACTCGATAGCCGTGTTCGTGGCCGATTATGCCGGTACCCCGGCAGAGGCCGGGCAGCGCATAGAGGAAATCTCCCGCATAGTCTGGAACGCCCACATACTGCGCGAACACAAGCAGCTTGCAGCATCGTCCTCGGCTCCGGGAGCCGCCAAGCCATTGCCCAAGCACAGCGAAAAACTCGATGCCGCAACCATAGTCGGCATCATAGCCTTGCCCTTCGCCGAAGCTTTCGCCGAAAAAATCAGCGAATCCGTAAGCCGCTACCACTCTCCCCGCTAACCGCCTCTCCCCCAACGCACCGCGGGCGCGGCTCACTCAGAGCCGCGCCCGCGATGCGTTGGGGGAGAGATTAGTAAAGTAGGTCTTCGGGGGCTATGGGGGTATATGGGCCGTCTTTGACCTCGAATATCACCGATGGAGCTAAGACCTCTATGGTGTGCCACTGTCCTGCGGGTATGTGGACTCCGTGGCTGCCCGTTTCGGGCGACAGGTGATAACGGCTGTGTTCGGCTCCGTTATCGCCGTAGAAAACGACGTCGATGCGTCCCTTTAGCAGGATATATGTTTCGGCTGTGTGGCGGTGGCGGTGTATTGGCAGGACGGTGCCTTTCTGGAGGGCGTTGAGGAGTCTTTGCGCCTTTGCGTCGAGGCTGTCGTGGAGGTTGTGGTTCATACGCAGGCGTTCTGACACCGATGCTTTGGCCAGAATGCTGTCGAGAAGTTTGTCGTCGATAATCATTTTTCCTTTGTCCTGTTGATGTATTCTGCGTGCAGGTGGTAGTATTTCCGCATAAACAATGTGTAGGCGGCGGCAAGCACGGCTATTACGGCTGTGAAGTATGCCCATTTGTTGCAGGGCAGGTATATGGCTCCGAGCGATATGGCAAGTTGGAGTGCGGCATAGGCCGAGGCTACGGCGACATGGGGTATTTTTAGCTCGTTTGCCATTATCTGGTAGGCGTGTTTGCGGTGGGCTTTGAATATGTTCTCGCGGAGCATCAGCCGGTGCACTATGGTGAGCACCGAGTCGGCTCCGTATACGGAGAAGAGTATCAGCCACCACAGCTGCCCGGTGGCGGCGATAAGCGCTCCTGCCATGAACAGGAGTATGAACGCTATCGACACCGAGCCGACATCGCCGGCGAAGCAGACGGCTTTCTTCCGCACGTTGAAGATGCTGAAAACGAGCACGGCTGCCGCCACGGATCCGACGAGGGACTGTTCGATGAAATGCAGGCCGGCGTTCGCTATGGCCAACGGCGCTATCACGGACAGCGAGTAGATGGCTGTGATTCCGTTTATGCCGTCCATGAAGTTGTAGGCGTTGATTATGCCGGTGCAGAGTACCAGTGCCAGAGGGATTTCCCACCATGCTTCCGAGCCGATGAATCCGAGCTGGTAGAACATCAGTAGCATGGCGGCGAACTGCGCTATGATTCGGAACCGGTTTGGTACCGAGCGTACGTCGTCGGCGAAGCTGATAGCCGCTATCAATGCAAGTCCGAGCATAAACCACGGGTACATTCCGCCTGAGGCCAAAAAGAAGGCCGCGGCTCCGAAAAAGAAGATGATTCCACCGCCTCGCAGCGTCACCTTGTGGTGCGATGATCTGGCGTTAGGCCGGTCTGTGATGCCGAACTGTGCGGCTATGCGGAAGTAGGCCAGCTCGATGGCGAGCAGGCCGATGAAACACAGAAGATAGTACATCGGAGAATTATTTATTGTAGATAAGTGCCGTTAGCCGTGCAGGAAGCTTCTTATGGTCGAAGTTAGTCCGTCTGCGGCGCGGACGGGCATAGAGTCGATTCCGAGGGCGTTTTTTATTTTGGCATTGGATACGACGTAGTTCTCGGTGAGTTTCTGCAGCCTGAAGGAGTTGAGGGGAAGGTGGAGTGTGTCGCCGATGCGCGCGCAGCTCCTGATGAAAGCTTGCGGAATTTTCCATTTGACAGCTTTTTTCCCTATGGCCGAGCACATAACATCGATAAGTTCGTTGGTAGACAAGGACTCGTCGTCTGCCATATTGTAGATTCCACTTTCTATATTGCCGGAGAGCAATTGCCTGATAACGAATGTAAGGTTACCTATCGAGGTGAATGAACGGAGGTTGTCGAATGCTGCCAGCGGCCACGGAAGCCCCTTGCGTACAAAGCTGTACAGAAGGTTCAGATTACCTTTGTTGCCGGGTCCGTGAATCATACACGGGCGCAGTACCACGACGCTTCGTTCGGGTATGGGATTTGCGGAAATGGATTCAAGTATGTATTCTTCAGCCCGTACCTTGCTTTCGCCGTAAGGCCCGACTGGAGAAGTGGCTACATCTTCTGTCAAAATCTTGCCAGGCACTTTGTCGACAGCAGCCTTTACAGAGCTGAAAAAAATGAATCGGGAGGCAGCAGATGTTCTGAAATAGTCGAAAACACGCTTGGTAAGCTCAGTGTTGATTTGGAAATAAACGTCGGCGGTCGACTTGTTCTTGGTGTCGTGAGCCTTCCCTGCAAGATGTATGACAGCATCGACATTCGGTATGACGCCTCTACCGAGGTCGTCCCATGAAAAAGTATGAATCACACCATCTTTCCGCGGAGCCACTATGTCCAACCCGTAAATGTCATAAGAATCTTTCAGTGCCTTTACAAGGTTGGAGCCGACAAACCCATGGACTCCTGTAATCAAAATACTCGCCATACCAGTTGAGTTTTTCTATGAGTTATATACTTTTCTATTTATCTCTTCCCAAATAGATTGTTCAGAAAAGTTATCAAGAACAAATTGCCTGCCATTAGCTCCATGTTGTTTAGCCAATTCAGGGGAATTAGAGGGTGTTTCATAATATCTGTTAAAGCGCAGGCCAAAAAGTTTGAGATGGGTTTATACCTGAGCCGAAGGAGCATAGCGGTGGCTATGTGACTGAGGAGAAGGGATAAAGACACTCAAAATTTTTGGAGGCGAAGCCTTTGATGCCGCCCCGGCAGGTATTATACGATGATGTCGTTCGAGAGAGTATTTAACAATAGTACCGTCTTGGCGTCTTTTTGTTAACCTGCCCATTACTCATCGGTCACATAGCTACCGCTATGCTCCCTCTTCTTAATGAACAGTTTAAACAAAAATACACCAACCTGTGCTTTAACAGATATCATGAAACACCCTCTTAATATACTTCAATAGGTGCTGTGCTATAGAGTCGATGGATAAATCTATAAATTCACCACTTTCATTTGGCTTAATTGCATCGCGGGCTCCTGTGTGTGCAGTTGTCAGTACAGGTATTGACATCGCTTGTGCTTCAAGGAGAGAAACGCCAAAACCCTCCCTGTGAGTTGGAAGAATGAATACATTCATGAGGGAGTAATAAAGCTCAAGACCATTCTCCACTAAGCCAACATATATTATGTTAGGATTTGATTTTATGCGTTCTACTGTTTTCAGAGGCAACGCATCTCCATTTTCCAATGGCCCTACCAGTAATAATTTGGCATTCTTTTGGTTGAGTATTTCAAATGCGTCTACAAGTTCGCTTATACCTTTGTCTTTGACCAATCTGCCAACAAATCCTATTATGAAATCAGTTTTTGAAATCCCCAATTTATCTCTTAGAGAAGAAATTTCATTTGGATTAATATTATCGGGATTGTAAGTGTTAATAGCGTCGACACCATTGCAGGACCCGATATTCAGTACAGACATTTTGTCTTTTGGAGATATCCTGTCCTTGATACTTCGTTCGATCAGGTAATTGCTAACGCAAATTATTTTAGTAGATAATCTCGAAGTTATCTTCTCACAAAAAATTAAGATAGAACGTTTGATGCCGGTAGCAGTTTCATAATTAAGACCATGTCTGAAAAACACTCTTTTTTTCACTCCTGCCAGTCTTGCTGCCAACATAGCAAGTAAGCCGGCCTTTGGCGTATGCCCAACAACTATGTCAAAATTGTTTTTCCGAATGTATTTCCATAATAATACTACAGAAATGATATCAGATAGTGGATTGATACGTCTATCAATTTTTATTTCTGAATATTTGCAGCCTTGGTTATCTGCATAAAGTTTTAATTTATCCGAAGGACTGCAAATTACGTGGATATTATGTCCTTGTCTTGTAAAGAATTTAATTTGATTTCCTAAAAAATAAGGAAGTGTAAAATATACATTTACTACATTGAGGATGTTCATTCTTTTAGATTCGGAGTGTTGTAATTAAATCTTGGTTATTATTCTAGGCTTTTGGAGTACCACAGTGGAATATGGCGGAACGTCCTCTACAACTACCGCGTTTGCTCCGATCTTAGAATGATGCCCGATATTGACGCCTGAGAGTATTTTTGCGCCGGCACCAATCATAACATAATCTCCAATTCTCCCCCCCCCGTGTGCAATTGTAACTTGTTGGAATATGGTTACATTTCGCCCTATATGAATATCATGGCCGACTATGATTCCATTAGGTCCGTGAGGAAGTAAAGGTGGCGTTTCAAATTTGGAGCCGGAATTTAGATTGGTTCCGAAAGAGCATAGTTTCTTACTATCAGTGCGTTTAATTCGCCACAGATAGTACAATTTAAGAAAAAGCGAAGTCTTGTTTTGGGGGTCTGTGACGATATTTCGGCGTTTCCAATATTTGTTATGGTTATATGAATTTATTATTCCCATTACCCATATGCCGAACTTATTTGAGAAAGAAAATGTCTTCATTATTTATTTTCTTCAATAAATGATGATATAAATTCGTTTCTACGTTTGTTCAATAAGTCTGCCTGATAGCTCTGTGCTGTGGTATAATTTTCATTGGCAGCAGTCAAAAGATTGTGTTTTTCAGACAATCCCTTTATTTGAGTTGCCAACATTTTGGAATTTCCTGATTGATATAGCCATTTTGAGTTAACAAGTTCTGGGTTTCCTCCCACGTTTGTTGCGATAGCTGGACACGCCATTGACATGGCTTCAGCTAAAGCGCGGCATAGACCTTCGGTTTTACTTGGTTGGATATAAATGTCTATATCGGTCAGAAGCTCAAATATTTTATTATGGGGTAAAACGCCATGGAATATTACTTGGTCTGCGACATCTAATTTTATAGCAAGATTTTCAAGGAAAGTTTTATCGCCTCCACCGATTATATGGTAATAAAATAAATATCCGTCTTTTTTCAGAATAGATAATGCTTTTATAACATCGATATGCCCTTTGACCTTTATTAAGGCTCCGATAGTTGCTAAAGACAGGTGTGTGGCGTTATTGTTTGATATCTTGGATATGCGATTCGTGAGTACAGACCGGTTGTTGGCAGGGAGTTCCACATCAGAGCAACCAATGGATAGTCCTTTGCATGGATATCTTTTTTGGAGAAAACTGCGGGTTACATACATAGCAGTTGAAGTCTTGCTCATAAACCGTTTAAGACTAAGATAGTATAATGGAGCGACTAAACGACCTTTTAAAGAATGGTGCCATAGGGCATCCCAGGGGCATCCGACTACGAGTGCCATATATGGTTTGTTGAACTTTTTTGCGAAGTTCGCTACTATGTTTTGTACCGTGCAGGGAACGTGTATAAATATATAATCTGATTCTTTTACAGCCTGTTCAAGTGCCTTCTTATTTCTATTTCGGTCAAAAAAACGTGTTTTTAAGGTGTTTTCTTTCGTAATGAAGCGGAAGTTGAAATCTTGGGTATTTAGGATTTCTCTGTGCTTTGACGATTCCACTTCTATGGCAGAAGTGCAAACCGTAAGTTCTCCGTATTTACTGTATCGATCCAGTATGTCGTTCAAGAAATTATGGTGGTACCTATTACCAACTATTTCGACAACAAGTTCTGAATAGACAAATAGAATCTTCATTTTTGGATAGAAAACAATTTGGAGTACATGGGAAATATAACAGACTGATCATATCTATTATAATTCAGCTCTTTAATAGAATCACTGTCAAACGGAGTATTGCAAAATTCTATAAACTTGTTTTTGAATGATTCAAAAGAGTCGAAATCTGCCACATAGCCATTCTGACGTTCTATAATAATCTCATTGATTCCGCCCGGGCAATTATTTGCCAATATTGGCACGCCCAAAGCATTGGCCTCAAGAAGGACATTTGGGAATCCTTCAAAGTAAGAGCCTAAAATAAAGCCTTTGGCGTGTTTGATTATCTGGTATGGGTTGTCAAGACGTCCCAATAGAATTATAATATCGTCGAGTTGCAGGCTTCTGATTATTTTTTTTAATTTAATTTTATCTGCGCCATCTCCTATGATTAGTAAGCGATAAGGAAATAAGGATTGTCGAACTAACTGGTGTATCAGTTTTATTAATCGGTCAAAACCTTTTTGAGGGCTAAGCCTGCCTACCGACACAAAATACTCCGGAGTCAGATTAATGCCGTTTGTTATTGGTTCGTCGCTTTTTTCTTGTATTGTGGCGGTGTCAACAGGATTGTTTATTATTGTGATTTTTTTACGTCGAATTGCCCAGCTCTTTATTAAATCGTCTGCCATATCTCTGGATTGGCAGATGATATTGTTGTAATTATTATAAAATAATCGATAAGGTATCTTTTTTATAAGGCTGTTGCCCCACATAGAACTTAGTACGTTTGTTTCACGAACAATCATTCTAATGCCTCTTGTTTTAAAATACGGTACAAACGGAGCAAGAAGGATATTCAATCCGTCAAGACCGATAAAGCAAATATTGGGTCTTATTTCAGAAATAGAACGTACTATTTTTAACACGTTCCACCTAAGCCGTCCTTTTAAGTTAAGATTGTATATCCGTATCTGTTTGGATAGCTGATCGATATATGTATTGCCCTCTTCCTTTAGAAGTAATAATGAAACTTCGGTATTGTCTTTTTTGCAGAAGTAGTTGCTTAAATATGAAACGATTCTTTCTGCTCCGCCACCACCCATAGTGGTAATGACAAACAAAATTTTAGTTTTCATACGTGGTAGCCGTATATGTCTGTTTCTATTTGAAGTAATTCAGGAAGAGGAAGATAAAAAATTGCAGGATTTATAACCCTGTATTCCTGAGCTTGAATTAAGTAGATCACACCGCTGAAAATCAAGGTATAGGTGATAATTTTATATAGCTGATTATTCTTGGTGCTAACAGTGCTGCTAAATGCAAGATAGCTTATCAATAAGCATGCTATTAGTTTAAATATCATCAAAGACCTTGACAGTATGAAAGTCGGTGATGTGAAAACAAGATATCCCAAGGTGAGATAAGTAAATCGTATGAATGTGTCGAAGTTCTTGTCTTCTGATTTGGCTTTACGTATTAGATTGAGCATAAAAGGAGATATAGTAATTAGAAGTACTATAAAATAAAATCTCAAACGAGATCCGCTATATAATAGATTCTCAATATCTCCGTTGAACATGTACTCGTCAATTTTCATTGCAATGCCCACACCGATTGTGCCTAATTTTGGTAATACACCCATGAGCGACTGCATTATTGGTACAACAAATATGCAGGACAAAGCCATAGCAGCAGACAGAAGAACAGCCTTCTTCGAATTAATATTTGAAGCCAATACGAATATAAGTATGTATGGGAATATGCTGAAGTGTAGCAGACATGGCAAAATCAACAATAGGATTCTGACTAATTTAGGAAAATTGTAGAATTTAGGCCATGTTATGAAAAATAGCAATAAGGCGTTTGCATTTCCCTGACGCATTCCGCAAAACTCATTAGTTGGTATAAGTGCCAGCATACTCAGTATTGCACACCAGAAAGCCGGCCCGTAATGAGTCTGGCTAAATAGCCCCAACCAATTGCGGATTATTGCTAACAGTAAGCCATAATACATAGCGCTACCTAAAAATCCGACAAGTTGGTGATTGTCAGAGAAATGGCCGACAATCCAATAAAGATAGTCTATTAGGAAGTCAGGCTTGAACGAAACAGCCTGATATAGCACAAAGTCTGAAAAAGTATCTAAAGAGCTTATGGTTTTGAACAGTTGGTAATGCCTTGTAATATCATCGTTGGAATATGGCAGATTTGTATAACCGTATAAACCTGCAAACAGAACCACAAGGACGTATGATATGTTTACAAAACGGTTTTTAGATATGTTATAAAGCGAGAACATACAGCCAATAAAAGGACTGATAAGGAACAAAATTAATGCGAAAAATGGGAGTAGGCTTTTATTATAGCCCATTGACATTCTGCTATATTGTTCTACTTTTGCCATCATTTCCAATAGATCAATGATTATCGCGTCAAATCGTTAAATCCTTGTTAGAATTAACCGAGTTATGTGGTTTGAACATAGTACACGGCAACCGGGTATATTTTTTAAAAACGATAGCATAACAAGGCCTTTTAATGGGCCTAATATGGAAAAGATACGAGAACGTGTTAGCGATTCGCCCAATGATGTTATGATGCTTTCCAACATGCTGCGATCATATCCCGCAACAAATTTCAGGTATAAATCGTTTATCATATTCTCTTCAATGAGGTGATGGTTTGAATAGGCTTTGGGAAGCCACTCATACCAATTCACTCGATTGTCTATGATACATTTCATAGCAGATTTACTTAGGCTTGCATTGGTCGCGGATTCTTTATTTTGGCAGTATGCATATGTCGGTGTATTTAATGCTTCTATCGTTTTGATGTTGGATATTATTTCGTAGAATAATATGAAATCCTCTCCGTTGGTGCAATTGGGCTTGCAGGTATATGTATGGTTTTCGAACAGCGTACGTCTATATATATTTGCAATTAAATTATGAGGAATCTTTTTTCTAAGCAAGGATTCGAATGCGGCATCGCGATTATTTCCGAATGGCAGCTTTGAAATTTGCTCATAACCTTGACCTTTTACAGGTATGTATCTATATCCGCTGACAACAATGTCTGCGTTGGTTTCTACAATTTTGTCATATAGCATTGAAAAAGAGCCCGGGAGGTAGTAGTCGTCGGAATCGCAGAATAGTATATATTCTCCTTTCGCTATAGAATAACCGTCTTTACGAGTACACATTGGACCTTCGTTCTTTTTCTTGTCGATTATGACAAAACGGCTGTCATTGGCTGCGAATTCCCTTACAATTTCCATCGCGTTGTCAGGAGTCGCGTCGTTGACAACTATAATTTCTATTTCTTTGAGCGATTGAGAAACGATCGAGTCAAGGCAACGGCGAATAAATTTTGCAGTATTGTATACAGGAATGAGTACTGATATTTTAATCATCTTGTCTAACGTTTTTTTAAGAGTGAAATAATCAAGCGGATTTCATTGAGGCGAAGCAGCCAGGCTCCGGCAATATACAATGTTGCGAACGATATCAATCCGATGGTTATTTGTGCCCAATCGTTATTTGTAAATGTCATGAGAGCATAGGAAATCAGAGCGGCGGCCGATCCAAGAATGAGTATCGGAAAAATTGCTGCGATCTGTTTCCTGAATCCGATGTTTAAAAGTCTTCTTGAGAACGAGATTATTATAATATCGTCAATCAGATTATATAAAACGACACCCCAGCAAAGTATGCTGAGGCCAAAAGGCAGAGTGGCTGCCAATATCCCTAAAGCCATAACTTTCTTGATTATCTCTGCTTTGAGAGATATGTCGGATCGGCCGATTGATTTTATTATGTTGCCGTTTAAGTTGGAGATGGGTATCCACATATATCCTAAGCAAAGGATAGAAATCAAAGGAGCGCATTTTATCCAATTGTCGGAGAGAATGACTATAACCAAGGGCTTGGCAAGTATGCAAATCAAGAGCGCTATTGGAAAAATGATAAACACATACATTCGCAGTAGTTTCGGGAATGAGTTTTCCAACCAGGCTATATCATTTTGATGTTCGCACTGAATGGGATAAGTAACCCTTATCAATACCTGGACCAGATTGAGAACAGGGTATTGCGATATTGTGGAAGCCCGGTTGTACAATCCGGTGTCGGTGGCGTTGTATCGTTTGCCGATAACAAGGCTGTATAAGTTGATATAAAATGTATGTAGAATATCGGCGATTAATAGTTTTGAGCCAAAGCTGAAAAGTTGTTTAAATGATTCTGTGGAAAAGACAAGCGACGGATGCCACTTGGTGGTACACCACAGTAATATTGTGGTTATTGAATTTGTTGTCAATGTCTGTGCTACCAATGCCCATACACCATATCCATAATAAGCGAGCAAAGTGCCAGCAACGCCTCCTATGATTACTGCTATTAATGAAACCTTTGCTAAAAGCTTAAAATTTAATGCTATGTTTAGTTTGGAGCGCTGTACAATGGAAAATGAAGAGATTATTAGATTTAATGCGAGTACCCGAATCACATCTGTCAGTTCTCCAAGATTGTAAAAGTCGGAAATTAAAGGTGCTGATGCATAGAGTATGCAGTATATAATTATGGCAATAACTGTATTAAAAAAGAAAACCGTTGAATAGTCTACGTTTGTGCGATCTTTCTTTTGAATTAAAGCCGCGCCAAAGCCGCTGTCAATGAACACCTGGGCTATGGCCATAAAAATAGCCGTCATCGCTATCAGGCCAAAGTCTGCCGGCGTAACCAGTCGAGCTATGACAAGGCTTAGGATAAATTGGATTCCTTGAACGGAAAACCGCTCTATCAGGCTCCAAATAAATTCTGTTTTAGCATTGCCTATTTCCAACCCCATATTTTATATATGTGATTAGCTGATTGAAGGGATAAGGTATCGATATCTGTCTATGGAAGTGTTATCTTGCTACCAAATATCATATCCCATTCTTCCGGTTCAAATGGAACAAGGCCGCTATAATGGAAAAAAGTCATTTCGCCGAAATATACTTGTCCGTTAACTTCGTAGAAGTCAACTCTCACATGCGGCATGCCTTTAGAAAGAATGGATGCCAAAGAGAGCATCTGTTCAAAATTCTTAGGTTTTTCTTGTGGTACGGTTGAATTTGGGTGCCCGTTTACGATAGGTAGGTGGTTGAATGACGAGTCAAAGAAATCAAATTTGGTTTCAGACTTGCTTTGACGTTCCGATGCTACGAACAAGTATTCCACATTTCCGTCGAAACAGAAAAATTTATAATCTTTCAAGTCAGAAGTGTTGGAATCGACCATGTAATTCTCAGCTATTATGCGGCGCTTGACATTCTTATATGGCCATTCCCTCATTCGACGATAATAACTGTGTGAAATAGCCTTTTTCAGAAGTTTCTTAGATGCTTCGATGTCTAATTTATTTTTGTCTTTGCAGATAATGATACCGCCGCAATCGTGAGTGGTTTTCAGTACGAAAGAATCAGGTAATGCGTCAAAATCAATTTCGTCAACATTGTCGTATACCGCAATAGTAGGGATAACATGTTCTTCGCCAATCTTTTCTGCAACCCATTCTTTTACGGAATATTTATCTACAAGAGTTGTGTATAAAGGATTCCTGTTGTAGAGTTTCAGCCATTGAAGTTTTTCATTATATGTCTTGGGATTGTCAAGATCAAGTTTTTTCTTAAAGTAATGATAATATAGAATCTTCAGATAAATACTATCAGGAAGCCATATGCAAAGGCGCAGTACTATTCCGGTTAGTATTCTATGTGGATTTTGGGTAATCCTTTTTACAAGAGTCATTCCTGTCACGCTTTTTTAAGTTTCAGATATATCTTGGATAACTTGAAAGTGAAATACGTAAATAATCTTTCCGGAAATGAAAGTTTAAAGGGTGAAGGATTTTCGTTGAGTTGGGCAGAGATGTATCCAACAAGAATAATTAGCTTTGCATACGTTATAGGTGTCCACTTGATGAGTAACTTCCTGTTTTCCAGCAACATATACCCCCCCCCCATATTAGTGTGTTGTATTTCGATTTCTTGTTTGGTGCTGCTACGACAGTCAATCCGTCGGGATTGGGGCGGTATATTCGTGTTACGTCTGGCACAAAGCGTGTTTTATAAGCCTTGGCTGCGCGGATCCATCTAAGTGCTTCCGGAAAATTAGAGCAATTTTCTTCAAAATGGAATTTGGGGACGGAAGCCTCGTTGCGAAGCACTTCAACCTTTCGGCTGCCAACCATTTCGACATTGTTTTTGTATTTAAAATTAACATCGATATAATTAGAGTCGAAGTATGGCGCTGGGAGAGGACGCCCTATTATCTCACCATTTGGATATATGCAGCGTGTGCGTACTTCCCAAAAGGAATCGTATTCTTTATCTGATTCAAGCTGTTTCCAGTATTTATTATGAATTTCTAAAGCATTGTTGAGAAAAGGATCATCGTCATCTGCCGTTATAATATAGCGTCCCTTGAATGCTTTGAGTGCTTCGCGCCAAGCATTGTGCTTTCCTCCGTTTTTAGCTTGGTTGATATATGTGATATTTAGCTTCTTTGTCGCTATGAAACTTTGGATTATGCTGTCTGTATTATCTGTAGACCCATCGTTGACAACTACCCATTCAAAATTTTTATATGTCTGATTGCAAAGGTCGTTGAATAATGAATATAGATTTTGGCCACGATTATATGTGGCGGTAAAAACAGAAAATCTATACTGGTATATAGCTTGGTGGGGCATATTTTATATTGAGCAGTCTTCTATTTCTCGGTGGTTTATTTATGGAATGTTTTATACCATTGGGCGAAATGCCGGAGGCCTTCGCGTAGGGGGGTAGACGGTTTGAAGCCGAAATCCCGCTCAAGAGCCGAGGTGTCGGCGTATGTTACAGGTACATCGCCCGGTTGCATTGGCACAAGCTCTTTGTGGGCTTCAAAGTCGTAGTCGGCCGGAAGCACTTTGGCTGCTATGAGTTCTTCTTGTAGTGTCTTTACAAAGTCAAGAAGATTTTCAGGGTTATGGTTGCCTATGTTGTATACAACATATGGCGGTATTGGAAGGCCGTCTTCGCCTGTTTTGCGTTGCGGGGCTTTGTTCATAACTCGGATAACGCCTTCTACTATGTCGTCGATATAGGTGAAATCGCGTTTGCAGTTTCCGTAGTTGAATATTTTTATTTTCTCGCCTCTGAGCAGTTTGTCGGTGAATCCGAAGTAGGCCATGTCCGGGCGTCCTGCCGGACCGTAGACAGTGAAGAATCTTAATCCTGTCGATGGTATATTATATAGCTTGCTATATGCGTGAGCCATAAGCTCGTTGCTCTTTTTAGTGGCAGCATATAGCGACACCGGGTTGTCGACTTTGTCGTCGGTCGAGTATGGTACTTTTGTATTTGAGCCGTAGACAGAGGAGCTTGAAGCGTACACCAGATGCTGTACCCCGTCCCTCCCGTTGTCATAGCTGTGGCGGCAGGCCTCGAGAATGTTGTAAAATCCGATGAGATTTGATTCTATGTATGCGTCCGGATTTGTGATTGAGTAGCGTACGCCTGCCTGCGCCGCGAGGTTGACGACGATATCTGGCTGAAATTCGATGAAAAGACGATTGATTAGCTCCTTGTCGGCGATATTACCTTGTACAAAACTCCAAGTGGAGGCCGTTCGGGTTGCGGCGATTTTGTTTATTTCTTCAAGCCTGTAATATTTTAAAGACGTATCGTAATAGTTATTAAGGCTATCAATCCCCAAAATGTCGACATTTGCTTCTTTTACGAGAAGTTTCAGTGCTAAATTCGCGCCTATGAAGCCTGCAGCTCCAGTGATCAGTACTTTCATTGGTTCAGTCGCGTTGGAAGAGGTCGCGGGTGTATACTTTGGTAGAGATGTCGTTAAGGCAGTCGTCGTAGCGGTTGGCTATCACGGCGTGGCTCAGGGCCTTGAATTTGTCGATATCGTTTACAATTTCGGACCCGAAGAAGGTTGTGTCGTTGTCGAGCGTCGGTTCGTATATTATTACTTTCGCGCCTTTGGCCTTTATGCGTTTCATCACGCCTTGAATGGACGATTGGCGGAAGTTGTCGCTGTTCGATTTCATCGTTAGGCGGTAGACGCCTATGGTCACTGGCGTTTCGGGCGTCCAGCCAGCCATTTTGAGTACTTGGTCGGCTATGAAGTCCTTGCGGGTACGGTTCGACTCGACTATGGCTGTCATCATATTCTGAGGTACATCTGCATAGTTGGCAAGGAGTTGTTTGGTGTCTTTGGGCAGGCAGTAGCCGCCGTAGCCGAACGATGGATTGTTGTAGTGCGTGCCAATACGTGGGTCAAGGCCGATACCTTCGATAATGGCTTTGGAATCAAGACCCTTTACTTCGGCGTATGTGTCGAGTTCGTTGAAGTAGCTCACTCGTAGGGCGAGGTATGTGTTGGCGAATAGTTTTACTGCTTCGGCCTCTTTAAGCCCCATATACAGTGTCGGAATGTCTGTTTCGACAGCTCCCTGCTGCAACAGTCCGGCAAAAGTGCGCGCGGCGTTTTCCAAAAAGTCGATGTCGGCAACATTCGATATGGCCGCGTTTTCGTATTCAAATTCCGGTTTGTCGATTAGCTTGGGTACGCCGGCTATGATACGAGAGGGGAAGAGGTTGTCGTACAGCGCTTTGCTTTCTCTAAGAAATTCAGGGAAGAACAGCAGGTTGAACTTACTTACTCCCTTGGCTGCGTATTTCACATAAAGATTGCGGCAATAACCGACAGGAATAGTCGATTTTATAACCATCACAGCATCAGGATTGACGCTCAGAACCATGTCGATAACTTCTTCTACATGACTTGTGTCGAAATAGTTTTTGACTGGGTCGTAGTTCGTTGGCGCGGCAATTACTACGAAATCCGCTTCACGGTAGGCTGAATCTCCATCTAAGGTCGCGGTCAGGTCAAGATCCTTTTCTGCAAGATATTTTTCGATAAGTTCATCCTGAATGGGTGATTGTCTGTTGTTTATCTTTTCAACCTTTTCTGCTACGACATCAACCGCTGTCACGCGGTTGTGCTGGGCCAGCAGTGTGGATATGCTCATTCCAACATATCCAGTGCCGGCAACTGCAATGTTATATTTTTTCATATGGGGCTTCAACTGAAAGCTTTGATGATTCCGGTTTTTCATAGGTTGCCACTCTGGTAGGTATAATGAGATTGACCCCGATGAAGTTAACCGTCTGTCAAACGGTTAGCTGCCAGGTGCTATGGTAGTGGTAAGGGTAATTTGGGGTGCCTGCTCCGTGGGTTAGGGGAGGGGGGTGAGGAGGGCGGCGGGGATGTAGGGGGTGGCGACGGCGCAGAGGCCCTGGAGGGCGACGACCACGCGGCGGTTGCCGCGCACGCGCCGCACGGTGCCTTCGATGCCGGCGAAGGGGCCGGCGGTGACGCGCACGCGCTGTCCCTCGGTGAGGGCGGGGCTGACGCTGTCGAAGTATTCGAGTCCGGTGGCTCCGGCGCTGCTCACCAGTATAAACATCTGCATCTCGGCGTCGGGGATCACGGAGAGGGTGCGGTCGGTGGAGCGGTAGAAGCGGAATGGTACGGGGCTGGTGGCTTCGAGGGCGAGGGCGTTGGCCGCCTCTGTGCGGGCGAACATGAGCCGCGGCACGGCAGGCCGTTCGGACACACGGCGGCGGCCGTCGGCGTCTTCGGTTGCGACACAGACGGTGGGCACGTAGGTTTCGTCGACCTGCGCGGACAAATAATCGCGTATTTGGAACACGCGGTTATAGTATACGTTGAGTGCGAACCAGGGCACTGTCGTTTTTGGTTATAAAGGGGCTTGGATTGGCGCCTGCCGTGGCAGGTACGCGTTTCTCTTTTCCGTGCTTTGCGTTGGCTGGGCGGCAGTCTGTGCCTGTTCCAAGCGTGGCATAGTACGGATTAAGACGGGATTCCACGGCTTTGGGCTTGAAACCAAGACTTAGCGGCCGGTTCCCGGCTGAAGGAGGGCGCGATTCGGTTCGCGCCTCGTGTATGTCCTTCGGCGTGGCAAAGATAGCCATTTTTATCCGTGCTGCAAAATTTTTTTGACCTCGCGTGCAATACTTTGCCATAAATCAGCCCCCATTCCCCTATTCCTTATTCCTCATCCCTCATTCCTTATTCCTCATTCCTCATTCCTCATTCCTCATTCCCTAATTCCCAACTCCTCATTGCCCGTAAGGTAAACCATCGCTGTGCGGCGAACGTTTTAGGAAATGAGCGGTGCTTTTTTTGTTGCTGTTTGAGAAAAAATGTTTAAATTTGCGCAAACATTAGTCTTTCAACGGTCTATCCCGCTTATGGCTCGGCTTTGTATGCTGCTGCCTATGATTGATTTTAGGAATGTATACACGGTAAAAACACAATAATTTGTACAGATTATCAAAACAATATATAAATAATTTACACATTAAAGCAGTCGGCGCGACGTCGGCTTCTGATTTATCCTCTGAATTAATAGAACTAACGAAACGCACAATCTAACACGCTGAAGATATGGACTCTAATTCCAACGAAAAGAAACCCAAACGCCCCCGCATAGGACAATCGTTCCATGCTCCTGCCGATGGCGAGCGCGAGCAGCGCCCCCGCTACGGGCAGCAACGCCCCGACGGTGAGGATGCCGACGGCGGCTATCGTCCCAAACGTCCCTACCAGCCCCGTCAGGGCGGTTATAACAACAACGGCGGCTATAGCAACGGCCCCCGTCAGTATAATAATGGCCCGCGCCAGTACAATAACAACGGCAACAGCGGCGGTTACCGCCGTCCGTACCAGCCGCGCCCGGATTTCGACGCCTCAGACGCTTCCGAAAATGCGGCATCGCAGGGCGAGGGCGAAAACCAGGGATACCAGCGTCCGTATCAGCCTCGCCAGTATAACAACGGCCCTCGCCAGGGTGGCTACGGCAATGGTCCTCGCCAGTATAACAATGGTCCCCGTCAGGGCGGTTATGGCAATGGCCCGCGCCAGTACAACAATGGTCCTCGTCAGGGCGGCTACGGCAACGGCCCGCGCCAGTATAACAATGATTCCCGTCAGGGTGGCTATGGCAACGGTCCTCGTCAGGGTGGTTACAACAACGGTCCCCGCCAAGGCGGCTATAATAACGGTCCTCGTCAGGGCGGCTACAATAAGAATCGCCAGCAGGGCGGCGCTTTCCCGGCTCGCGGCAAGAGCTTCACTCCGCGTCCCAAGCCTGTGGAATATGAAATGCCACTCCCCGCTCCCGACGAGCAGATTCGCCTGAACAAATATATGAGTAACGCCGGCCTTTGCTCGCGCCGCGAGGCCGATGAGTTCATTCAGCAGGGCTTGGTGAAGGTCAACGGCCAGGTAGTGACCGAGCTTGGCACCAAGATTACCCACAGCGACGTTGTGGAGTATGATGAAAAGGTTGTGACACTTGAGCGCAAGTGCTATATTCTGCTCAACAAGCCGAAGGACTGCGTTACGACCAGCGACGACCCCAACGGACGTCTTACTGTGATGGATCTCGTCAAAGGCGCATGCAACGAGCGCATATATCCCGTGGGACGTCTTGACCGCAACACTACCGGCGTGCTTCTGCTTACCAACGACGGCGACCTTGCCTCGAAGCTCACCCACCCCAAGTTCGTGAAGAAAAAGATTTACCACGTGTGGTGCGACCGCGATATATCTGAAGACGATATGCAGCGTATTGCCGACGGCATAGAGCTTGAGGACGGCCCTATCCACGCCGACGCCATCAGCTATGCTACCGAAACCGACCGCAATCAGGCCGGTATCGAGATTCACTCCGGCCGCAATCGCATCGTGCGCCGTATCTTCGAGAGCCTCGGTTACCATGTGACCAAGCTCGACCGTGTATACTTTGCCGGCCTTACCAAGAAGAATCTGCCGCGAGGCCGCTGGCGTTACCTTACCCAGGAAGAGGTAAACTACCTCAAGATGGGCTCTTTTGAATAAACCATAGTTATGAAACGCACACAGATTTTCCATATCTTCGACCCTGCCCTGATAGGCTCCGAAGTGAGCGTCAAGGGCTGGGTGCGTACCCGCCGAGGCAACAAGAACGTGCAGTTCGTGGCACTCAACGACGGCTCGACGGTTCGCAACCTCCAGATAGTGTTTGACCTCGCGAAGTTCTCCGAGGAGCAGCTCAAACCGGTGACCACCGGCTCGAGCATACACGTCACAGGCCGTCTTGTAGAAAGCGCCGGCAAGGGCCAGACCTGCGAGGTGCAGGCCGACACCCTTGAGATATACGGCACTGCCGACCCCGCAAGCTACCCCCTGCAGAAGAAGGGCCACACCCTCGAGTTCCTGCGCGAGAAAGCGCACCTGCGTCCCCGCACCGCCACCTTCGGCGCCATCCTGCGAGTGCGCAGCGCCTTGGCTTTCGCTATCCATAAGTTCTTTCAGGAAAAAGGCTTCTACTACCTCCACACGCCGCTTATCACCGAAAGCGACTGCGAGGGTGCCGGCGCAATGTTCCAAGTGACCACCCTGCCTCTCGAAAAGCTTCCGCGTACCGAAGATGGCACCGTGGACTACAGCAAGGACTTCTTCGGCAAGCCCACGGCTCTTACCGTGAGCGGACAGCTCGAAGGCGAGCTCGGAGCCACGGCTCTCGGAGCGATATACACCTTCGGCCCGACTTTCCGCGCCGAGAACAGCAACACTCCGCGCCACCTCTCCGAGTTCTGGATGATAGAGCCCGAAATGGCGTTCTACGATATTGCCGACAATATGGATCTTGCCGAGGAGTTCGTGAAGTACTGTATCGGCTATGCTCTCGACCACTGTCGCGACGATATCGACTTCCTCGCCGAGCATTTCGACAAGGAGCTTGTGAGCCGTCTGGAGTTCGTGCTCCACAACGACTTCGTGCGCCTTACCTATACCGAAGGTGTCGAGATACTCAAGGCTTCGGGCCGCAAGTTCGAGTTCCCCGTCGACTGGGGCACCGACCTCCAGAGCGAGCACGAGCGCTACCTCGTGGAAGAGCATTTCCGCAAGCCGGTGATACTTACCGACTATCCCCGTGAAATCAAGGCCTTCTACATGAAGCAGAACGACGATGGCCGCACCGTGCGCGCCATGGACGTGCTCTTCCCCAAGATCGGCGAGATTATCGGCGGCAGCGAGCGCGAGGCTGATTACGACAAGCTCCTTGCCCGCATCGAAGAACTTGGTATACCGATGAAGGATATGTGGTGGTATCTCGATACCCGTCGTTACGGCACGGTGCCTCACAGCGGCTTCGGCCTCGGCTTTGAGCGCCTTGTGCTCTTCGTTACCGGCATGACCAACATACGCGACGTGATTCCTTTCCCGCGTACTCCCGGCAACGCCGAGTTCTGATATTACGCAATAGCTTACAGCCCCTGTGAACAGTATGTTCGCCGGGGCTGTTTCTTTCATAGAAATTCCTCTTAAACCTGAATACAAGTATGCCCCAAGTATCGCATCGCGGCGAGGAAATGCCTGCCTCCCCAATCCGCCGGCTCGTGCCTCTGGCCGATAAGGCCGTGGCCCGGGGAATAAAAGTATATAGGCTGAACATAGGGCAGCCCGACGTGCCCACGCCGCCCGAAGCCTTCGAGGCTTTGAAGAAAATCGACCGAAAGGTGCTGGAGTACAGCCCGTCGGCCGGATTGCTGTCGCTGCGCCAAAAACTGTGCGAATATTACCGGCGCTTCCATATCGATGTGGAGGCAGACGATGTGATAATCACCACAGGAGGCTCCGAGGCAGTCCTTTTCGCTTTTATGTCCTGTCTGGACCCCGGCGACGAGATAATAGTGCCGGAGCCGTCGTATGCCAACTATATGGCTTTCGCCATATCTGCCGGCGCCAAGATAGTGACTGTTCCGTCGACTATTGACGACGGTTTCGAGCTGCCTCCCGTGGAGAAGTTCGAGGCTCTGATAAGTCCCCGTACCAAAGGGATACTGATTTGCAATCCCAATAACCCCACCGGCTATCTCTACACTATGAAGGAGATGTTGCAGATACGCGATTTGGTGAAGCGCCACGACCTCTTCCTGTTTTCCGACGAGGTTTACCGCGAGTTCTGCTACACAGGGGCGCCGTATATATCGGCTCTGCACCTGCCGGGGATAGAGAACAACGTGGTGCTTATCGACTCTGTGTCGAAGCGCTACAATGAGTGCGGCATACGTGTCGGCGCGCTCATCACCAAGAACGCGGCGCTGCGCAAATGCGTTATGAAGTTCTGTCAGGCACGTCTGAGTCCTCCTCTTGTCGGGCAGATTGTGGCCGAAGCCTCAATCGACGCTTCGCCAGACTATATGCTTGCCACATACAACGAGTACGTGGAGCGGCGCAAGTTCCTTGTCGATCGTATCAACCGTATCCCCGGCTGCTACACGCCCATACCGATGGGGGCGTTCTACACCGTGGTGCGCCTTCCGGTGGACGATGCCGACGACTTCTGCCGCTGGTGTCTTGAAGAGTTCGACTACGAGGGACAGACCGTCTTTATGGCTCCGGCCTCGGGCTTCTATACCACGCCCGGGCTTGGCCGTGACGAGGTGCGCATAGCCTATGTGCTCAATCGCGAGGAGCTTGGCCGCGCTATGACCGTGCTTGAACACGCCCTTGCAGCTTACGCTGAATTGCACCCTCGCATCTGATTCCCTATAATAATATATAGCGAAACCGCCCGCTGGAAGTCCGGCGGGCGGTTTTGTCTATGTCGCGGTATTGTTATCGGCCGAAGTGCGCGGTCTTGTCGCGGAGATAGCTGGTAAATTCGGTGTGCGATGCCAGCTCGGCGATGGTGAGGTGCATGCGGTAGCGCCAGTAGTGCTGCGGATTGGCCGGCACGTTGATTATCTCGTCGTTCGGGTTTTCGCGGCGCAGGTTGGCATCGATGCTCAGCCAGTCCTGCAAGGGCAGTATGCAGAGCATCGACGGCGAGGCAAGGTGCAGGTCGACTATGCGGTCGCATACCCACGGCTCGGCGTAGTATGGTGCGGCGCCGTGCTCGTGGAGCACGTTGTTGTAGAAATCCCGGCTGCGGTCGCGGTCTTCCTCCCACCACTGGCGTATGCCGCCCATATCGTGGGTCGAGGTGGTGCATACAGAGTAGTAGGGGTAGTTCCATGTGTCGCCGAATGTCGAGCCCGGGTCTTTGGGCATGCGCTGTATCTCGAGCGACAGTATTTCGAGCTGCTGCATCACAGCCGGAACACAGGCCGGAATCATGCCGAGGTCTTCGGCGCAAGTGAGCATGTTGGTCGAATCTATCAGCGGGGGCAGCTTCCACATTGCCTTGTCGTACCAGAACGAATTGTGGCGGTGGTAGAAGAAGTCGTTGTAGAGGCGGTTGAAGCACCAGCGTTCATAGTCGTTGAGCGCGCGGTATATATATGTGTACTGCGCCGAGATTCTCGGGTGGTACTTGCCTTTTTCAACGGGGTCTTCGATGAAGAGCACATTGTCGATAAGGCCGAGCAGGCCGTCGCATATGCGGGTGTGTTTTTCGTCCTTTGGCAGGGTGGCGAAGTGGTCGGCCACTTTGCGCTGGGTGTCGAATTCGGGCTTGAGCTTGTAGCGGCCGTAGCCTGCGCTGTTGCAGTAGGTGTCGAGCGCCTCGCGGGTGTACGGCCCGAAGAAATCCTCCACGAAGTAGTCCATTATGTACGGAGTGGTCTGGAGGTCGACATCGATCCAGAAGTCGTAGTTATTGCGAAGCTCGCTCTCGGAGAAAGGCAGTGCGGGATTGAAGTACCCGAGCAGGCCGTGTATGGCGTCCATGGGTATCTGCCATATGCGGAAGAAGCCCAGTACGTGGTCGATACGGTAAGCGTCGAAAAATTCTGCCATCTTGGCAAAGCGTGCCTTCCACCATGCAAAGCCGTCGAGGCTCATTTCCTCCCAGTTGTATGTGGGCAGCCCCCAGTTCTGGCCGAGTACGGAGAAGTCGTCGGGCGGCGCGCCGGCCTGGCAGTCGAGGTTGAACAGTCGCGGGTCAACCCAGGCGTCGGCGCTGGTGCGCGATATGCCGATGGGTATGTCGCCTTTGAGCGCTATGCTGTGGGAGTTGGCATATTCGTGCACATGGCGCATCTGGGCGTCGAGATGGAACTGCTGGTAGCACACGAAGTCTATCTCGGTCTGCGCCTCAGCCTGCACTTTTGCCTGTACATCGGCGGAGTACACGGCGTATTCGCCCCACTTGTTGAAGTCGGGTGTCCCGAAACGGTCGCGCAGCACGCAGAAAGCGGCGTAGGGAAGTAGCCAGTGGCCGTTTTTCTCAATAAATGCCTTGTATTCGGGCGAAGCCATGGTCTTGGCGCCGTCCGAGGCGAATATTTCGCGGCAGTATTCTGCTTTGGCCTTGTTCACGCGCTCGTAGTCCACTTCGGGCAGGGCGTTCAGCTCCTTGCGCAGGTTTTCGTAGTATTCGCGGCGTTTCTTGTCCTTGAGCTCGCCTATGGCTTCCAGTCGCAGGAACATAGGGTGGAGGGCATATATTGAGTTGGCCTTGTAGGGATATGAGTCAACCCATGTGCCGGTCATGGTGGTGTCGTTGATGGGCAGAATCTGCAGGAAGGTCTGTCCGGCGGCGGCAGCCCAGTCGACCATCTCTTTGAGGTCGTAGAAGTCGCCCACGCCGAAATCTGATTCTGTTCTAAGGGAGAACACGGGTATGGCCGTTCCGGCGCCTTTCCACGGTGTCTGAGCGTTGATGAACCGCATTCCCGCAAGTATGGTGGCCGCGTTTTCGCGAGGCTCAACGCCTATGCTGCGGTTGTTGCCGCCTTCCCACGACACTACCCGTCCGTTTGCCGAGTCAACGATGAGGTATTTGTATTCTGTGGCCGCGTTCAGTCCGGCGGCAGGTATTTTTGCTTTCCATATCGGATATTCGGCAGAGTTCATGCGTATGGCGCGGTCCGGATTCCAGTTGCCCAGTGCGTCGCCCTCTCCGCTTATGGCAAGAGTGCAGCCGGGAGCCACCATCGGAGCGGCAACGCACAGCTCCACATAGCCCGAGGCCGGAAGCAGGGGCTTGGTACCGGCGCTGTTGTGGCGGCATATACATTCTGTAAACGCAGCCGAGTAGAAAGGCTTGTCGAACGGCTGGTCTTGCCATCGGTCGTAGATGTCGTATTCATTTACGCCTGCGGCAGGCCGGAAACAATGTCCTTGGCCCCATTCCTGCTTGGTTTCGCCTTGTTCGTTCTTGATAATGTAGCGGTAGGTGAACGCTGCCACGCTGTCGGGCAGTTCTACTTCGGCGTGCCACAGGCGGTCGCCGTCAACGTCGAGGCGTAGTGCGCGGGAGGTGTCGCCATTGCCAAGTAGCGCCGTGTCGCCGCACAAGTAGAGCGATTCGCCCCAGTTGGCACGATAATCGATACGGAATAAAAGCTTCATGAATGAAAGTATGATATATATTTGATATTCGGGGTATTAGGGTGCAAGGCTTTGCTTGGGGCCTTCTTTATAAAACAAAAATATATAAAAATCGGCACAAATAGAGCGTTTTAAGAAAATTTTGCCCAAATTTGCCGTATGAAAGCATCTATCGTTATAATTGGCGACGAGATTCTTATCGGTCGCGTGGCCGATACCAACACCCCGGCCATAGCGTCAGCTCTTACCGCCTGCGGCTTCGATGTGTGCGGCGTGCGCACCGTTGGCGACAGCGCGCAGGATATACGCAGCGCCGTTGTATGCGCTATGGCAGAGGCAGATATTGTGATAAGCACAGGCGGCCTCGGCCCTACCCGCGACGATATAACCAAGTCGGTTCTCACAGATATTTTTGGCGGCGAGTTGCGCCACGATGCGTCGGTGGCTCAGAACGTCGAGCGGGTGTTTGCCCGCCGAGGGCTTGCTATGAACGATCTTACGCGTACGCAGGCCGTGGTGCCGACGTCGTGCCGCGTTATTCAGAACACTGTCGGCACAGCCCCTGTCATGTGGTTTGAAAAAGATGGCAAGGTGATGGTTGCCATGCCCGGAGTCCCGGCGGAAACGCGCGCCATGCTTCCGACCGTGGTTGATGCCGTGGTGGAGCGTTTTCACCCCTGCATAGAGCGTATGAGGCGTGAGTTCACTGTGTCGCGAATAACCGAATCGGACCTTGCGGAGCGATTGGCGCCTTTTGAAGACGCTATGCCCGGTGGTTTCAAACTGGCCTATCTGCCGTCGCCCGGGCGCATAGTGCTGCGGCTCGAAGGCCCGTCGCTGCTTTTTGAAGGACAGGCGGAGGCACTTTTGGCATACCTTGGCGACAAATTAGCCGGGGAAGGAGTGCTAAGCCCTGCCGAACTCTTGCTTGATGCGTTGAGAAAGAAAAATATGACAATGGCCACTGCCGAGAGTTGCACAGGGGGCAATATAGCCCATCTGCTTACATCGGTGGCCGGCTGCTCCGACGTGTTTGTAGGGAGCGTGGTGTCGTACTCCAACGACGTGAAGATGCGCGTGCTCGGTGTCGAAGCCTCCACTCTTGAAAAAGAAGGCGCCGTGAGTCGCGACACGGTGCTTGAGATGGTTCGCGGAGTCCGTAAGGCGCTTGGCGCCTCTTGCGCTGTGGCCACGTCTGGCATAGCCGGTCCCGGTGGCGCTACCGAGGGCAAGCCTGTGGGCACTGTGTGGATTGCCGCTTCGACGCCCGATGCTGAAACAGTGCGTCTGTACCACTTCGACGGCGACCGCAAGGCCGTTATCGACCGTGCATCGGCTACTGCTATCAACCTCTTATCGACATTGCTCCATGAAAACTGAAATAGACGCGCTTTTTGCCGCCAGCAGGCTGGACGAGGCCGAGCAGGCCTTGCTCGCCATGCCTGCCGACGCGTACACGCTGTATATGCGTGGGCGCATAGCGTGGAAAAGGGGCTTGCGCCGCGAGGCCATAACCCTGTATGAGGAATCGGCTGAAATCGAGCCGGAAGGCGAAGCCGCCACTGCCCTCGAACAAGCCCGCGCCATCATGGCCTTTTACAACAAAGACCTATACAATCCCTAACTCCCCTTCCCAATTCCTCATTCCTCCTTCCCCATTCCTCCTTCCTAATTCCTACGCCCTCCCGCGTGAGGCGGACGGTCGCCGAAGAGTCGCGATATTAGATCGGGGCGGCCTATGCGGCGCAGAGTGCGGATAATGTCGGCGCGATATGCCGCGTCGTACCAGAAAAAGAACTTGCGCTGTTCGAGCTTTTGCTCCTGCGAGGTGGCGGTGAACACCTGCTCGCCCGTATACGGGTGGTATCCTGTATAATAAATCTCGGTGGCGAGCGTCATCGGCGTTGGCGTGAAGTCCTGCACCTGCTCGAGGTGAAAGTTCAGAGCCTTTGTTTCTGCGGCGAGCTCCGCCATGTCGGAGGCGTGGCAGCCGGGGTGCGACGATATGAAGTAGGGTATAAGCTGCTGGCGCATTCCGGCGCGCTTGTTCGTTTCGTCGAAGAGGCGTTTGAACTCGTGGAACAGAGCGAAAGACGGCTTGCGCATAAGGCTCAGAACGTTGTCGGAGGTATGCTCCGGCGCTACCTTGAGGCGTCCCGACACATGCTCGCGTATCAGTTCCTCGTTATATCGGCGGTTGGCGCGGTCTACGTCCTCGCGGCCCGTGTGGTGCATCGACAGGTCGTAGCGCACACCGCTTCCTATAAACGACTTCTTGATGCCGGGCAGGGCGTCGACGGCGCGGTATATGTCGAGTAGCGGACGGTGGTCGGTGTTGAGGTTCGGACAGGGCTTCGGGTGGAGGCACGACGGACGCAGGCAGCGGCGGCACACCTCCTTGTCGCGTCCGCCCATGGCGTACATATTGGCCGAAGGGCCTCCGAGGTCGCTTATATATCCTTTGAAATCGGGCATACGGCTTACCTGGCGCGCTTCGCGGAGTATAGACTCCTTCGAGCGCGAGGCTATGAATTTGCCTTGGTGCGCCGAGATGGTGCAGAAGGCGCAACCTCCGAAGCAACCCCTGTGCAGGTTTACCGAATGGCGTATCATCTCGTATGCCGGTATGTTCTTGCCGCGATAGCGAGGGTGGGGCAGGCGAGTGTAAGGCAGGTCGAAAGAGGCGTCGATTTCTCCCTGTGTCATGGCGGGCAGCATTGGATTGGCCCGGACTACGCGCCGGCCCGAGGCCTGCCATAGTGTCACGCCGCCGTCGAGGCGGTTGCTCTGCTGCTCGATATGCTTGAAGTTGAGCGCCTGCGAGCGTTTGTCGGCGAGGCAGGTTTCAAACGAGGACAGCACAATGTTCGCATCGTCGGTCTGCCGTGGCATCTCCTCCATGGGCCTTAGGACGACGCTCTGGGGCAGGTCGGTGATATCGCCTATTTTCTCGCCGGAGCTGAGCCTTCGGGCAAGGTCTATAACGCTTTTCTCCCCCATGCCGTAGAGAATCATATCTATGTCGGCATCGCATATTATCGACGGGCGCAGCCTGTCCTGCCAGTAGTCGTAGTGCGAGAAACGCCTCAGAGAGGCTTCTATGCCACCGGCAACTATCGGAACGTCGGGGTATAGCTCTCTGAGTATCTTTGAATAAACTATCGTGGGATAGTCCGGGCGAGCACCGTGGCGTCCGCCGGGGGTGTATGCGTCGTCGGAGCGGCGGCGCCTGTTGGCAGTGTAGTGGTTCACCATCGAGTCCATGGCGCCGGGGCTGATGCCGAAAAACAGTCGTGGAACGCCGAACTTGCGGAAGTCGCGCAAATCGTCCTGCCAGTTTGGCTGCGGCACTATCGCCGCCTTGTATCCTGCCGCCTGCAGAGTGCGGCCTATCACGGCGGCTCCGAATGCCGGGTGGTCCACATAGGCGTCGCCCGAAAAAATCACAACGTCCACGCTCTCCCAGCCGAGGGCCTTCATTTCTTTGACCGAGGTCGGCAGCCAGTCGGTTGGGCGGAGCTTGCTATAGTCTATTTCTGTGAGTGTCATAGGTTGTTACTTCATCGATTCAAGACGCATCTCGAGTTTTATGATTTCGTCGCGCAGTCGTGCGGCAGTCATAAACTCCATATCCTTTGCCGCCTGCAGCATCTCGCCGCGCAGACGGTTGATGGAGCGTTGCATCTCGTCGGCGTTCATATATGCCACAACGGGGTCGGCGGCGATGTCGACCGATGTGGAAAATTCGTTTGCATACGGCAGCGGAGTCTTGCGGTCCTGTCCTCGCTTCTGGCGCTTGTCCTTGGCGTTGAGCTGCTTCTCGGAGTGGAAAGCGCCGGTGGCCGTGGAGGTTGCCTCCATGTCGACTTCTTCTTTCTCAAGCCCTACGATGGCGTTGCGGGCTTTTACGATAGCCTGCGGCGTGATACCGTGCTCCTCGTTGTATTTGAGCTGCAGGGCGCGGCGGCGTTCGGTTTCGTCGATGGTCTGCTGCATGGAGTCGGTTATCTTGTCGGCATACATTATCACCTCGCCGTTGAGATTTCGGGCCGCGCGTCCCACTGTCTGCGTAAGCGAGCGGTGGCTGCGTAGAAAACCCTCCTTGTCGGCGTCGAGTATTGCCACGAGCGACACTTCCGGCAGGTCGAGTCCTTCTCGGAGCAGGTTGACACCTATAAGGACGTCGTATGTGCCCGCTCGCAGACCGTCGAGTATCTTTATTCGGTCGAGGGTGTCGACGTCGCTGTGTATGTAGGCTGTCTTTATCTTGAGTTTTTGGAAATACTCGTTCAGTTCTTCGGCCATGCGCTTTGTGAGAGTGGTGACGAGGGTGCGCTCGTCGCGCTCGATGCGCAGCTGTATCTCTTCGAGGAGGTCGTCGATCTGGTTGAGCGACGGTTTCACGCGTATGAGAGGGTCGAGCAGCCCCGTGGGGCGTATCACCTGTTCCACCACCACGCCCTCGCAGCGTTCAAGCTCGTAGTCGGCCGGGGTGGCGCTCACATATATCACTTGTCCGCTCAGTTCCTCGAATTCCTCGAATTTCAGAGGGCGGTTGTCGAGAGCCGCCGGAAGCCGGAAGCCGTACTCAACGAGATTGGCCTTTCGCGAGCGGTCGCCACCGTACATGGCTCTTATCTGCGGGACCGTCACGTGGCTTTCGTCTATTATGGTGAGGAAATCTTTGGGGAAGTAGTCCAGAAGGCAGAACGGGCGGTCGCCTTCGCGTCGTCCGTCGAAGTAGCGCGAATAGTTCTCGATGCCAGTGCAGTAGCCAAGCTCTTTTATCATCTCCACGTCGTAAGTCACGCGCTCTTCGATGCGTTGTGCCTCCAGCTCGCGGGCCTCGTCGTTGAAGAATTTTATCTGCTTGCCCAGGTCGAGCTGTATCTGCGCCACGGCCGAAGCCTGCCTTTGCGGCGATGTCACGAAGAGGTTGGCCGGGTAGATGTTGAAGCGGTCGTGGGTGCCGAGGTGGGCGTTGTCGTCGGGGTGGACGGTGATTACCGACTCTATCTCGTCGCCCCAGAACACGACTCTAACTATGATGTCTTCGTATGCGAGCCGAATGTCTACCGTGTCGCCCTTCACCCTGAAGTTTCCGCGCTGGAAATCGACCTCGTTGCGGCTGTAGAGGGCAGCCACGAGCTTTCGCAGGAAGGCGTTGCGGGTTATGCGCATGCCTCGCTCCACAGTCACCACGTTTTCGTGGAAATCCTCCGGGTTGCCCATGCCGTATAGGCACGACACCGACGACACCACTATCACGTCGCGCCGGCCCGAGAGCAGGGCAGATGTAGTGGCGAGGCGCAGACGGTCTATCTCGTCGTTGATCATCAGGTCTTTCTCTATATACTTGTCGACCGACGGTATGTATGCTTCCGGCTGGTAATAGTCGTAGTACGACACGAAATACTGCACGGCGTTGTCCGGGAAGAACTGCTTGAACTCGCTGTAGAGCTGTGCCGCGAGTGTTTTGTTGTGGCTCAGAATCAGGGTGGGGCGCTGCACTTCCTTTATCACGTTGGCCATGGTGAATGTCTTGCCCGACCCGGTGACGCCGAGAAGGGTCTGCGCCGGGCGCCCTTCGCCGACACCCTCGGCGAGCTGCCGTATGGCCTGTGGCTGGTCGCCGGTAGGCTTGTATATAGAACTGAGGCGGAATTCCATAAGTTTGTAGTTTAACCCACGAAGATACGATAAATTTGGCGTATGGCAATGCTGTGCGCGCTCTTGTCTGCGAGTTATTAACACTATTATATATTTCGGCTCCGCCATTTGCCTATCAGCGGAAAAATTGCCAAATTTGCGCCTTGAACCGACTTAATCGGTCTGTACACAATAAACCATGGCAAAACCGACAGCTTATTCTTATGAGGAGGCGTTCAGCGCTTCCTTGGCATACTTCGGCGGTGACGAACTCGCCGCTCAGGTCTGGGTGAACAAATACGCCCTGAAAGACTCTTTCGGCAATATATATGAAAAAAGTCCTGACGATATGCACCGTCGTATCGCCTCGGAGCTTGCCCGCGTGGAGGCTAAATATCCGTCGCCGCTGAGCGAGGAAGAAATATACGGCTTGTTGCGCGATTTCCGCTATGCCGTGCCTCAGGGCAGCCCCATGGCGGGAATAGGCAATAATTTTCAGGTCGGCTCGCTGTCGAACTGCTTCGTTATCGGGCTGGACGGTAAGCCCGACAGTTATGGCGGCATAATACGCATCGACCAGGAGCAGGTGCAGCTGATGAAGCGGCGCGGCGGTGTGGGGCATGACTTGTCGCACCTGCGCCCGAAAGGCATGCCGGTGAAAAACTCCGCTCTCACATCTACAGGCCTTGTTCCCTTTATGGAACGGTACTCTAACTCCACCCGCGAGGTGGCTCAGGACGGACGTCGCGGAGCGCTGATGATGAGCGTGTCGATAAAGCACCCCGACAGCGAGGCGTTTATCGATGCCAAGATGACGCCCGGAAAGGTGACGGGCGCCAATGTGAGTGTCCGTATCGACGACGACTTTATGCGTGCCGTGGAGTCGGGGCAGCCTTACCGCCAGCAGTTCCCCGTTGATTCTCCCGACCCCGTGGTGGTGCAGGAAATCGACGCCGGGGCATTGTGGCAGAAAATTGTTGGCAATGCGTGGAAGTCTGCCGAGCCGGGCGTGCTATTCTGGGATACCATACGCAGGGAGTCTGTGCCCGACTGCTATGCCGACCTCGGTTTTGAAACCATATCGACAAACCCGTGCGGCGAAATACCGCTCTGTCCCTACGACAGCTGCCGCCTGCTTGCCATAAACCTCTATTCATTCGTTGAAAATCCGTTTACACCGCAGGCCCGCTTCGATTTCGACAAGCTCGCAGAAGTTACTGCCAAGTCGCAGCGCCTCCTTGATGACATAATCGACCTCGAGATGGAGAAAATAGATCTCATACTCGAGAAAATCGATGCCGACCCCGAGTCGGAAGAGGTGAAAGGCCCCGAACGGTCGTTGTGGGGCAAAATACGCGCCAAGACACTGCTCGGACGCCGTACAGGCCTCGGTACTACGGCTGAAGGAGATATGATTGCTGCCATGGGCTACCGCTACGGCACTCCCGAGGCAACGGAATTTTCGGTGAGCGTGCATCGCGCCGTGGCGCTTGCTGCATATGGCGAATCGGTCAATATGGCCGAGCAGCGAGGGGCTTTTGAAGTGTACGATGCCGCCCGCGAGGCGTCGAACCCCTATATACAGCGCATAGCCGAGGCCTCTCCCGAGCTTTACGAGCGCATGGTGAAGGTAGGTCGCCGCAATATTGCCTGCCTCACTATCGCGCCGACGGGTACCACGAGTCTTATGACGCGTACGTCGAGCGGCATCGAGCCGGTTTTCATGCCGGTCTACAAACGCCGCCGCAAGGTGAACTCTGCCGACAGCGGCGCGCGCATCGACTATGTGGACGACAGCGGCGACGCATTCGAGGAATACATCGTGTACCATCCCAAATTCCTTGAGTGGATGCGGGTGAAAGGTATCGAGGCCAAGCAGTTCACGCAGGCCGAGCTTGACGAGCTGGTGGCATTGTCGCCCTATGCCGGAGCCACGGCCAACGAGATTGACTGGAACGAGAAGGTGACGATGCAGGGCAAAATACAGAAATGGGTGGACCATTCGATTTCGGTAACCATCAATCTGCCCGCCGATATAAGCGTGGAGGCCGTAGAGAGCCTCTACCGCCAGGCATGGCACGCTGGCTGCAAGGGCTGCACGGTATACCGCGACGGCTCGCGCTCGGGTGTGCTTGTGGCAGTCGAAAAGAAAAAGGAAGAACCGCAGGCAAACGCTCCCGTGCTTGCCAAGCGTCCGATCGAGCTGGAAGCTGATGTGGTGCGCTTCCAGAATAACAAGGAGAAGTGGATTGCCTTTGTTGGGCTTGTCAACGGCGTGCCCTACGAGGTGTTTACCGGCCTTGCCGACGACGAGGACGGCATCTTCATACCTAAATCGGTAACTCACGGCAAGATAATAAAGGCCGTGGATGAAAGCGGCGCCAAGAGATACGACTTCCAGTTTATCAACAAGCGCGGTCATAAAACGACCATAGAAGGACTAAGCGACAAGTTTAACCCCGAATTTTGGAATTACGCCAAGCTGATATCGGGCGTGCTGCGCTACGGAATGCCCATCGACCAGGTGCTTAAACTCGTCGGAGGGCTTGAACTCGACTCGCAGTCGATCAACACATGGAAGATGGGCGTGGAGCGCGCCCTCAAAAAATACATGCCAAACGGAACGACCGCCAAAGGCCAGCGCTGCCCCAATTGCGGACAGGAAACACTCATATATCAGGAGGGCTGCCTGATTTGCACATCGTGCGGCACGTCCAAATGCGGATAAACCATCATAGAATCTGCCTCTTGAGGCGGCGCGGCGAAGGCTGGGTCGCCTCAATTTTTATCAAAATGTATGGACTGATGTGTCTTGTTGACGAAGTATGCGCGCGTGCGGGAGAGCAAAAACAAAATCACGCCATAATTTTAACGATGGTAAATCGCTGATATTCAGTGTAATTTTAAAAAATGTGCAAAATTCGCATAAAAAATAGTTCGAAAAATTTTGTGGGAGTAAAAAATCTTGCTTAACTTTGCAACCGCAAACGGGAAAAGACAGGCTCCCCGCTGCAAGAGAAAATTGAAAAATACGCCTCTTTAGCTCAGTTGGCCAGAGCACGTGATTTGTAATCTCGGGGTCGTT
>ERZ777305.347-NODE-347-length-76110-cov-17.433371_pt1 | contig 76110 bp, 62 predicted proteins | sample MGYA00374965_ERZ777305 | MGnify/ENA primary metagenome ERZ777305 (study PRJEB29328, sample SAMD00013331) | mouse gut metagenome | study: EMG produced TPA metagenomics assembly of the Metagenome analysis of fecal microbiota from mouse which was promoted...
GACCCTCTGCTTGTAAGGCAGACGCTCTGAACCAGCTGAGCTAAGCGCCCTTTTTGTCTCAATTGCGCTGCGAAGTTAGGCACTTTTTTGATTCCTTCCAAATTTTCGGGCAACTTTTTTCGAAAAAATTAGTAATTTTGTAGCGGGAGTGGTTTCGCACTCCGGTTGTTGAATTCATGAAATAATTACTAAATATCATTCTTATATATGGAACTCAGTGCATTAACTGCAATATCGCCTGTCGATGGCCGCTATAGGGGGAAAACTTCCGGGCTTGACCTGTATTTTTCAGAATTCGCTTTGATTCGCTACCGTGTCAAGGTGGAAGTGGAGTATTTCATTGCTTTGGCCGAACTGCCGCTCCCTCAATTGGCCGGAGTAGGTGAGGTGGCAGGTGATTCCGGGACTCTTTTTGCGCGGTTGAGGGGGATATATGAGAATTTCACCGAAGCTGACGCACTCCGTGTAAAAGAGCATGAATCGGTGACGAACCATGATGTGAAGGCTGTTGAATATTTCCTTAAGGAGAAATTCGATGAAATGGGATTGTCGCAGTGGAAGGAATTCATTCATTTCGGCCTGACCTCGCAGGATATCAATAACACGGCAGTGCCCATGTCGCTACGCGATGCATTGCATGAGGTTTACCTGCCTTTGTTGGATAATCTGATTGATGCGCTCGACGAGCGTGCACAGGAATGGGCCGATATACCTATGCTTGCCAAAACCCACGGGCAGCCTGCATCGCCTACGCGTCTTGGCAAGGAGTTTATGGTATATGTATATCGTCTGCGTCAGCAGGCCGGGCAATTGCGTGCTGTGCCTGTGAGCGGCAAGTTCGGCGGGGCTACCGGCAATTTCAACGCACACCATGCGGCTTATCCCCACATCGACTGGCCTGCATTTGCAGCAGGATTCCTTCGCGACCGCCTCGGCATAGAACGGGAGGAATACACAACCCAGATTTCGAACTACGATAATCTTGCAGCCCTGTTCGATGCCCTGAAACGTGTTAATACGATTATGCTCGACCTCGACAGGGATGTGTGGATGTATGTGAGCATGGAGTATTTCAAACAGAAGATAAAGGCCGGGGAGGTCGGCTCCTCCGCGATGCCGCATAAGGTGAACCCGATTGATTTCGAAAACTCGGAGGGTAACCTGGGCATTGCAAATGCAGTGTATGCGCATCTCGCACAGAAACTGCCTGTGTCGCGTCTGCAGAGGGACTTGACCGATTCGACTGTTCTCCGTAACGTGGGTGTTCCTATGGCTCATTCAGTGATTGCAATCCATTCCACCCTCAAGGGGCTTGGCAAGCTCCTGCTCAACCGTGATGCCATTGACCGCGACCTGGACGGGATGTGGAACGTGGTGGCCGAAGGGATTCAGACAATTCTGCGCCGTGAAGGCTACCCCAAGCCTTATGAAACATTGAAGGCACTGACACGGACGAATGCCACGGTTACGGCTGAAAGCATAGCCGAGTTTATCGATACTCTCGACGTGACGCCCGAAGTGCGTGAGGAACTACACAGGCTTTCCCCGTCGGCATATACTGGTTTTTAAAACCTGCATCCGCCTGCTTTCCCCAAATTTATCTTGATGGTGTGTCAAAATCCAATATTTTGGCACACCGCCAGGATGAATTGCTATTTAAGCCTATAATCGATGTATCCCATGAATAAACTGATTAGTGCAGCTTTTGGTATGTTCACGGTGCTTGCCACCTGCGTATCGTCAAATCTGAGTGCTGCCACTCCCGACTGGGAGAATCCCGAAGTGTTTGCCGAAGGGCGTGAACCGGTGCGTGCCACCGCGTTTCCCTATCCCTCGAAAGCCGAGGCCCTGAGGGGCGATTACCAGTCATCCCACTGGTTCAAGAGCCTTAACGGGGAATGGCGTTTCAATTATGCCGCCACTCCCGGTGAGCGGCCCGAGTACTTTTTCCGCGAGGATTACAACACCTCCAAGTGGAAGAAAATCCCCGTCCCGTCGAACTGGGAGATGCATGGTTACGGCACCCCGATATATACCAACGTGGTTTACCCGTTCCCGGCCAATCCGCCATATATCCCTCACGATGACAACCCCGTGGGGAGTTATGTGAAATTCTTTTCTGTGCCCGACGACTGGAAAGGGCGCGAGGTGTTCCTGCACTTCGATGGTTCAACCGCCGGGATGTACGTGTGGGTCAACGGCCATAAGGTGGGTTATGTGCAGAGTGCCAAGAACCCTGCTGAATTCAACATCACGAAATATCTGAAAGACAAGGGGCAGAACAAACTCGCGTGCGAGGTTTACCGCTGGACTGACGGCTCGTATATGGAAGACCAGGATTTCTGGCGTCTGTCGGGTATCGACCGCGACGTTTATCTTTACTCTACAGCGCCGTTGCGCATTGCCGATTTTTTTGCCAAGGCAGGTCTCGACAAAGGCTACCGTGACGGCACGCTTGATGTGGCGGTGAAGATTGGAGGCGTTGGGAACACCTCGGGAACAAAACTTGAACTGGGACTATACAATGCCGACGACAAGGCTGTGATGACTTCTGTCAAGCCGGTTACAGGCGGTAACACTACCGTGGATTTCAAAGGCACGGTGAGCGGGGTGGCCAAATGGAGCGATGATGCCCCCAACCTCTATACGTTGTTACTCACGTTGGTCGGCAAAGATGGCAAAATCATCGAATCGACTTCTGCCAAGGTGGGGTTCCGCTCGGTCGAAATCCGTAACAGCCAGCTGCTTGTAAACGGCAAGCCTGTTGAGATACACGGTGTCAACCTGCATGAACATAACCATAAAACGGGTCATGCCATCGACCGTGAGACCATGATGCAGGATATCCGCACCATGAAGCGGCATAATATCAATGCCGTGCGCACGTCGCATTATCCCCAGCCCCCGTTGTGGTATGACTTGTGCGACCGTTACGGCATATATCTCGTTGACGAAGCTAATATAGAGACTCACGGTTTCGGCGCAAATTATCAGAAAGATAATCCGGTGCCGGGGCATCCCGGCAATGAGCCGGCGTGGCGTGCAGCCTTGCTCGACCGCGAACGCTCATTGGTTGAACGTGACAAAAACCACCCTTCGGTAATCATATGGAGCCTTGGTAACGAAAGCGGCAACGGGGAGAATTTCCATCATGCCTACGACCTGGTGAAAATGCTCGATCCGACGCGCCCCGTGCATTACGAACAGGCGTTTGAAGGGAGCAACACCGACATTGTATGCCCGATGTATCCCTCGATGGAGAGTTTTCGCGAATATGCGTCGCGTAACAATCCGGGACGCCCCTACATAATGTGTGAATATGCCCATGCAATGGGTAATTCATCGGGAAATTTCCAGGAATATTTCGATGTTATACGTTCCAGCCCTCATATGCAGGGTGGCTTTATATGGGACTGGGTAGACCAGGGGCTTTTGGCCGAAGATGAGAACGGCGATGCCTATTGGGGCTACGGAGGTGATTTCGGGGCGTATAACTACACTCACGATGAAAACTTCTGTATCAACGGCCTGGTCCAGCCCGACCGTACGCCTCACCCCGGACTTATGGAGGTCAAGAAGGTGTATCAGGATATACGGTTCTCTTCGGCCAATCCTGCCGCAGGCGTTATCGATATAGAAAACCATTTTATGACCCGCGACCTGGCCGACTATGATTTCCGATGGGAGTTGCTCTACAACGGGAAGGTGGTGTCGGAGGGCACGCTTGGGAATATATCGGTTCCTGCCGGGGAGAAAAAAACGGTAAAGGTGCCGTTCCCTGAAGTTCTTGAAGGCAGCGACGGCGAATATCACCTTTCGATATATGCTTTCACGCGCCAGGCTGACAAGGACGGGATTATCCCTGCCGGTCATGAGGTGGCCAGGGAGCAGTTCGTGGTGTATGAAAAAGAGCGTCCTGCCGATAACGATGCCCTTTGGGCTACGTTGGAAGGGGCTTCCGAAACGGCCTCGGCTCCTGCGGTGAAGGAAAGCCGCGAATCGCTTGAAGTTACCACCCATAATGGTGCAAGGTTGTTGTTTAACAAGGGAAACGGCAATATCGACAGTTTTATTTTCGGAGGGAAGAGCCTGATGAACGGTACGCTTGCTCCGTCGTTCTGGCGTGCCCCGACCGATAATGACTGGGGCAGCGGCATGCATGTCAAAGCCAACGCCTGGCGTTATGCCGCCGAAAACCGCAAACTTACGTCGTTTACCCACAAAGAGGCAGGTAACAAGGTGATTGTGAGCGAACGCTACCGCTTGCCGGATGTAAGTTCGGATTACACGATAGATTACACTGTTTATCCCGACGGACGTCTTGGCGTGGAAGCGTCGATAATCCCCGACAATGGTGCGGATATCCCAGAGATTATGCGTTTCGGCATGATTGCGGCTATGCCTAAGCCGATGGATTATTTCAGCTGGTATGGACGCGGCCCGTGGGAGAACTATTCCGACCGCAACACGGCTTCGTTTATGGGTGAATGGGGTGCGGATGTGTCAGAGATATACTATCCTTATGTGCGTCCGCAGGAAACCGGCAACCATACCGACGTCAGGCATGCATCGCTCACCGATGCCACAGGTTCCGGGGTGCGCATTGATGCAGTTAAGCCGCTTAACATCACGGCGCTTGACGTGCATCCTTCCGACCTCGACCCGGGGATGAAGAAGAACCAGATGCATGATTCCGACGTAAGGCACAACATCCATAACAACTACCTTTACATCGACCTTGTGCAACGCGGTCTCGGCGGGGATACCTCCTGGGGGGCTACGCCTCACGAGCCTTACATAGTGAAAGCGCAGCCGATGTCGTTCTCATTCATCCTTACCCCGCTCAAATAAGCGCGGGTAAGGACTAATCCATGGCTGGGACATAGGTTTATGGGAATAAAGTATTTGATTGCGCCGGTTATCGGTGCTGTAATGGCCGTATCGTGTTCGACGGGAGGGGCTGGCAATGCAGCCTCTTCTGCCGGACATGAGGTGTCTGCTAAAGCAGCCGTGGCTGATAGCGGGCAAGTAGGGGTTGCGGGGCAGCTGCCTTTACCAGAGGTACCGGCGGCGTTGCGCGACCCTCAGGCACGTGGCGCATATATCGTTGAGCATTTTTGGGACGGGATGGACTTCGGCAACAGGAACCTAAGTCTTGACACAGCCTTCATGGAGCAGTCGTTTGCCAATTTTGTCTCGCTGTTTGAGGTGTCAGGTGACGATGCTGTCAGGCAGGGGATGCTGAACCTCGTAGAGCGTGCGTCAGCCGATGCTGAGGCATGTGCTTTCCTTGCGTATGTGGCCGAAAAATATCTTTACGACCCTAATTCGCCGATGCTTGACGAAAGGAGCTATATCCGGTTTGCCGAAGCGCTTACAGGTAATGCCGGGGTTGACGCTGCTTTGAAGGCACGGCCTGAATGGCTCCTGGGGGTGGCCCGTAAGAACCGTCCGGGAAGCCGTGCTGCTGATTTCGGGTTTATTGACCGCGATGGGAAGAGGGGTACGCTGCATGAGTGGGTACGTGGGTCGTCATCACGAGTCCTGGTTGTCTTTTATGATCCGGATTGCGACAGTTGTAAGGGGATATTGCAGGCGCTTGCATCTTCCGAACGTCTGGCATCCGCGATTGACTGTGGCGAGCTACGTGTTCTTGCCGTTTATCCGGGGGATGACCGTGAACTTTGGTCGCAGTCGAGCCAATCGTTCCCTGCAAAATGGGAAGTTGCGATTGACAGCGGGCGTATCGATAAGGAAGAACTGTATGTGTTCCCTGCCATGCCGGTGCTTTACCTGCTTGAGAATGATGTCACGGTAATTGTCAAAGATATGGATTACAGGGCTGTGATTTAGATTTTGACATAGACCTTTGCATGGATGGGCATGCCGTTAATGGTAATATAGTATGGCAAAAGCCGGGTTTGTGGCAAAATGCACACAACCCGGCTTTTTTTATATCGGATGGGATTAGGGGCTGATTTCAGCACGCCGGAATCTTTTCGATGCGGCGCTGGTGGCGTCCGCCTTCGAACGGGGTGTTAAGGAATGTGTCGATTATGGCGAGTGCAACTTCGGGTTCGATGAAACGGGCAGGAAGCACAAGCACGTTGGCGTCGTTATGCTGACGTGCAAGGGCTGCCAGTTCCGTTGTCCAGCATAGGGCCGCACGGATTCCCTTGTGCTTGTTAAGGGTCATTGCGATGCCGTTGCCGGAACCGCACATCGCGATGCCGGGGTAACATTTGCCGGATTCCACAGCCTGGGCGCATGGGTGGGCAAAATCGGGATAGTCGCAACTGTCGCTGCTGAAAGTGCCGAAGTCCTCGAACTCGCGGTTGTTGGCATCGAGATATCCCTCGATGATTGATTTCAATTCATAACCTGCATGGTCGCTGCAAATTGCTATCATGATTGTATGGGATTAGTTAGGGATTGTTTTCAGACTGGATTGCCTCGGGAATGGTTTTCTTTTTGAAAGGCAGGGTGTAAGTGATGGAGAAAGACCCTGTTATGGCCCCGTTACGGGAACCGTAGCCGGGGATATACCATGGCCGGCCATAGGTGGCTTTTGATTCTTTCAGTTTTGCCTTGTAGCGGAGGCACCATCCCATAGATATAGGGCCGAACACCTTTACGCGTATGCCGAAAAGAATCTGCATATAGGTTACGCTGGCTGTCTGTTTCGGTAGATTGAATGTGGTGCTTTCCCCCCAGTAGTCGCTCGAAAGGTGCACGTTGTTCACTTCGTAGTTGAAATGAGACCAACCGAAACGCACCCCGGCAAATGCCATATAGTCGGGGTTGCTGTTATAGATGAAATTGTAGTTGCAGCCGATGCGGAAATAGGGGGTTAAAGGCACTTTGTAGGTGTAGTTGTTGTCGTCGGGGGTATATGAGGATTGCCCGAGACCGACTTCGACAACTGGTATATAGCGGTTATGGAGGTTAAGCTCGCCTGAAAATTCCACCAGTCCGTAGTGCTGCCCGAACACGCGCATAAGCGGGTCCCATATATCCACACCTACAGCTGCCGCGTATAGTAGCGGTTGCTGCATTTTGGGGATTTTTCCGGTGGGCGTGGCGGTTGTGTCGGGTATTTCGGTGCCGGTCACTGTGTCGACTAGGATTACATTGCCGTTTTCGTCATGAATGTGGGCGAGTCTGGAGTAGTCGATTGAATCGGCAGGGTTTTTGTTTTCGTTTTTCCCTTGCAGCCCCTGTGAGGCGCTTTTTACAGGGTTTACCCTGCGCTGGCCTTGCGACAATTGCGGCATTATGAATCCGGCGGTTAAGGCCAGTATCATCAATGTTTTTATGAGTTTCACCATACGTGGCCCCTCCTCGCGGCAATTCGTAACAGGGGTGTTTCCCCCTCGCCATCTTCCGCAGGGGTGTCAGGCTGGCCGGGGGTGTCGGGATTTTCGGGATTATCTGGATTTTCAGGCTCGTCCGGGTTTTCAGAAACGTCGGGTTCCTCAGGCTCGGATATGCGGAAAAACACCTGGATTCGTTCCATGTCGATGTTGTTGATTACGGAATCAACTATTGCAACAGAATCTATAAGGTTTGTGGTGTATGTAAGGCTGCGTATGGTGTAGATATAGAATGCGCCGCATTCTTCCGAGGCGAAATAAGGCTCGGTGGTGTAGCGGATGTTGATTATGTCGTCGAGTGCGGGATCGTCGAGCCCTTGCAGCTTATAGTCGTAATGGATGCGGAACGAGGTCTGGTCGCTGTCGTATCTGAAAGGGAGGTAGAGCGACTGCACGCTTTGCCCGCTGTGTATTAGGAGGGAGTCGCCGGGGGCTCCTACACCTCCGATATCAAGCGAATCGAGCACGATGCGGGCTTTGGTGGTGCTTGAATATAGCCCCATCAGCGGGAGGGCGCTGCGGTTGTCGGTGCATCCCTGTGTGTTGCACCCGGATGTCAGCCCTGCCATTGTTACGACAATTAGCAGTAGGGCACCCCAAAGGAGCCGCCGCATAGCATTGGTGGTATGTCGGTGTGTGGTTGACAATGGTTATGTTTTTAGGTGTTAACAGTTGATGATGCCGGTGAGGCGGGGATTCCTAACTCTTCCTCGATTTCGTATTCGTTGCGGCGTGGTGAGTTTCTTACAACCAGTTCGCCGAGAAACCCTGTGAGGAACAGCTGTGTGCCGAGTATCATCATGGTAAGGGAGATGTAGAAGTAGGGGGAGTTGGTAACCAGGGTGTAGGGATGGCCTGAGTGCATGGCATAGAGTTTCGCACCGCCTACGATGACCACGGCTATCAGACCCAACAGGAACATAAGCGACCCCAACAACCCGAAAAAGTGCATGGGCTTTACACCGAATTTGTTGGTGAACCAGAGTGTGGCAAGGTCGAGATAGCCGTTTACGAAGCGGTCAAGCCCGAATTTGGTGGTGCCGTATTTTCGAGCCTGGTGTTTCACCACCTTCTCTCCGATTTTGTTGAATCCGGCGTTTTTTGCGAGGTAGGGTATGTAGCGGTGCATGTCGCCGTAAACCTCTATTCGCTTCACAACCTTCTGCCGGTAGGCTTTCAGTCCGCAATTGAAATCATGCAGGTTCTTGATGCCGCTTACTTTGCGGGCTGTGGCGTTGAAGAGTTTTGTGGGTATGGTTTTCGACAGGGGGTCATAGCGTTTCTGCTTCCATCCGCTTACAAGGTCATATCCATCCTGTGTAATCATGCGGTAAAGCTCCGGGATTTCATCGGGGGAATCCTGTAGGTCGGCATCCATGGTTATGACCACATCCCCTTTGGCGTGGGCAAAACCTGTGTTAAGAGCCGGTGATTTGCCATAGTTGCGCCGGAAGCTCACACCTTTCACTATCCCGGGATATTCGTCGCGCAGATGGCGTATTACTTCCCAGGAATCGTCGGTTGATCCGTCGTTGACATAGATTGCCTCGTAGGAAAAGCCGTTGGCCTGCATCACGCGGTCAATCCAAGCCTGGAGTTCGGGCAGTGACTCGGCCTCGTTATATAGCGGTATGATAACTGATATATCCATTTTGCTTATTGGTCTGTATGCGTTGTTGCGGTTTGGATGCGTAGCTTTTTTATGTCAGACGGGGTGCTTTACCTTGCGGAGTCTGACAATCGCGGCTATGAACATTGAAAGTATGGAGCCGCTGAACATGCCGAGCCACATCCAGCCGAAAACCACGTCTGATGCCGCTGGCAACACTTTGCTGTCGATAATCATTTGGAATTCCGAGGCAAGCATCTGCGCGCCTTCCGCATCTGACGCGTTGTAAAATTCCACCCCCATGCGGAGCACCCTCACAAGGAATTCCGGGTCAATCCATCTGAGATAGGTGAAGCTGACTGCCCCGAAAATGAGGCATCCGCAGGCGAACATGGTAATTCCCTGCATCCACAGGGCTGAAAACAGCGTCATGCCGTGGGCGGCCACATGTGTGCGCCGCAGAAAAAAGTATGTAAGGAACGGCACGCCGAGAGCCATGGCCACGGCAATGATGTTTAACAACGGTAGCGACAAAGACACCACCGTCACACCAAACAACACTGAAAAATACAGTCCGAGCCAAAACCCGTCGTCAGCTCCACGGGCATATATATTCTTTGTTTTCTTAGGGGAAGTCTCATCCCCGTTTCCTTTAAAATTCCATCTCATCACGGCACCTCAGAAGTTTGCGCAATGCAAAAGTACCATTTTTTCCCAACATATCGGCTATCGCCGCATTGGGTCATCAAAAATTCTGATGGAATCCCTGTTGTTTCCTGTTTCGATAAATGTTTAACTGCTGTTGCAATGTGTCCTAAAGTTAAAAACAAGGTAGCTTAAAGACTATCGTAGTGGAGCATGAACGCCATGCTGTTCCGAATATCACCCCCCCGCTAAACAAACACGCTGCTAACTGATTGAATTTTCAATAGCTCGCAGTCTTATGGTAGTGGAGTACGGCGGACTCGAACCGCGCTCCTCGATATTTGTATGAAAAGCCAACGAAGCAACTTTGCATCTCATTGATGGTATCAGGCACATCTTGAAGATGTTTCAGAATATATTCATCATCCATAAATCATCTGTTTTGTGCGGTTGACATTGGCAATGAAGTATTTGTTTTTCAATTCTTTCTCCACTACCAAATCGACTTTTCTACCAAAAACTTTTTCCAAGGCTTCCTGAAAATCGAAGTAGTTTGTCACGTAGTCCCACTTCTCATGGTCGGTGGTGTCGAAGTTTACAAGCAAGTCCACATTGCTTTGGTCGTTGAATCTATCGGTGAGGATAGAGCCAAAGACAGCCAAAGTCTTGATCTTGTGCTTGAGGCAAAGGTCGATGATTCGTTGCATGTTCAGTTCAATTCAATCAGCTTCATAGCCCGTCATGTCTGAAATATCGCTTTTTGCATCAAGGAGTTGTATCACCTCCTCCTTGAGGAGTGGGAGATGGTTGATGACGATACCCCAGATTATTTCCTTATCAAGGCTGTCGTAGCTGTGAATTACAAAATTACGGGTATTCACTATGCTGCGCGCAGAAGAAATTGGAATAGCGGCATCGAGTTTGAGAACCCTGTTCATCGCTTCTCCAATTATGCCAATGTTGCGCTCGACAAACTTTCGATATACCCGATCATCGACTAATACCTCAAAACGTTTTCCGCGAATCTCGGTTTCTTCGATAATCTCATTCGTGGCAATAAGTATGTCAAACAGATATTTCTCGATTCTGTTATCCATAAATCAGTCGTTTTGTCGCATCAAGTTCCTTGCGGAAATAAGGATTCTTCACAGCATCCTCACACACCATATCTATGTCCCTGCTGAACAAGGCTTTCAGCTCATCAACGAAATCAAAAAAATTATCGGCATAATCGAGTAATTTGATTTCGTCCTTTTTGAAAAGCACCGAAAAATCCACGTCGCTTTGGTCGTTGAAGCGGGGAGTGAGGATGGAACCGAACACCCACAATTTCTCCACCTTGTACTTCTTGCACAAGGCAATGATTTTATCCATGTTCAGTTCAATCAGCTTCATAGTCCGTTGTGTTATATGTGCAAAGATAAAGATTCTTTCCTATATAAAAACGTTTTATTCTATAAATCGTTTGGCATTCTTAGGATAGAGGCTTGGTAATGAATGTGATTCTTTGGGGATAAAGCAAGCGGCACCGATGCAATGGTGTCGTTTGCATGGGTTGTGAGTGCGAATGATGTTTCAGATTGTGAATTTTGCTGTCTTATCTCCTATTTTTACGATGTAGATACCAGAGGCAACGTTAGATATGATGCTATCAGTGCCGCTATAGATTATGCGACCCTGCATATCATAAATAGTGATTGATTCGTTGCCATCAATGCCGTTTATTATCAGAGTACCGTTCTCCACCGATATTTGCAACTTGCCATCATTTACTGCAACTGCGTCCATGCCGCTGAAATCCATCTCTTTTATGCTCCAAAAGTTGCTCCAAGGGTATGCCGCTTCGTATGCAGTTTTGCATCCCATTGGAACATACAATGTTCCTTGGAATGTGAAATTTTCAAATACAACCAAAGAATGCACTATTGCCGATAGAGGTTGTCGAATTACCTATCGTTACAGATGTCAAATCTCTACAATACAAAAAAGCGTCGTGGCCGATAGTGATTACAGAATTAGGGATAATTATAGAAACTAGACCTTTACACCAATTAAATGCATACTCTTGTATAGAGGAGACCGAATTAGGTATGACTACAATTCCATTTGTAGCAGCACACCGAATTAGGACTGAGGCTTCCTTATTATATAAGATACCATTAATAGATGAATAGAATGGATTTTCATAATCAACATCAATCATAGTTAGGCTTGTGCATCCGTCAAATGCAAAATCTCCAATAGTTTTGACAGAATTCCCAATCGTTACGGATGCAAGGTTGCTGCACGACTTAAAAGCACACCATCCGATAGATAAAACCGAGTTTGGAATATTCATCTTGGTCAGGCTTGTGCATCCGTCAAATGCAAAATCTCCAATAGTTTTGACAGAATTTCCCATTGTTACGGATGCAAGGCTGTTGCAATTTTTGAAAGCTTCATCATCAATAAACGTAACAGAATCCGGAATGATTATTGAGGTTAAGTTTATACATCCTTGGAAAATATGAGCGTTAAGAGTTGTAATTGAATTGGGGATAACTATTGATACTAGGCTTTTGCACTCACAGAAAGCACTCTTCCCAATTACATAAACGGAGTTTGGAATGGTCACAGAGATTAAGTTGTCACAGCTATGAAATGCATCTTCGCCAATTACTGTCACTGAATTAGGAATTGCAATAGATGTTATATTAGAGCAATTTAAGAAAGCTCCCATACCGATAAAGGTAACTGAATTTGGGATAGATACCGATGCCAAGGTAATACATCCAGCGAAAGCATATTCATCTATAATAGTAACTGAAGTAGGGATATCCACTGATGTCAACTTTGTACATCCAGCGAAAGCATCCTTGCTGATAGTGGTAACCGTATTGGGAATACTGACTATGTCTTTTGCCGCAGGACACTGAAACAAAATGGAAGTATCTTTGGAATATAAGATCCCATCAATCGAGGAGTAAACTGTATTTCTAATATCAACGTCGATTTTAGTCAGGCTGTTACAGTCCCGCAGAGCATAATCACCTATAGAGGTCACGGAATATCCGAGTTCAATAGATGTCATATTACTGCATCCTAAGAATGCACCATTGCCAATAGTGGCTACAGAGTTTGGTATATTGATAGATGTTAAATTACTGCATCCTCTAAAAGCATCGTTGCCAATTGAAGTTATTGAGTTTCCTATGGTGATGGCGGTTAGTGTTGTGCAGTCTTGGAATGCAGATGTGCCAATGGTAATTATGGAATTGGGTATTACTATGTAAGTCAAACCGGTACATTCTTCAAAGGCATAGCTGCCAATGCTGGTAATTGTATTGGGAATGATTATTGATGTCAACCCCATACAATTTTTAAAGGCTTTTTCTCCGATAGCTATTACGGTATATGTGTTCGATTGATGAATTATCTCGGATGGTATTTCTATATTGCCAACATAAGGTATCTGGAAAAATGAATCAGATGTTACCTCTACCGTTCTATTTTCTTCAGACAGTATGTTATAACAGATGTCATCGAATTTGAAATCATAAGCATGACTAATTACGGAATACAATGTCGCTAATAATAAACATGTGAATCTAGGCAATATTGTTTTCATTGAGTTTTTTGTGTACAATAATTATGAGAGGGCTATTTAAACTTATGCAGTTGCTATTGCCAACCTTATCTTCATCCCGTTATTAAAGTTGCGAAGGTTGACTTTAGAAGATACAATTGCATTAATACCTTTTATCAGTAAAAACGAATGCGGCGAGTCAACTATTTGGCTCGCTGGCGAATCTGTGGCAAAGATACAAAAAAAATGTTATTGTGGGGTTGATTACAGGACAAAAAACTCAGAATTATGTGTAAAACAGCATTTTCTGCGTGGCTGCTACATGGAAGATTCCATTGTATGGGTGAAGTGGCGGCAAGTATTGTGCTATTGTGTCGGCCTGGGGTGTTGCGTGCTAGATGTCCGGGCTCTGGACTTGGTGTTTGAGTTGGGTGAGTCGGAGTGTGGAATGCCCGGAGGGCATGGAAAGTGATTGCCTGGTACACGGAGCCGTCGAGGTGACGTGTGCCCGGTTGGAATGTAATGGGTTGGGTATGCCGGATTGTAGTCTGTTACAGGCACCGCACGTCTTTCCGACGCTTGTGCCCGGCTATCCAATGGGATTCCTTTCAGGCATCAATTGTGGCATTGCTATTTGTCGCTTTGCTGGGTGTTCAACAGTCTAGTCACCTCATCTTTTAGGCGGGGAAGATGGTTGATGACTATACCCCAGATGAGGTCATCGCGCAAACTGTCATAACCATGTATCACGTAGTTGCGGGTCGCCACTATTTGTCGGGCGGATGTTATGGAGATCTCCTTTTCAATTTTGAGGATACGATTCATCGCCTCCCCGATTATGGCAATGTTCCATTGCACTGCATTCTTGAAGCACAAGTCGTTGACAAACGTTTCGAACATCTTCGGACGAGTTTCCAGGAATGATTCGATGTTAGTGATGCATTGCATTATGTCTGCTAGCGACTTGTAAATTCGGTCATCCATAAATCAATCGTTTTGTCGCGTTGAGCTCCTTGCGGAAATAGGGGTTCTTGATGGCCGTTTCGTCAACAACATCGACCTTTCGTCCGAGCAATTGTTCAAGCTCGAAAATGAAGTCGAAGAATGTTAGGAAAAGGTCTTTGACTTCATTGTAATGGAATGTCACCGAAAAATCCACGTCGCTTTGGTCGTTGAAGCGGGGAGTGAGGATGGAACCGAACACCCACAATTTCTCCACCTTGTACTTCTTGCACAAGGCAATGATTTTATCCATGTTCAGTTCAATCAGCTTCATAGTCCGTTGTGTTATATGTGCAAAGATAAAGATTCTTTCCTATATAAAAACGTTTTATTCTATAAATCGTTTGGCATTCTTAGGATAGGGGTTATGTCAGAGCGCGCTGGTTGGGTTGACACCCTGCCTCTTTCGGGAATCCTGGTCGTGGCAGATGTTGTGTCCTTACAAAAGGAAAAGCTGCTAACTGATTGAAGTATCAATAGTTAACAGCTTTGTGGTGGTGGAGTACAGCGGACTCGAACCGCTCACCTCGACACTGCCAGTGTCGCGCTCTAGCCAGATGAGCTAGTACCCCGTGGTTTTGTTTTTCTGTGCAAAGATAGTGGGTTTTGTTGATACTGCAAAATTTTCGGAGTATTTTCTGTGTGCCTAGGGGAATTTTTCATGTTTTTCAATGGTTTTTTTCGAGCAGGGTGTTTTTGGTGGAAGGGAGGGAGGTTTATTAGTCGTTATTTCTTAACTTTGCGGTAGATTTGGTGTGGCGTGTGGTTCCGCAAGCAGTGGGCTAGACCCTTGGCTTCAAGTCATAGCGGTGCCGGATATATGCCTTTCCTAATTAACCGCCGCCGGGTTTGAATTTGCCGGATGGCAGAGATTGAAAATACAAAAGACGAACGTTGGAAATATAAGGAAAATGAACGTACTCGAACTTAGTGAGCAGGAGATTGTGCGCCGCGAGTCGCTGGCGAAAATGCGTGAGATGGGTATAGACCCTTATCCCGCAGCCGAATACGAGGTAAACGGATATACCTCTGAGATTAAGGAAAATTTCACCGACATCCCTGTGGATGCCGAAGGGAACGCGCTTCCCAACGCACCTGCCCCGCGCGAGGTGAGTGTGGCAGGCCGTGTGATGGGTCGCCGCATCATGGGTAAGGCTTCGTTTATGGAGCTTCAGGATGCCGAAGGGCGCATACAGGTATATATCAACCGCGACGAGCTATGTCCGGGCGAGGATAAAGACTTTTATAATGTCGTGTTCAAAAAGCTGCTCGACATCGGCGACTTCGTAGGTGTCGAGGGCTATGTGTTCCGCACTCAGACCGGTGAGATTTCCATCCATGCCCGCAAATTGACCGTGCTCAGTAAGTCGTTGCGTCCGCTCCCGATTGTGAAGGTCAAGGACGGTGTGACCTACGACGGCTTTGAAGATCCCGAACTCCGTTACCGCCGTCGTTATGTCGACCTCGTTGTCAACGACGGCGTAAAGGATATTTTCATCAAGCGCACCAAGGTGTTTAACTCGATGCGCAATTATTTCAACGAGCATGGCTACATGGAGGTGGAAACCCCTATCCTCCAGTCGATTCCCGGAGGTGCGTCGGCACGTCCGTTTATCACCCACCACAATGCTCTCGACATCCCTCTCTACCTCCGCATCGCCGACGAACTTTATCTGAAGCGCCTTATAGTAGGCGGGTTCGAAGGTGTGTATGAGTTTTCAAAGAACTTCCGTAACGAGGGGATGGACCGCACGCACAACCCCGAATTTACCTGCATGGAAATCTATGTTTCCTACAAGGATTATAACTGGATGATGGCGTTTACCGAGAAGATGCTTGAGCGTATCTGTATGGAGGTGAACGGCACGACAGAGGTAAAGGTTGGCGACAATGTGATTTCGTTCAAGGCACCTTTCCCAAGGGTTACGATGCGCGATGCCATTCTGGGGCATACAGGATTCGATATCGACGGCAAGAGCGAGGAGGAACTCCGCGACGCTGCCAAGGGGATGGGTATCGATGTTGACGACACCATGGGCAAAGGGAAGCTTATCGACGAGATTTTCGGCGAGAAGTGCGAGGGGACTTATATCCAGCCTACATTTATAATAGATTATCCCATCGAGATGTCGCCGCTTACCAAGCGCCATCGCGAGAACCCGCAGCTTACCGAGCGTTTCGAACTGATGGTCAACGGCAAGGAACTTGCCAATGCCTATTCGGAGCTTAACGACCCCATCGACCAGTATGAGCGCTTTGTAGAGCAGATGCGTCTTTCGGAGAAGGGGGATGACGAGGCCATGATTATCGACCACGACTTTATCCGTGCGCTGGAATACGGCATGCCCCCCACATCGGGTATGGGTATCGGTATGGACCGCCTTGTGATGCTTATGACCGGACAGACAACCATACAGGAGGTTTTGTTGTTCCCACAGATGAGACCCGAAAAGGTGGCCCGTCGTGACAAAGAGGAGGCTTACACCGCATTAGGTGTACCCGCCGAATGGGTCGCGCCCCTTCAAAAGGCCGGTATCCTCACCGTCGAGGCTCTTGCCTCGGCCGTTCCGGGCAAACTCCACCAGGAATTGTGCGGTATCAACAAAAAATTCAAGCTGGGTTTGAAAAATCCGGCTATCGAAGAGGTTGCCGCATGGGTTGGTGAGAAATCCGCCGAATAACGGCGGGTAGGCCATTGGTTATACGAATGATTATGAACATAGGGCTTTTTTAGTCAACCCCGGTTTAGGGTATATTTTAAAAACAGCCTGATATAACGGTTCTGAATATGTTATCGAAAGATTTTCCCGGACGCGTGGCAGTTATGGGTGGTGGCAGCTGGGCCACCGCCCTGGCCAAACTGCTTCTCCGCAACCGTGAGACAATATTGTGGTATATGCGTCGCGACGACCGCATAGAGGAGTTTATACGGTTAGGGCATAACCCCGCGTATCTTACCGATGTGCAGTTCGATGTGCGCCGCATAGAGTTCTCATCCGACATAAATTATGTGGCCCGGGAGGCCGACACAATACTGCTTGTGATGCCTTCGCCCTATTTCAAAAGCCATTTGGAGAAACTGAATGTCGACATAAGCGACAAGTTCGTCGTGTCGGCGGTCAAGGGTATCGTGCCTGGTGAAAACATGCTGGTAACGGATTATATGCGCGAAACGTTCCATGTGGCCGATCACCGCCTGTTGGTGGTTTCCGGGCCGTGCCATGCCGAGGAGGTGGCACTCGACCGTCCGTCCTATCTCACAATAGGGTGTAAGGACAGCGAGGCGGCCAAACGGTTCGGGCGTTGCCTTTGCGGGTCGAAAAACTGCCATGCCATATCGACAACCGATGTTGACGGTGTGGAATATGCCGGGGTGCTTAAGAACGTGTATGCCATAGCTGCCGGAATCGTACACGGCATGAAAAAGGGGGATAACTTCCTGGCCATGCTTGTGTCGAACGCCGTCCGTGAAATGGGGCATTTCCTGGATGCTGTTAATCCGAGGCCGCGCAATATATGCGACAGCGTGTATCTCGGCGACCTGTTGGTTACATCCTACAGCCGCTTCAGCCGTAACCACAACTTCGGTTCCATGATTGGGAAAGGTTACTCTGTGAAAGCTGCCATGATGGAGATGGAACAGACAGCCGAAGGATATTACGGCGCGAAGTGCATACACGAAATCAACCAGCGTTACGAGGTTTCGATGCCGATAGCGGACACCGTTTACGATATTCTGTACAAACGAGTCCGTGCCGATTTGGCTATAGCGCGTCTTGCCGACAATCTTGACTGATAAAACCTGATATTCCACGTGTATCCCCGCATATGATTTCCCTTAGCGACATACGCAAAAGTTTCGACCGCCTGGAGGTGCTCCGCGGGGTGAGCCTTGACGTGGAAGCGGGGGAGGTGATGTCGATTGTAGGGCCTAGCGGTGCAGGTAAGACCACGTTGCTCCATATCATGGGCACACTCGACCGGCCGGATTCCGGCAAAGTCAGTTATGACGGGCGCGACCTTTCTGGGCTTTCGTCGAACGAATTGGCAAGGTTCCGAAATTCGTCGGTCGGTTTTGTGTTCCAGTCCCATCAGCTCCTGCCGGAGTTTTCCATGATTGAAAATGTGGCAATGCCCGCACTTATCGGCGGGATGCGCCGCAAGGAAGCGTTTGCCCGTGCATCGGAACTGATTGATTACCTCGGTCTTGCGGAACGGGCAGCGCACCGCCCCTCGCAACTTTCAGGCGGGGAACGTCAGCGTGCCGCCGTGGCACGGGCGTTGGTCAACCGCCCTTCGGTGGTGCTTGCCGACGAGCCGTCAGGAAGCCTCGACAGCCACAACCGCAAGGAACTTCACCGTTTGTTTTTCGAATTGCGGCGCGATATGGGGCAGACATTCGTAATCGTGACCCACGATGAAGGGCTCGCTGCCGATTGCGACCGGGTAGTGCACATGACCGACGGAATCATAAGTTCGATCACTATCAATAAAGACCATTCATAATCGCTACTATGACTTATGCATTTTTTAAGAAAAAGGCTTGTGCGCGCTTTGGTGACATCCTGAGGGTGATGGTCATGTCGGTTGTTTCCTTGATCCTGGCATCGCTTACAGTGGCGTGTGACGATGAGGATAAGGCCGAGGTGCATAATGCCACTCTTTACGATATTGTGGAGTTTGTCGCCCAGGACGGTACGGGGACGGTTTTTGCCCTTTGGCGTCCGGATGCCGTAAAGCCCGTGACGCTTACCACATCGTCGCCTGTTATAAACACCTCGGTTGTCGAATTAGGGGAGTCGGTGTTTTTGGCCTATACCCCCCTTGCCGGGGAGGCTTATAAACCGGGGGCGATAGAGGTTAGTGCTTACGGCACGGTGAACAACTCCCCCCTGATGAAGTCGCCCACCGAGAAGCTCGACGGATGGGACAGCGAGCCGATTTACCTGATGAGTCTTTGGCGGGCCGGTAACAAAGTATGCATGCGGTTGCGCATGACCTATGATACGGCACCCCGGATGTTCTCCCTTGTTGTTGACGAGGCAACTATAGGTGATGAATATCCCACAGCCTACCTGTATCACAAACGTCCGGCCGACGTTCCTAATTTCATCCGTCAGTATTATGCGGCTTTCGATGTGACGTCTATGTGGAACACCCCCGGCTGCAAGGGGTTGCGCATACGTGTAAGCAACTCCAATATTCCCTCGCTCGACACATTTGTTGTTGAGAATCCGACACCGTCAGAGGCCCCTGCCGAATGAAAACCTGGTGACAAAGGGTTGCATTGGTCGAAAAAAATCATTAAGTTTGTAGTATGTTTGCCTGACGCGTTAATCCTGCTGTCGGATTCCTGACCGTCAGACAATCTCTAAGAGAATATGACAAAAACAATTTAACACCTTATAAAATCAAAACATCATGGCAGATAACAAACAAGAAATAAAAATCGAGCTTACCCCCGAAATCGCTTCAGGCAACTATTCAAACCTCGCTGTGATTTCGCACACCCCCGGTGAATTTTTCATCGACTTCATCAATGTGGCTCCCAATATGCCCCAGGCACGTGTGCAGAGCCGCATAATCATGAATCCCGAAAACGCCAAAAACCTTCTGTTCGCCCTTCGTGACAACATCCAGAAGTATGAGACCACTTATGGCGAAATCGAGCGGAAAACACCCCGTAACAACTCTTCAAACGGCAATATACCCAACCCGTTCCAGGCTTGATGCCGTTAAGTCACGATGACTTATGACAGCACCCGCCCTTTCGCCATCCGGGTGAAAACGAGGCGGCTGTAATAAGCCATGTCATAACGTAGGGATGCACCAGGGTGCATCCTTACGTTGATTCAATACCTGCCGCAGGCAGGTGTTCCCCCTAATCGGGAATTATTTAGAAACATCTTAGAAATCAAATCTTCGATTAACGATGAAACAGCATAATCTGTGCATATATAACTCCCTTTCGAGGTGCAAGGAACTGTTCCGTCCCCTTCATGAGGGAAGGGTGGGAATGTATGTGTGCGGCCCGACGGTTTATGGCGACGGCCATCTCGGGCATGCACGTCCGGCAATTACTTTCGATGTGCTGTTCCGCTATCTCCGTCACCTGGGTTACGCCGTGCGTTATGTGCGCAACATCACCGATGTAGGCCATCTAGAACATGATGCCGACGAAGGTGAGGATAAAATCGCTAAGAAAGCACGCCTTGAGCAACTGGAGCCGATGGAAGTGGTGCAACACTACCTTAACCGCTACCATGATGCCATGGCGCGGTTAAATGTGCTGCCCCCATCCATCGAACCGCACGCTTCGGGCCATATAATCGAGCAAATCGAATATATCAAGAAAATTCAGGATGCCGGATATGCTTACGAAAGCAACGGTTCGGTTTATTTCGATGTGCCCAAGTACAATGCCGACCATCATTACGGCAAGTTGTCGGGCCGGAATATCGACGAACTCCTTTCGGAAACGCGTACCCTCGACGGCCAGCAGGAGAAACATCACCCGGCTGACTTCGCGCTATGGAAAAAGGCACAGCCGGAGCATATAATGCGGTGGCCGTCGCCTTGGAGCGACGGTTTCCCCGGATGGCATCTCGAATGCTCCACGATGGGTGAGAAATATCTCGGAGAAACGTTTGATATCCACGGCGGTGGGATGGACCTTAAATTCCCCCATCATGAATGCGAGATTGCCCAAAGCGTTGCCCACCACGGCCATGACAGTGTGCGCTACTGGATGCACAACAACATGATAACCATCAACGGGCAGAAGATGGGCAAATCGCTTGGCAACTTCATAACCCTTGATGAATTTTTCACAGGGTCGCATCCGTTGCTTACGCAGGCTTATTCGCCGATGACCATACGTTTCTTCATCCTTCAGGCACAATACCGCTCGACCGTCGATTTCTCCAACGAAGCCTTGCAGGCATCGGAAAAAGCCCTCGACCGCATGCTGGAAGGGTGGAAACGACTGGCCGACGTAAAGGTGTCGTCCGAATCCACGGTCAGTGCCGATGTCGATGCGTTGGAGGCGAAATGCTACGAGGCTCTCGACGACGATTTGAATACCCCCATCGTGATAGCCCACCTTTTCGAAGCTGTAGGCATAATCAACAAGGTTCGCGACGGCCATGCCACTGCCTCCGGTGCCGATGTAGAAAAGTTGCGCCGGTTGTTTGATATTTTCCTTTTCGATATACTCGGAATGCGTCCCGACGCTGCCGATGTTGCCGACACAAAGGCTCTCGACCCTTATCGTGGCGCGGTTGACCTTTTGTTGCAGGTGCGCTCCGAAGCCAAATCAAAAAAGGACTGGGCTACCTCCGACCTTATCCGCGACCGTCTGGCAGATCTCGGTTTTGCCGTGAAGGATACGAAGGACGGGGTGGAATGGAGTGTTAAATAGCAAGGCTTGCCCATTATCCCCCTACGTCTATGGATATACATGGATTCGCGACGCTGGTTCTCGACCAATTGCCGTTTGAGCCGACCGGCCAGCAGATCCAGCTGGTGGCGGCTTTGTCGCGTTTCTGTTCGGCACATACCCCGCAGGATTCCGTGTTTCTTCTAAACGGTTATGCGGGAACCGGAAAAACTTCTGTTATGGGAGCGCTTGTGCGCTCCCTTAATGCTATAAGGATACCGACGGTGCTGCTTGCCTCGACAGGGCGAGCAGCGAAGGTGTTCTCTAATTTCACAGGGCTGCCCGCCCACACCATCCATCGTAAAATTTACAGGGCGCCTTCAGTCGGGCCTGATGGCAAGCTTGTGGCGAGGGTGAACCAAAACCAGCATGTCAACACGGTGTTCATTGTCGACGAGGCATCAATGATAGGCGACGGTGCCGACGGTGGGATGAATCTGTTGCAGGACCTTGTGATGTATGTATATACCGGTGTGAACTGCAAACTTATCCTTCTGGGTGACACCGCGCAGCTGCCGCCTGTTGGGCTTGAGGAATCACCGGCAATGAGCATTGCGGTATTGAAGGAGATGGGCCTGAGGGTGACACGCGCCGTGATGACCAAGACGGTGCGTCAGAAGAGCCGGTCGGGGATTCTTTATAATGCCACCCTTTTGCGCCGTGCGTTGCAAAAAACGCCGCTTCCCGAACCGGAAATGAGGGTTACAGGCTTCAATGATATGGCGGTTGTGGCTCCTGAGGATTTGGAGGAGGCTTTGCAGAAATCATTTGAGGAATATGGGGAAGGGGAAACGGTGATTGTGACCCGTTCCAACCGCCGTGCCGTAGATTTCAACCTGGCGGTGAGGCGTGTCATATATGACCGTGACGACATATTGGTAAAAGGGGAGCGACTGATTGTGTCGAAAAACAATTACTATTGGACACGCCGTTCGGTGATAGAGACGGATGCGCCGCCGGTCGATACTTCGGCCGCCGGTAGTGATGCGCCGCCAGCAAGGGCTATGGATTTCGTTGCCAACGGGGAAACGGCTATTGTTGAAGATGTCTTTGCGACCGAGCAATGCGACAACATGTTGTTTGCCGATGTGAAGCTTTATTTCCCTGACCACGACTCCTATCTTAATGCAAAAATCAATCTTGACACCCTGACAACCGACACCGCTTATCTCCCTTATGAAAAGCAACAGAAACTTGTTGACAGGGCGGTTGCTGCTGCCGGGCTTCCGGCAACGGCATCACCAACCGCTGTGCGCGATGCATTGAAAGCCGACCCGCATTATAACGCGCTACAGGTGAAATATGCCTATGCTGTGACATGTCACAAGGCTCAGGGTGGCCAGTGGGGTTCTGTGTTCGTCGATATGGGCTATATACCCCCTGAAGCCTATAAATCGCTTGATTTTTATCGCTGGCTCTACACCGCCACCTCGCGAGCCACACACCGCCTGTCGCTGGTTAATCCTTCAATCGCCATTGTCTGACCCATATAATATAAATGCAGGTACAAAACCAATGCGGTAGCCGAAATTGTTCAGTTCGGCTACCGCATTGGTTTCGTAAATCTTTATTGACTGTTACCGTTTCACGATTTTGACTGCGGGGTGGCAGTCGGGTGAAACCAGATATACCCCCGGCGCAAGATGCCCGACTGCTACGACGGCCTTGCCGTCAGATGCTTGTAACGAAGCGATTTTACGGCCTGCGGTATCATAGAGGTCTACTTTGGTCAGCCTCGGGGAGGCAAGAACCACGTTGGCGTTATCGGTGAAGCTGAGTGTGAAATCGTCAGGATTCATAGAAGCGGCATCGATTGACGACTGTTTGTCGATAACGAAATCGAAATGCGACACATCGGCGCGGGCATATGAACCCTGCATCCCGGCTGACGTAATTTCCATATTCTCGCCTTTGAAAGTCACTATAGGGCTGTCGGGCAGGCGGAATTTGTGGACTCCGCCATCCTTCATGTTGACACGTAGGGTTTTGACCTCGGTCGTGCCGCCGTCCTGGGCTGATGCCCCGGTGACACATAATGCCGAAATTACAGCCACAAATAAAGATGCTATAAATTTTTTCATTGGTTCGTTTATTTAATGATTAGTCACAAGGGCGAAACTGCTTCCTGCGGTGGGGCAATCATAATGCCACCTTAAAGCTTTCGTTTATAGATTCGCCTTTTACTGTTACTACGAACACCCCTTTGCCCCATGCGGAAGCATCGATTGTGGTAATAGGTTCGTTGAGGGTGAACCGGCCGACCATCGTCCCCGAGGCGGTATAGACTGCGGCCGTGGCCTCTTGCTCAAGACCGGGCACGGCAATTACAAGGTTGCCTGCGTTGTCGCCCCAGGCTTTTGACGCACCGTTGCGAGTGACTACAGAGGCGGGTTCCAGACCCGACAGGCGAACGGCGGCTTTTACGCATTCGAGCGAGTTGATACGTCCGTAACCATATTGGTTGTTAGGGAGTGTGCCCATATATGAATCCGTTTCTGCCGTGGAGGCTATCATCTGCTTTACATCTTCCGGAGTCAGCATCGGGTTGGCCTCAAGCATGAGGGCCACTGTGCCGGCAACGAAAGGTGCAGCCATGGATGTACCCATGTTGTAGCTATAGTAATATTTCACCCCTTTTTCATCGGTGGTGTAGCTGCTCGTATAGGAGTTCAGGTCTATCCCCATGGAATTGTAGGCATGACGGTTGATGGCCGATATGACCGGGCAGCCTGCGGCAAGGATATTTGGCACGCATCGACCGTCGGCTGTAGGCCCGCAACTTGAGAAAACCGAGCGGTGGTCGCGTTGGTAGGGCAATACTTCGGCAACTTCCGAATAATAGCCGTCCGACCAATAGATGCGGTCGCGTGAGTCGTATGAACCCACCGAGATGATTCTCTTGGCTGTGCCTCCGATTTCACCCACAGTGCCTTCCGTAGTTCCTTCATTCCATCCGGCCTTGTCGTTTGACGAGAATTCGTTACCGCTGTAGTTCCATATATCCACTGTCTGCCCGGGGGTGCCTTCCACAATTACCCCCATCACGCGGCCTTCGGTGGTTTCTTTGACCGAGCATTCAACCATTACATGCGGCTGCCCGTTTAACGGGTTTATCTCCCCGCTTGTAATGACGGATGATGCAGCCCCGACTTCATCGAGATAGAACATCGTGATTATATCGCGGTCAGGGAGATTCCCTGTGTCGATTTCAGGAGTTTCTACAATGATTTTACCTTTGAGCGACTGCGCTACACACAGTTTCACCTTGATGTTGTCGGGTGTTGCTCCCCAAATGTCCAGATAATGGAGTTTGTGGTTCGATCCCGATGCCACTGTAAGCATGCTTTTGAGCTGGGTGTCGTCGGCAGTGAATGTCTTGGAGGTGTGCAGGCGCACGTTGCCTTCGTTTCCTGCCGCGCCGACTATTATCCTGCCAGGGCCGGTCGATTCATCGATTAAACGGTCGAGAAACGATGTGCCGTTATGGGGGCCGATGTGCTGACCCAGGCTCATGTTGATTACGCAGGGTTTGTCAACCTTGTCGGCATAATCGAAAATATATTTGATTGCATCGGCAATGTTGGTGTCGTCGGACTTGAAGCTGACAAATACAATATCGGCATCTGGTGCCACGCCGTAATATTTGGATTTCATGTCGCCACCTGCGGCAATGCCCATTGTGTGTGCACCGTGATACTCGCTTGACGAGTCGTAAACCACGTTCAGCATTTCCTCCTCGGTGGTTAATTCCGTACCATATCCGAAATCAGCCGGGGGGATTCCGAGTCGTGATGACTGATCCCACACTGCTTTTATACGCGTACCAGTCCCGTCGGCATTGCGGAATGCGGTATGGGCGTATTCGACCCCGGTGTCAATAATGCCGACCACTACGCCTTTCCCCGTATAGGGGCTGGGGAGGATGTTGTCAGTGTTGGCGTGAACATCGTCAACGCCGTCGTGTGCGCGTGCATAATCATTGAGGAGATTGGCCTGGCTTCCTATTGACACATAGCCTACCCCCGGTGTTTCGCCTACCTGGCGGAGTTTGTCAACCGGTATGGTTGCCGTGTAGAAATCGCCGTGGTTGTGACGTGGATGCACTCCTAACGCTTCCAGCGCCGGCAGGGCACCGGCATCGTCGAGTATGATATAGGCACTTACCGTTTCGGAATCGTCGGTTACGGCGGTTTTGTCCTTTGCGGTGATTTTCATCATCGGCTGGCCGAGTTGCTGTTTGGCAATCATAATCCCGGCGCCGGGCGAGAGTGTACGGCCATAGGCCGGGGCATATAATGCCCCGCCTAAAGCCAACCCTATCAAAATATTGGCAAATCTGCTTTTCATTTTACTGTACCGCTATAAGTTACAACTGCACGTTGGTTGCCGAGGTCGGTTACATCGGCCGAAATTGTGATATTTCCTTCGCCGTCGTCGGTGACTTTGACCTTTCCTGCGGCTGCAACAGGGCGATTCTCGTCGTTCGGTCCGGCAACCTGGATGTTGCAGAAGTAGCATACAACCAATCCAGTCGCTTTGGTGATGTCAAACTCCTCACCGATGAGTGCCGGGGCTATCTGTAGATAGATTTTGTTGTAGTACGAGTCGGCCATATTTTCATCCGCAACGTCGAAGGAATATTGGATCAGTTCGCCGCCACGCACTGTTTTCTTGGTCACGGCATTGATTTCCGTCTGGTTGATTTGCTGGCCGTCGGGATTGAAGAAAACCATTTCGTTTTTAACAACCGGGGCAAGCCCTGTGCATGGGCCGTTGTATTCAAAGGTTACACGTTCCGGGGTGCCTTGGGCGGCGTCGCCTCCCCATGGGGTTTTATATTTGTTGGTAATGTCGGCATAAATCATGCAGGTGCCGTCGCCGTTGTCGGTTATTTCGATGTATCCTTCAACTCCTACGTTGCGATATTCGTTATTCGGGCTTGAAAGCTGTATGGAGCCGTATTTGAAGTTGAATGTCCCTTCAGCCGCCTCGGCGAAGTCTATGCGTCGGCCTATGGATTCGGGCTTGATTTCGATATAGCCTTGGTCGGCACTCTCGTTTTCGAATTCGAATGCGAATTTCCACATCCCGTCACCTTTTACGGTTTTTTTCACGCCTGTAATAGCCGACTGGATTGCGAGCTCCCCGTCCATGTTGTAGTATTTCATCTCGTTCTTCGGGCCGGGTGTGGGGAACAGTTCTTCAAGGTCGTCGACATCGGTCGGTGTCCCGTTGTAAGAAGCCCTTAAAGTTGTGCCGTCGGCAAACGTAGCGTCTACCTCTATTGTCAGCACCCCTTTGGATGTGCGTGTGGATGAAAAAGTTCCTTCTTTCAGTTCGGTAACGGTGTTTGTGATTTCGCCGTCGGTGTACTCATACATTTTTATGGCAGCGGGGGCGTCTGTGCCGGTAAGTGCAACTTCTCCCTGATAAAGGGCTGAGGGTGCGATGTCTACTATGAACATGCGTTTCCCTGTTGCAAGGTCGCCTAGGGTGGTCACATTCCCGGCGGTGCCGAACAGGAACTGCACGCGAAGCCCTTCCTGGGCCGGGACATGTCGGAACAGGCTTCCGAATGTCTCGCTCTTGTATTCCTCGTTGCCGTCAGTCCCCGTTACAAGCATGCCGATGTTGTATTCACGAAGGTCGAACGCAACTTTTTCAACTTTGTCGACATTATATTCCACCGTGGTCCCGTCGGTAAGTTCCACTGTCATGGTCTCCACCAGTTCGGTGAACGCATAGGCGCTTGTGCCTGCTGCAATGGCCAGTATGGCCGACATTATGTTTTTTGTTTTCATCACTTCAAGGCTATTTTGATTGATTGGTTGTTGATGCGGAGGATATAGATGTTTGACGGCAGGCTGGATGCGTCGAGGGTTGTTGCGGCATTGCCTGTCGCAACGGTGCGTCCGTTGAGGTCGACAAGCCGGATGTCGGCATCCCCTCCGTTGAGCACCATTATGTTGCGTCCCTCCACAGCCACTTTCACCTGGGTGTCGTCGCCGGTTGCCACTGTGATGCCGGATAGTTCTTTTTCAAGGTCGTCGCGAGAATAGAAGTATTCGATAGGCTTGTTATCCCATTTGCCTTTGATTTCGAAACCTGCATCGTCAACAAGGTTGATTTCGAAAGTATAGTTGATGTAGTCGTCGGTCGATACCAGTACGGTGCCTTCATGAATCGGGCCGAGCAGGTCGTAAACACAGTAGGAACCATCCTTGAAATGTGCGTAACGGGTTCCTTCGTCGGTTACGAACCCTTGTTCGAGGCTCATCGGTTCATATGTGCCGCCGGCGTTCAGGTCATTCTCGTTCCAACGGTATGAAGCCGTGGTGTATAGGCCGGGTTTAATAGCCGCGTCGCTTGCGGGTGACAGGAATGTCATGCGCAGAAGGTCGCCGCCATAGTTTATGCTTTCGTCACGTCCGGCAGGTGAGCCGAGGTCGACAATGAATGAGCGGCATCCGCCTTTAAGGCCGGTGTGCCATATGCGTCCGGTTTCGAGTTTGCTGAAGTCGAGGTCGACGTCGTCGGTAAGGTTGGAAACGGCACTTTTAAATGTGGCGTTGTCGGTGTTGAGCAACATCGGGCCGCTGAAAGTAACCTTTATGTGGTAGCCGAGGTTGGTAATCGCGTCAAGTGTCCCGTTTACGTTGCCGTCCTCGTCGGTGTTTATTGTAAATTCTCCTGATTCAAGGTAGCCATATGTGTATTCTCCATCCTTGCGTTCGCGGATAAACGAGCCGAATGGCATTGTTACGGTCTGATCGCCAAAGGGGTATTCGATTTCGCGGCATGGATACCATGTGAATCTGTCCAAAGAGCCGGCGTTGGTATATGTACCTGGGAAAACGGCAAAGTCTTTTTTCTGGGTCACACGTTTGTGAGCCACCATCATCGCAAGATTGAATCCGTCGCCTTTCATTGCTCCATTACTGTCATACTCGCCTGAATACAGGTTAATATATGTCACACCGTTATTGGAGTAATCCGTCACACCCTGATAGAATGCTATGCCGCCGTTCATCGTTACATCCACATCCTTTTTCATCATTACATAGGCTGTCGGTTTTTCGTTACTATTTGTAACGGGGATTCGCCCGGTGTAACGAAGATCGCATGTTTCATTGGTTACCGGATCGGTTGTGGTTGTGGTGATAGTGTACATGCCGGCTTCGTCACATTCAACGGTTACAGGTGCTGTTATGCGTTGTGTTCCTTGCCGCTTGCCGTCTTTGTAATAACTCAGGTCGGAATAGTCTGGGTCGAACACACCGGGTGCGTCGGCCTGTGTGGCATCCTTGGGGTTATAGGTTCCGGGAAGCAGGGCTGCCGGGTTGGTTGCTGAATTATACATGTCAAGGACGAGCACATATCCCTCGTTAATCGACAATGACCCTTTCAGGTGGTCGTATTTTGCATTTTCAGAATCGGAAAGGATTACGTAATAGTTCGGAACATCGTAGCCCGCTTCGTCGTAGATGGCGACCACGGAATATGACAGTTCCTTCGTCGATGCCATGGCGGCAATTATGCCCAAGGCCATGAACGCTGTTGTAAGTAGAAATTTTTTCATAAGAATAAATTGTGATATGATAATGAAACTTTATTAGATGTGAATTATGTGTGAAATTTGTTTGAATGGTATGTTGAGATTTTAGGTGGTTTTTAACATGACTTGCCAAATATACCTAAATCTTCACCAAACTGCCCGCCATGATTGTTAAAATCTGTTAATGCAATGGCCGCGGGCGTCATTTATTGACATAGGTCAATTTTTTACTCGTAATTGTCGGCATGGTCTGCTTTATCGCGCCACTAAATTGCAATATGTCCGGTTATTTTATATTCCGGGATAATCTGTTTGCAATAATAAATGCCCATGTTTGCCTGTTACATTGGAAAATCTTAATTTTACAGACTGAAACAAAACATGTAATTTTATGAATCTGTTTGACAAAATTTCAGAAGATATAAAGAAAGCTATGCTGGCACGTGATGCCCGCCGTCTTGAGTCGTTGCGTGGCATCAAAAAGGAATTCCTTGAGGCAAAGACAGCCAAAGGCTCCGACGGGAACCTTACTGATGAGAAGGCTGTGCAGATTTTGGCCAAGATGGTGAAGCAGCGCAAGGAAAGTGCTGAAATCTACACTCAGCAGAACCGCCCGGAACTGGCTGAGGCCGAAATGGCCCAGGCTGCCGTGATTGAGGAATATATGCCCAAGCAGCTGTCGGATGAAGAGCTTACAGCGGCTATCAACGAAATTATAGGCCGTGTGGGTGCCACTTCGCCGAAGGAAATGGGGAAAGTGATGGGTGTTGCCTCAAAGGAACTCGCAGGGAAGGCCGAGGGACGTGCCATCTCGGCAAAGGTCAAAGACCTCCTTTCGGCGTTGGCCTGACAGGTTGTTGGCAGCATCGGTTACGAGATGCGGAAAATGTAGGGAAAACAGAGGGCGCGTCGGCAAAATTTTGTAATTTTGCCGACTGAAAACAGCAATAAATCTATCATACAGGATGCTTACTTTACAGCAGATAAAATCGAATCCCGCCGAAGTTGTCGCACGCTTGGCGGTGAAGGGGTTTGATGGCAAGGAAGCCATCGACCGCGTACTTGCCTTGGACGACCGTCGCCGCCAGCTTCAGCTCGACAACGACAACAAGGCTGCGGAACTCAACCGCCTTTCGGCCTCTATCGGTGCTTTGATGAAACAGGGGAAGCGTGACGAGGCCGAGCAGGCCAAACAGGAAGTGGCACTTCTGAAAGAATCGCAACGCGGCATCGCACAGCAGCTTGCCGAAACCGAACAGGAACAGCACGACCTGCTGATTACGATTCCAAACATGCCTTGCGCCATGGTTCCAGCGGGGACTTCGGCTGCCGACAACGTGGTTGAGAAAACCGGCGGCCCGATGCCTGAACTGGGTGAGGACGCGCTGCCTCATTGGGAATTGGCGAAAAAATATAACCTTATAGATTTCGACCTCGGTGTGAAAATCACCGGCGCCGGTTTCCCGGTGTATATGGGTAAAGGGGCGCGGCTGCAACGTGCGCTCATACAATTTTTCCTTGACAGGGCCAATGATGCAGGCTATCTGGAAATCGAACCCCCTTATGTTGTCAACGAGGCTTCTGCCTATGGCACCGGGCAGCTGCCTGACAAAGAGGGGCAGATGTATTACTGCCAGCTCGACAACCTCTACCTTATCCCCACCGCAGAAGTGCCTGTGACCAATATCTACCGCGACGTTATCCTTTCGGAAGAAGAACTCCCTAAGAAAAACTGCGCGTATTCGGCATGTTTCCGTCGCGAAGCCGGTTCGTATGGCAAGGATGTGCGCGGCCTTAACCGTCTGCACCAGTTCGACAAGGTGGAGATCGTGCGTGTGGAGCGTCCTGAGGATTCCTATGCCGCTTTGGAAGATATGAAGGATTACGTGCAGGGCTTGCTTGACTCCCTTGGGTTGCCATGGCACATTTTGCGCCTTTGTGGCGGCGATATGAGCTTTACATCGGCCATTACATTCGACTTCGAAGTATGGTCGGGTGCGCAGCAGCGTTGGCTTGAAGTTTCATCGGTATCGAATTTTGAAACATACCAGGCCAACCGCCTGAAATGCCGCTATCGCGGTGCGGATAAAAAGACGCGCCTTTGCCACACGCTTAACGGTTCAGCCCTGGCTCTGCCGCGAATAATGGCTGCGCTGCTCGAAAACAACCAGACCCCGGAGGGTATTGTCGTTCCCGAATGCCTGCGCAAATACACCGGTTTCGATATCATAAACTGATAAGGAAGTCGTAAAGATTATTCTATATCCCCATAAGGGATTAATCCCCACAATAATCTTTATGACGTATTTATTGACTTAAAAAACTATATGGAAAGAGGTTGCGCCTTTGTGGACACAACCTCTTTCTTTAACCTCATCAACACAGATATATGAGACATTTATTAACCAAAATTCTGTTTGCATTAGCATTGCCGTTATGCTGTGTATGTGTAAGTTCGTGTGGCACAGACGATCCGGAACCGGTGGAAAAACCTGTTCCCGCACCTGAACCCGACGAACCCGTCAATCCTGACAGTCCCGAACAACCTGACGAGCCGGAACCGACTCCCGACCCTGATCCAGAGGAACCTGTAATCCCTGCCGAACCGGCTGCATGCGATAACAAGGTTGTGGCTCACCGGGGTGGCGCCAAGGAACTTGGTGAAACGGTGCCCGATAATTCCCTAGCATCGCTTGATTATGCCAAATCGCTGGGCTGTTATGCATCGGAATGCGACATCTATATTACTGCCGACAAGCGTGTTGTGGTGGCTCATGCCGATAGTGACGGGAAAATCAACGGCTATTACCCGTTTGATGCGACCCTTGACGAGCTGCGTCAAACCCCGCTGTCGAATGGTGAGCAGATTCCCACCCTTGAGGAATATCTCGACCATGCGATGACCGATGGCAGTTGCACACGTTTATGGCTGGATATCAAGAATGTGACGAAGCCGGAAACGCTTCCCGACCACCCGGTGGAGGCTTGCAGGCAAGCGTGCAGGATTATAGCCGGGAAAGGTGCGGAAAAGTGGGTGGAATTCATATGCACAGGCAATGAGGAGGTTATGTCGCGGTGTGCCCCCATTGTGTGGCGTTATGAAGGATTGAAAATGGGATGGATGGCCAACAAACCTGTCGAGGAGTATATCGCCCATAGCTACGAATGGGCCAATATGGATGTTAAGAACATGACCGATGCGACGCATTCCGGCCCCCGCACTGTCGACGAGTTTGCCAATGCCGGGGTGGCTATCAGCGTGTATAATGTTGACAAGCCTAAAAATATGCGCTATTATATCGAGCGCCTTGACAAGATGAAGGCGATATGCACCAATTATCCCGCCCTGTTGCTACAGGAAATGGGGCTGGACAGGCAATAAACGGGCAGCCATGAAGCCTGCGGTGCATGGCATTTGACTCACTTAAATATATAATCAGGCGTTATATTCCCTGCGGCTGAAAGAAAGCGCTCAGTGATGATATAAAATAATTTTTACGCCTTACGCCTTACTTAAGATATGGGTTGGATAGAATCGTTATTGTTTGAACATAGCGCGTTACAGGCGGTGGTAGTGCTCTGCCTTATCTGCGCGGCGGGCATGGTCCTGGGTAAAATCAAGATTGCCGGAATCTCGCTCGGGGTGACATTTGTGTTTTTCGTGGGAATCCTTGCAGGTCATATCGGAATCAGCGTTGATGAGGCCATATTGGATTACGCGGGCGATTTCGGCCTTGTACTGTTTATCTATGCCCTTGGCCTGCAGGTCGGCCCCGGTTTTTTCAGTTCGCTGGCCCATGGGGGTATAAAGCTGAACATGCTCGGACTGGCATTGGCTGTTGTGTCGCTTCTGATGGCCGTGGGGCTTACGTTTGTCACACCTGTGAGCCTTCCCGACATGATGGGTGTGTTCTGCGGTGCGTCGACAAATACGCCTGCGCTGGGAGGTGTGCAGCAGATGCTTGCACAGCTCGGCATACCGTCGGGTACACCTGCCCTTGGGTGTGCGGTGGCGTATCCACTTGGCGTGGTGGGGGTGATTCTGGCCATAGTGTTCATGAGGAAAGTTTTTGTAAGGCAGTCGGATATATCGTCGGCCCCGCTTCATGAGATTCCCAAACCTAAAATCACCGAGTTTGAGGTGACCAACAAGGGGATTGTGGGAAAGAGCGTGGCCGATGCCGCCCGGATGTTTGATTGCCATTTTGTGATTTCGCGTCTTTGGCGTGACGGGGTGGTGTCGATTCCGACCTCTACCACCGTGCTTGAGATGCACGACCGCCTGCTGGTGGTAAGCACACCTGAGGATGTGGAGCGCCTGCATGTGATTTTCGGGGAACAGGACAACACCGACTGGAATGATGCCGGGATTGACTGGAATGCTGTCGACCGCCAGCTTGTGTCGCACCAGTTCATTGTGACGCGCCGCCAGCTCAACGGCAAGACGCTTGGCTCGCTCAGACTCCGCAACCTTTATGGGGTGAATATAAGCCGGGTTTACCGAAGCGGTGTACCCTTGCTTGCAGCACCCGATCTGCGGTTGCAGTTCGGCGACAAAATAGTTGTGGTCGGTGAGCAGAAAGCTATCGACAAAATCGAACCGCTGATCGGTAACACCGTCAACACCCTGGATGAACCCAACCTGTTCGCCGTTTTCATCGGCATAGTTTTGGGTGTGGCATTGGGTGCGGTGCCGTTCCATTTCCCCGGGGTAGGCGTGCCTGTGAGCCTCGGCCTGGCTGGTGGCCCTATCATAATGGGTATCCTTGTCGGCACTTTCGGCTCGCGCTTCCATATGATTACCTACACTACTGCCAGTGCCAACCTGATGCTTCGAGCCATAGGGCTGTCGCTTTTCCTGGCATGTCTCGGCCTGTCGTCAGGCGCCGGATTCTTTGAATCGGTGTTCCGTGCCGAAGGGGTGATGTGGATAGGCATCGGAGCCTTCCTGACAATCGTGCCGGTGGTGTTGCTCGGCCTGGTTGCCGTGAGATTTATGCATCTTGATTTCGGCACGGTAACCGGCATGCTCTGCGGCTCCATGGCCAACCCCATGGCTTTGGAATATGCCAACTCCACCCTTCCCGGCGACCGCCCTTCAGTGGCTTATGCCACCGTTTATCCTATCAGCATGTTTGCCCGCGTCATCCTTGTGCAGCTGGTCATCCTCCTGCTGATGTAATCAGTCGGATTACAATATTGCGACCAAATAGTAAGCGAAGATACCGACGGCTAAAACCTCCGTCGGTATCTTCGCTTACTATTTATAACTTATAACTTACAACTTACAACTTAGAACGGGTATCCTATAGCTAGGTGGAATGCGAGGGATTTTCCGAATGATTCCATGTTGTAGTAGCCTTTCTTGCCGGTGTCGTAGGGGGCGTGGATACCTATGCCGAGGTCACCTCGTATAACGAGCATACCTATGTCGAAGCGGAGACCGGCACCTGTGCCTAGGGCAATGTCGCGCAGGAAGGTGGATGCCTTAAGCTGTCCGCCGGGACGGAGTGGGTCATCCTTGAGGAGCCACACGTTGCCCGCGTCGATGAATACGGCGCCGTGGAGGGGGCCGATTATTGGGAAACGGTATTCAAGGTTCATTTCGAATTTGAATGTACCGGTCTGGTCAAAGTAGCTGTCGCGCACATCCTCCGGCGGCCTGTATCTTCCCGGACCAAGGGAACGAACTGTGAATGCGCGGATTGAGTTGGCACCACCTACATAGAACTGCTCGGCATAGGGCACTTCCTTGGCGTTGCCGTAGGCATGTGCCGCGCCGAGGGCCACACGGCTCACCAGCCAGTTGTCGCCCCAAAGCCGGCGGTTATAAACGAGCTGGGTGGTACCTTTGACGAATTGTGAGAACGGTGTGCCGAACAATTCTTTCTCACCATGTTTACCGCATAGTTCGTAAACGCTCCAAAACAGGTTGCCGGCCTCTTGCAGGGTTGTCTGCCAGGTGATGGCGTTGTCGCGGTCAAATGCCCGGTCGTAGGTGTAAGTGTAGCTCAACTGGGGGATATACTGGCTGCGGAAACTCAGGGCTATCGCCGGGTTTGCATTGGTGATGGAGTCGAACACCTGGGTGGTGTTGAGCAGGTTTGTGTAGGTCAGTTTGAATGGTGTGAGGGTATGGGAGGAGTAGCGCGACGACTGCCAGTCGTAGTTGAACGAGAAATTGAACTGCGCCATCTTGAAATAGTGCGGGCGGTTAAGGATGTCGAAATCCAAAGTGAAACGCGTCCAGTTGAGGTTGCGGTTTCGGCGCTTGATAAAGCCGGGCGCGAGTAGCCGAGGCACTGCAAGAGAGGTCGATATCCCCAATTCATAGGAGTTGAACAGCGATGATTTGCCCTTGCCTGTCTGCCATTCGTAATTGCCTGTAAGGGTGACGTTGAATTGCTCGCCCCCGCCGAAAATATTGCGGTTGGTCAGGCCGAGAAGGATTCCTGGCCCGATATAGGAGTTTGATTTCGAGGAGGCATTGAGTTCGACGGTAGCTTCCAGGGGGGTGTCGAATGTGCAGTTCACAATTACGTTGAGTTTGCGGTCGTTGCGGGCGGAATCCGGCACCACGTCGATATTGATGGCGTTGAAAATCCCGAGACGGGCAAGGCGTGTCTGCGTTCTGTTCATGTCGCGAACGGCAAACACTTTCCCTTGTCGGAAGGTGACACATTCGGGGATGAGCTGGTGGCGCAGGCGCGACGGTTTCATCTGGATAAGGGTACCCCGCGAGGTGTGTATCGTGTCGGGGGTGCCCCCTCCCTGGTTACGGAATGCGTACACCGTTATGTCGCCTGTTGTGTAGCGCGCAAGCATAGGGGCGGGTATGTTGTTGGCCAGCATCATCCGAAGGTCTATTTTGAAAGGCTGGTTGATAGAGTCGGCGAGATACTCGATATAGTCGGGGCGGAAAAAGTAGAATCCCCGGTTTCGGAGTTTGTTTGTGATGCGCGTCCGCACGGCCGAAAGGGAGTCGGTAGAGTAGCGTTCCCCTGCACGCAGGTAGGGGTCGCGCATTGCGATGGAGTCGATGAGGTGGTTGAGCAGGCATGTGTCAGGCAGGAATCCGATTGAGTCGAGGGTGTAGGCCGGCCCCGTCTTTATTGTATAGCTTATCTTGGCCTTCTTGGGGTCTTTTTGGTCGATTGTCTCGTAGGAGGCATTCCCACGGAAGTAGCCGTTGTTGTCGAGGATTTCGTCGACCATGCGTGTGCGGATTTGCGGCCTTACGTCTGACACCAGTACCGGCTCAGACACAAGTTTGTCGTAGAGCCAGTGCTTGATTCCTTTGCCCGGATCGTCCCAGTTGTTGTAGACCCACAGCCCCACAGGGAAAGGCCATCGGTATTTCGGTGACTTGAATATCGCGTTGTTTGGCGGCACGCCTACGGCTTCTGTAATCTGCCCGGCCACCCCTTCGGGCACTTTGTCGCCTTCGGGAGCGGTGATGTCGATTTTTTTAATGCCGGTGTAGAGCTGTTCCCCTTCGGGGATTCGCTTTGTGGTGGAGCATGCGCCGACGATGAGCACACCGGCACACACGGCCAGTGTCTGCATTATGCGGCGTGTGCATGAGGTGGTGTTATCGGTCGGTTTCATTTTCGTGGTCAGTGTTGTCGGGTTTTATTGCTGATTTCTGAGTGTTGTCGGTTTTCGGCACAGGGCGGTCGCCCGGCGGTGGAACCTGGGCATGGGCAGCCTGTGCGGGTAGACCTTGTTGCGGTGGCTGCATCTGCGGGGTTTCAGGCCGTTTGTGCATGAAGTTGAACAGTTCCGACAGGCGTCCGATTTTCTTCTTGTAGACGAAACCTACGCCGGTCTGGGTTATTTCCCCTTCAAGGATGCTTTCGTAGCCGGTGTGACGGAACAGGCGCACATACATTGTTCCCGCTTTGTTGAGCATGTATTCGAACGAGATGTCGGCTATCAGGTTTTGCGCGAAGTTCTCATCGGCTTCGGCATCGGTGGTGTAGTTGCCGCCGACCACTATCTTGAAGCGGTCGTCGAACAGCGATTTGCTCACACGGTAGCTATAATTCATCGCTGTTGTGTTGGCTCCGTTGACAGTTTTGTCGTACTGGTTGATGCCGAACGATATGTCAACACCCTTTATGGCTGATGATGCCCAGGAGTTAAGTTGCGATTCAAGGAAGTTGAACAGCGCGTTTGTGCCTGCGTTGCCGCTGCTGATGGTCTGGGTGCCGCCGCTGCGGTAGGTGTTGTAGAGCAGCAGGTTCATAGCCTGGTTGGCACGTTGTTCGGGACTCATCGATTTGAGTTCGTTGGCAATTGTGATGTCGTCGGGGCATTCGAGGTCAAACATCACGTTCATCTGGTTGAGGGTGCCGGTTACGGTAAGCTCGACATCGAAGTTCACGACGCGGGAGTTTGTGCCGTCCTGTGCAACGTTTGCCCTGATTTGGTCGTAAGCCAGCACATGGAGTGTCGGGTTGAGCATGTCGCCGCTGAATTCCACATAGCTGCCCTCCTTGAAGTCAAACGATTTCTCACCTATCACCGGCACTGAGTATTTCACGAAGCCGTTGTTGATATTGATGCGCCCGGTGAAGTGTTCGTCGTTCATATAGTCGGTAGTGTAGTTCACAGTTCCCGACGAGTGTAGCTGCACCTTGCTTTTGCCTTGCGGGTCGAGTTCGACGTTGACGGTTGTGCCTGTCGATATGGTCAGACGTGCGTCGAGGTTCATCATCATCGAAGGAGACGCAATGGTGTCGGCATCGGCAACTACTGTCGTATCTTTGAAGTTGACGAATTTTACCATATCCTGGTTGCTACGTGATGTAAGCTCGTTTACGGCGTCGGCCATTACATAGGTCACGTTGGTGCCGGGCAGCAGGTTCATAGCCGCATCGACATCGAGGAATTGCATGGAGCCTTTCACTTTGGCATCAAGGTCGATGAATGCTTTGCCGTAGACCTGGCTCCGGCGTTGTTTTTTCGACCCTACAATCTGCATGTTCCGGGCTTGGAGCGCGAGATCGAGTTTCGGTGATGCCATCGACGACATGTCGACAGTGCCGTTGATTCCGAGAGGGTTGTTGTTCACCCCTGTGATTGTGAAGTTGTCGAATCTGACCACGTTATCCGTTACCGGGATTTTATCTTCGGAGAAACGGAACGGTGTGCCGAGCATCTCCACGTTGACGGTGGTTGTGTCGAAATCGAGGAATCCGTTGAATATGGGGTTGGCCATGTCGCCGGTTATGTCCATTTCGCCGTTGAGCACACCCGAGAGGCTTGCAGTGCCTTGCGGCAGAAATGGGTTTGCCACCGAGAGGGGGAACCTTATCATCTTGAAGTCGAGCAGGAATGGATGCTCGGCAGTGGAGTCGTTGAGGTTGCCTGTGGCCGTTATCGCCTTGACACCGTTGACCATCAGCGATGTGTTGGCGCGGATTGTGCCTGCGGTGTTGGTGCTGACATCAAGCGCAAGCTCGAAATCGCCTACTTTTTTCTTCCCGTAGTTGAACCCGGTGAGCGACACCGTGCCGTTGCCGTTGAGGTCGGGCTTTTGCCACGACAGGCGCATGTCGGCAGAGAGGTCGCCGGTAATAGGGGGCGCGAACGGGTTGAGCGCCAGCCAGTCGGATAGCTTTATGTCTTTCACCTTAAGGATTACGTCCTCCTGCAGTGAGTCGTTTTCCTGATGCTCCGTGAAAAGGTGCACGGAGCTGACGGAGTTGTGCAGGTCGAGATTCGCGTCGAGATGCTGCGATTGAAGGTTATAGCGGATGAAGTTGTCCTTGTTTATTTCCCAATCCTTATAACCGATAACGGGGTGGTATGGCACAAACCGGAGTTCGATTGTGTTCTTATCGTCGACACGTGCCATTGCCCCGAGGCTGTAGCCCGTTTCTCCCGCCAGGTTCTGTTGCTTGAAGATGAGGGCTATACGGTCTGCATTGATATAACCTTTGGCATCGACTGACGCGAATTGGTCGAAAGTGCCTGGACGGTTGCGCATCTTTGCCTCGAAAAGCATATAGTTGTTGCGTTGCTTCATCGAAAGGGTCAGGGTGTCGAGTTTTGTTTCGCCTGATTTTACACCGTCACAATAGGCGTTGAGTGTGAGCAGGCTGTCGTTAAGAGCGTTGACATGTAGGGTCTGGAATGATATGTCGCTACCGAGCAGGTAGTTCGACAGGATGTTGTCGGTTCCAGCCTGCAAGTTGAGGGAGAACGGGGGGAGGGCGCGTTGAAGTGTGTCGATTGCCAGGCGTCGGCGCTCCATGTCGCGGTTGAGAACCATGGCTGCCCATCCGAACCGTTTTGTCAGGGTGTCGAGCGGCACCGGCGCATAGAATTTCAGCGCCAGGTCGCGGTTGGTGAGAGCGGCATCGGTCAGGGTTGTGTCGGCATTGAATTCAATGGCTATATCGTTTGCATTGACGGCATCACCGGGCATATGCCAGTAGAGGTCGGCAATGTTGACATTCGCATAGATGGTCATGGGGCGTGCGGATGTGCGCCTTGTGGCTGCCACCGCCGGACGCAGGCGTGCGTTGCCGGAAAGGGTTATAGAACCATCGGCCGTGGTGTCGGATAGCGCGAGGGCGCGGAGGTCGATGTGGCGGATATTTCCGTCGAAGTTCCAATCATAGGTGTCGCCCGATAGGTTGCCGTCGGCTTTTAGCGAGAAGTTGGCGTTTCGGTTGCGGGATAGGGCCTCTATGGCGGCATGTCCGTCGGCCACAATGGCGTCAAGTGTCACATCGTCATAGTTCTTACCCATATATTCCACATGGTCAAGGGCTATTTTTGCTGTTGCTTTTGTTTTGGGCGAGAACGGGTCGATTCCCAACCCTGTCACGGCAACGGTCGCATCAATGTCGCGGGCACCGGCGAGGGGGAGGATTGACTGGATGGGGAAGGTGTTCATATCGAGGTTTACCTCATATGCTTCGCGGCGGTTATCCCACCTGGCGTCGAGGGCCACATCGCCTTTGCCGGTAACAGCTTTCAGAGTCCCTGCAATCACGCCTCGGTTGAGGCTGGTGGTGCCGAGAAGCCGCAGTGGCGGCAGGTTTACCTGGCGGCCTGTCTTGGCATCGAACAATGCCGGTTTTATGAAGTTGCCGTTTGGCAAGGAGCCGGTTATGCGCAGATTCCCTACGGCACGGTTTATGTCGGAATAATCGGCAATTGTGCCGGTCACGGCTATAGAGATGTGGCGGGGCAGGTCGGCACTCAGCCGTTTTATGTCTAGGTTGTTCATCCTTCCTTCGATGTCGGCTTGCAGGTCGAGCGGGGTGTAAGGGGGGAGTGTGGCTGCTATAGGGGCGGCCGCCGCCGGTGTGAGCTTTTTCAGGTCGTCGGGGCTTATTGAGGCGCTCAACCTGACGTCAAGCGGAGGATTGACGGTGTCAAACCCCATCATGGCGTCGAGTGTGATTTTTGATGCCGGGGTGTTTATAGAGAAACCGTGTGCCTGCATCGACAGGGAATCCATTTCGAACAGCCCGGATGCATCGAGTGCTATCCCGCAGCGTTCGCGGGCTGAAAGCTTGATGAGTGGCACGCGTATCTCGCTACCTCGGTTGGAAAACGAGTCGACGGCGATATGGATTTCGCTGGCTTCGATATATGCCGGGTCGAAATTTTCGGAAGGTATGGCACCTTTGGCCGCATATAGGGCATGAGAGCCGTCGAGCCTTAGTTTGGCGGCGGTTATAGACCAAGGGGTGACCACGGTGCCGGTCGTGTCGGCTTGGATTACGGGTGCCGGGTGTGATGCGATATATTCCTGTGTCGGGACGATGTATGTGGCATCAACACCCGAAATTGCTATTTCCCCGATGTTGATGGTGTTGTGGCGCAGGCTGATTTCCCCGTGTGTAAGTTCCGCAACTGGCAGGTTGCATGCCAGGCTGTCGATTGTGGGGAGCATCTGCATGCGGTAGCCGATTTTTTCGAGCCTTGCCTTGTCAAGGTTTATTTCCCATGTGGCAGGCGCGCTTTCTGATTTAGGGGCAGGCACGGTGTCGGGGGTCATAATCATGGATATGTCGCCGCCCGACGCGGTAAGCCGCCCGATGTCGATATGGTTGGAAAACAATCCGACATTTGCATCTTCGAGGCGTGCCAGTTTTACGGATGAGCGCATATAAAGAGCGGAATCGGGGGTGCCGAGATTAATGATGGCATCGTCGACAGAGAGGTCGCGCACCACGGCGTTCCCTCCCAACAGCGGCATGAAGGCAATGTCGGCAGCAGCTTTCCCGGCAGCAATGTCCATGCCGGGAGCCTGCATGCTCAGTGAGTCGATGGTGAGGTCGAGGGGGAAGCCGAGCCGCAGTTTTTTTACGGAGATGTGAATATCGCCCGACTTGTTGACGCTTTCCAGCGCCTTCTTGACCACCAGGTTTTGAACAGGAGGGAGGTAGAGCAACACTACGGCAAGAACCAGCAGCCCGATTATCCCGACTACCGACCACATGATTGTCTTTAAAATATAATTGATTACCTTCTTCACTGTTTCTCAAAAATAAATAGGTATGATGAGGTCATCATTACTTAAAAAGCCAAGATGACTTTGATGTTGAAACTGTTCCCCTCTCTGTGTCGCCCCTCTCCCCGGTTAATTAACATTGACGCCCCCTTGTTGGTTCAAAAGATGCAACGGCTTTTTGGCCGGGTTACCCGATAGGCAAATCGGGGTTACCTCAGTGTTATGGGAGCTATGACCCGTTGGCAGGTTTCATAGCTCCCATTGTTCACATAATCCCTATATCTGAGGCGTTTTATTTTTTTGCGTATAGCACGGGGTTGGTATCGGCGTCGTTATACATTTTCATCTGGCGGTAGACTTTCATGTATTTGCGGCCTGCTGCGATATCGTCGAGGAGGGTGTCGATTGCGTCGGTCAGGTCGGTACGCTGCTCGAGCAGGATTGCAAGTTTCCCGGCGCATTTTTCGCGATGCATGTCACCCGCATCCTCACGTTTGGTCTCGGCACGCATGTGGTAGATTTTGACTGCGAGGATAGAGAGGCGGTCGAGTGCCCATGCGGGGCTTTCGGTGTTTATGGTGGCATTTGCAAGGGGTGATACTCCGGCGTATTTCTCGCGGAACCATGTGTCGAGCTCCTCCACCATGTCGGTGCGTTCCTGGTTGGATGCGTCGATGCGTCGTTTGAGCGCCACGGCTTCAACGGGGTCGATGTCAGGGTTCCGAATCAAATCCTCCATGTGCCATTGGTTGACGTCGATCCAGTTCTTTGCATAAAGTATGGCGTCGATTGACCCTGCGGGATAGGGATTTGTGTAGGGGGCGTCAACAGTGTCGGTAATGTGGTAGCCGGCTGTCGCGCGGTCGAAAACCTCGTTGCAATTTTCGGTAAAAGTCATGGTAGATATGAATTTTAATTGTTTCTGATTCCTGTTATCTTGCGGGTGATTTAACCCGTTCTACGCAAAGTTAGGTAAAAAACAACACTCTGCAAGCCCCTTAGGCAAAAGAGATGTTACAAATCAAGCGCTAAATTTGTTCGTTATGTCGAAATGGGTGTATCTTTGCGTATAAAACATCGTAAAAAAGAAACTGAGATTTGAATCAATATAAGTCTGCCTGCGACTCAGGCAACAATCCGCGTAGGCTTACGAGTGTGCTTATAGCCAGGTTTTCGGCGTTGGGCGATGTGGCGATGACCGTGCCGGTGGTTTATAGCGCATGCCGTTGCTATCCTGAAATACGGTTCACCTTCGTGACACGCCGGTCGATGACATCAATCTTTATCAATCCGCCATCGAACCTGACGGTAGTGGGGGTTGATTTGGAGAAGGACTATAGCGGTGTCGCCGGGTTATGGCGTCTGTTCAAGGAACATCGCGACAGGTTCGGGTTTGACGGTATGATTGACCTTCACGATGTGCTGCGTACCAAGGTGTTCGGTGCATTCTGCCGCCTGCATGGCATCCCTGTCTCGGTTGTGAACAAGGGGCGCAAAGGCAAACGTGCCCTTACGCGCCGGCACGGCAAGGTGCTTTTGCCGCTTATCTCGATGCGTGCACGCTACCGTCAGGCTTTTCATGGCATAGGGTTGCCTGTCGAAAGCCGTTTCCATGGTCTTTTCGGAACGGGGAAAGGCTCGCCTGAGGCATTCGCGATGATTACAGCGCCGAAGCCGGAAGGTGTTAAATGGGTGGGGTTCGCCCCGTTTGCCAAACATGCTGGTAAAATCTATCCTCCGGCGATGATGGAGCAGGTTGTGAAGGAAATATCGTCGCTGCCTGATGTGGGTCTGTTCCTGTTTGGCGGGGGTGAAACCGAGTGTGAGATTTTGCAGACATGGTCGGAACGGTATCCATCGACTGTTTCGCTTGCCGGTAAGCGTTACGGTTTCCCGGCAGAATTGTCGTTGGTCAGCTGGCTTGACGTGATGGTGTCGATGGATTCGGCCAACATGCACCTGGCATCACTGGTATGCACGCCTGTGGTCAGTGTGTGGGGTGCGACGCATCCTTATTGCGGTTTCAAAGGCTGGCGTCAGAAAGAGGAGGATACCGTGCAAATGCCTATGACGTGCCGCCCGTGTTCGGTGTTCGGCAACAAGCCATGTTTCCGTGGTGACTGGCATTGTCTGCGTGGCATTGCCCCTAACGTGATAAGCGAACGGGTGATGAAATATTTGGAGTAACCGATGCAACATTCGTGAAACAAAAAATGTTTTATCCATAGGCGTTTGAATGCGCTTTTGAGGGATAAGTAAGTCATAAAGATTATTACAAAGATGGTTGCTTCGGCGGCGTTATATTTCCTGCCATCGGAAATATAGAATGATTTTACGGCTTACCTGACAACTATTTGTTTATAGACCATTACATTATTTATGTCGTCAATGTTACGTAGTAGCCGGTTGCCGGCCACTTTACTTGTTGCCGTTGCCTCGGTGTTCGCGGTGTCGGCTGAAATTCCTGTGAGCTATTACCGCACCGCCTCCGGCAAGAAGGAAGGGGAATTGAAAACAGCTCTTCACAAGCTTCTGTATAACCATACCGAGGTGTCATCCTATAACGCCCTTCCCGATTATTTCCGCCGCACCGATGTGTATCCCCAGGATAACGGACGATATGGCGAATGGTGGGATATGTATGGCAACATACCCCTGTATGTGCGTAACGGTTTCCGGGGGCTTAACCGCGAGCATTCTTTTCCGAAAAGCTGGTGGGGCGGCTCAACCACCACGCCTGCCTATGTCGACCTCAACCATCTTTATCCTTCGGAGGCAGCAGCCAATATGGCCAAAAGCAATTACCCGTTGGGCGAGGTGCAGACCCCGAAATTCGACAACGGAATCACGCAGGTGGGATATGCCGTGCTGGGGCAGGGGGGTGGTGCCTCGCAGGTGTTCGAACCTGACGACGAGTATAAGGGTGATTTCGCCCGCACGTATTTCTACATGGTGACGTGTTATCAGAACCTGCAGTGGAAATATACCTACATGGTTAACAATAACGATTATCCCACCCTCAACCCGTGGTCGGTCAGCCTTCTGTTGAAATGGCATAAGGAAGACCCCGTGAGCCAGAAGGAGATTGACAGAAACGAGGAGGTTTACCGCATACAGGCCAACCGCAACCCGTTTATCGACTATCCCGAACTGGCCGACTATCTCTGGGGTTCGAAAAAGGGGCAGATATGGATTCCCGGCTCGTCGCAGGAACCTGCCGGGGATCCCGAACTGGTGACCCCCGTGCAGGGAATGGCTCTGGAATTCGGGGAAACGGCCATCGGGACGACCAATACCTCCAGCCTGTTCTTCCAGGGGCAGAACCTGAAGGGCAGTCTGAGCATAATGATTTACCGTGGCGACAAGGATATGTTCAGTGCCGATGCCTCGAGCATATCGGCTTCGGTGGTTAATTCCGATAACGGTTATTGGCTTAAGGTCAAGTATGCCCCCACCGAGCTTGGAACCCATGAATCGCGCCTGCTCATTTCCGACGGAGGCCTGGAAGAGTCGTCGCGTGCGGTGATTCTGCGCGGAGAATGTCTGCCTGAGCCTGAACTGCACGATTTCAAGGCTCTTGCCGCTACGGATGTCACGTCGACATCATATACTGCCAATTGGGAGGTACCTGCCAATGACGTAGTTGACTATTATGTGGTTACACGCACCGTCTATGCCGACGGCGCTGCGGCATCGGAAGATATTGAAGCCGATACCAACGAGCTTTTGGTTGACGGTTGCGAGCCTGGCACGCGCGAAAGCTATAATGTAAGGTCGGCACGCCTGGGATTCTTCTCGGCACGTTCCAATGAAGTGTTCGTCGATCTCGAGTCGGGTGGAATCATGGATGTTTCGGTTGATAACCCGCTTGGCTGGGCTTATATAGAAGGTGGTGTAAGGCTTGTGTGCGGCACCCCTCATACGGGATGCCGGGTGTATGACGCATCAGGGCGCCTGGTGCGTATGATTCCTGAGATTGGGAATAATGTTGAAATCATGCTTCCCCGTGGTGCGTTCTTTATCGTGACCGACCAGCAGCGCACCCCGCTGAAGGTGCTTATACGCGACTGACATTGTTTTCGCGACAGATATTTTAGGCAATCTCTTAATGTGATTTTGAATCCATGACAGATAGCATTGATGGCGCCGCTTCACGCAAGTGTGCGATGTTGATAATAAACCCCATTTCGGGCACGGGAAATAAAAAGAACGTGCCCGAAATGGTTGCGGGGCGGTTGAAGGAATTCGGATTTGACCTTGATGTTCGGTTCACCGGCGGACGGGGGGATGCCACGACACTTGCGGCCGAAGCCTCGGCAAAGGGTTACGGGTGTGTCCTTGCCTGTGGCGGTGACGGCACTGTAAATGAAACCGCCCGTGCATTGTGTGGGAGCAATACGGCGATGGGAATCCTTCCGGCAGGTTCGGGCAACGGCCTGGCACGTCATCTGGGCATACCGATGGATATATCCTTGGCTCTCGACATAATCATGAATGACAACATAGTGGCGTCGGACTACGGAACAGTCAACGGCCTGCCGTTTTTCTGCACTTTCGGTATGGGTTTTGACGCCGCTGTGAGCCATCGGTTCGCACGTCAGAGCCGTCGCGGGTTGCTGAGTTATGTGAAAAGCGCGATATCGGAATATGTGCAGTTCCGTCCGCAGACCTATGCTTTAAGCGCAAACGGCAAGGTGTTGACCGAGAAGGCATTCCTTGTGGCGGTTTGCAATGCCTCGCAGTGGGGTAACAATGCCTATATCGCGCCGCATGCCAGCATTACCGACGGTTTGCTTGATATTACGATAGTCCATTCCGGCTCGCCTATCGATGCCGCAGTCATGGGGATGGATATTTTCACCGGCTTCATCAATAAAAACACCATGGTGCACTGTTTCCGTGCCCCTGCCGCCGTGATATACCGTTCGAAACCGGGAGAGGCGCATATCGACGGAGAACCGATGATGATGGACGATATTCTCGACATAAAATGCCACCAAGGGGCATTGCGCATTTTCACACCGCTCGAGCATGACAGCTTCCGTCCTATCGTGACCCCGATTAAAGAAATGTTGCGCGACGCGCGCATATCGCTTTCCCATCTGCTCCGTCTGTGAAGCCGGGCAATGACCTGATTTCAAGGGGGAGACTGCCCTTTCGGGAGAAAGGGTGCCGCATTGTTTAGTATATGTGTACAAACATTTTTTTTTGTTAAAACATCCGCCTGGACGTAACCTATAATAGGTGCGGGTAGAAAAATTTATGTAATTTTAAAACCGAAAACCTCTTGGAGGCGGCGGTGTTGTTCATCCGGCACCGGCCTTTTGAGGCAGACCAATCATAACCTGGTAAATCATAACCAATTATTTGTTGTAAAGATATTGCAGTCAAAGCGATTCAGTGCGGCGTATGAGACCTATAAAAGTTGGAATAATCGGCTTGGGACGCATGGGGGGCTTCTATCTTAATGAGTTTAGGAAAAGTCCCCGGTGGGAAGTCGTAACCATTTGCGAGTTGAACGAATCACGTCATGACGAAATCCGTGCCGGTGTGCCGGGTGTGAAGGTCGTGACGAACGATGATGAAATTTTCAATGACCCTTCTATCGACGCAGTGGTGTTGTCGGCGTTGGCCGATACGCGTCTAAGCCGCATACGCAAGGCTGTGGCATCCGGTAAACATATAATTGCCGAAAAACCGATTGCCGACACTCCTGAAAACGAATGGGAGGCGGTGAGGCTGGCCGAGTCGGCCCCGGTTATTTCTACGGTCAACCTCTATATCCGCAATTCGTGGTATCTGGAAACACTCAAGGAATGCATCGAGTCGGGTGATATAGGTGATTTGGCCGTGGTGCGTGTATGCCATATGACCCCAGGGCTTTCCCCTGGCGAAGGGCATGAGGCTGAAGGGCCGGCTTTTCATGATTGCGGCATGCACTATGTGGATGTGGCACGTTGCCTGGCCGGTTCCGAATTCAAAACATGCCGTGCGCAGGCTGTGCGGATGTGGGCATATAAGGATCCGTGGTGGTTGCAGTGCCATGGCACGTTTGAAAACGGTGTGGTATATGACATAACCCAGGGGCATGTGTACGGGCAGTTGTCGGCCGAGCAGACCCATAACTCCTATATCGACATAATCGGTACGAAGGGGATTGTGAGGATGTCGCACGATTTCAAGAACGCCGTGGTGGAATGGCATGGCGTTGACAGGACGCAACGAATAGAACGTGCCTACGGGGGTAAGAATATCGACAGGCTGATAGAGCTTTTTGCCGATTCGATTGAATCGGGCAGACGCGACAGCCGCCTGCCCTCGTTCCGCGATTCGGCCATCGCGTCGGAGTTCGCATGGAGGTGCCTTCATGATGCAGCCACACATGACCTCCCTATCCGGGGCACTTCGGAGGAACTTGAAATGATTCATGAGCGCCGCCGCACAATGACCGAAGGTTACGGACTGCTGAACCGGCAGACATTTGGGAGATGAGGCTGCCGCCTTTCCCGGTCTGCTTCTTAAAATAAATGACAATAATCAATAATAGAATAACGACATGTCACAGCAACTACTTTTTATAGGCAACCTCGGTGCAGGTGAGATAATGGTCATCGCGCTGATAGTGCTCCTTCTTTTCGGAGGGAAGAAAATTCCCGAGCTGATGCGGGGCATCGGCAAGGGTGTCAGAAGCTTCAAGGAGGGGGTTAACAATATCGAAAAGGATATTGAGAACTGCGCGGAGGAACCCAAAAAATAGTCAGGGATACTGAAGCCGGGATATCCCCCCTTAGGCATCCCTTCTCATAACCAATCATATTAATCACATAGATAAATTATGTCATCACAGATCTCAAGGAGACAATTCCTTAAATCGGGTGCTACGGCGGCTATCGGTCTTGCCGTTGTGCCAAACACCGTTCTTGGAAAAACTTACGGACATACGGCTCCCAGTGACAAACTCAACATCCTTGGTGTGGGAATCGGCGGCCGCGGCTCGGCAGTGCTCGACGGCCTGAAGAGTGAAAACATCATCGGTCTTTGCGACGTCGACTGGTCATATGCCGACCATGTGTTCAAGAAATATCCCGGTGCCAAGAAGTTTAACGACTACCGCAAGATGTATGACGCCATGCTCAAGGATGCCGATGCGGTGATGGTGGCAACCGCCGACCATACGCATGCAATCATTGCAGCCGACGCCATGGCGGCAGGGAAGCACGTGTATGTTGAAAAACCGCTTACACACACCGTTTACGAATCGCGCCTGCTCACCAAACTGGCCGACAAGCATAAATTGGCTACACAGATGGGTAACCAGGGTGCGTCGGGCGAGGGTGTACGCCAGATTTGCGACTGGATCTGGAACGGCGAAATCGGCGAGGTGACCAAGGTTGAAGCTTTCACCGACCGTCCCATCTGGCCGCAGGGTCTTTCACGTCCTGAAAAGGGGATGAAGGTGCCTTCGACAATGAACTGGGACGCATTCCTGGGCCCGGCTCCCGAACGTCCCTATCACTCATGCTACACCCCCTGGAATTTCCGTGGCTGGTGGGATTTCGGCACAGGCGCCCTCGGCGATATGGCGTGCCATATCCTTCACCCGGTGTTCAAGGGTCTGAAGCTCGGCTATCCCACAAAGGTTCACGGCAGCTCGACATTGCTGCTCAACGAATCCGCCCCCAATGCGCAGATGATCAAATTCGTGTTCCCCGCACGCGACAATATGCCTAAGGTGGCTATGCCCGAGGTTGAAGTTACATGGTATGACGGCGGTCTGATACCTCCCCGTCCCGCAGGGCTTCCCGATGGTAAAGACCTCAACTATGCAGGTGGCGGCGTGATTTTCCACGGCACCAAGGATACGCTTATCTGCGGCTGCTATGGGGAGCGTCCCTACCTTCTGTCGGGTCGCGAGCCTAAGGTTCCGTCGCTGGCACGCAAAGTCGAACTTTCGCACCAGATGGACTGGGTGCGCGCATGTAAGGAGGATCCGTCGGTACGTATCCCGTCGGCATCCGATTTCAGCGAGGCTGGCCCGTTCAACGAAATGGTGGTGATGGGTGTGCTTGCAGTGCGTCTGCAGGGTCTTAACCAGGTGCTCGAATGGGACGGCCCGAACATGCAGTTTACCAATATCCCCGAGGATGCCATGATCCGCACCGTAATCAAGGACGGGTTCCAGATCAAGGACGGTCACCCGACATTCGACAAGACATGGACTGAGCCGGTCAATGCCCGTCAGTATGCCAACGAGATGATCAAGCACACATACCGCGACGGCTGGAAGCTGCCCGATATGCCTGCGTGACAGCATGTGATTCCATACGTAAGGCATAATTTTACGACTTACTGATAAACAACCGATAACCAAAACAACACAACAAAAACATAATCATGAAAAAACTTCTTTTGTTCGTTCCCGCAGTAGCTGCCCTGGCTTTGGCATCGTGTGGTAACAAAAATAGCAATCAGGCAGCCGAAGAGGCAGCAACAGATTCTGTGGCCCAGCCGTCATATACCCTTCTCGACAAGGAGCAGGTCGACCTGGCTTCTTTCCCCCAGGATGCCGACGGATATTATGTGATTTTCAATGGCAAGGATTTCACCGGCTGGCGCGGATACGGCAAGGATACCGTGCCTGCACGCTGGACTGTTGAGGACGGTGCCATCAAATTCAACGGCGCAGGTGGCGGCGAAGCCCAGACCGGCGACGGTGGCGACATTATCTTTGCTAAAAAGCTTGGCAATTTCGAACTGGAAGTGGAATGGAAGGTTTCCAAGGGTGGTAACTCCGGCATCTTCTACCTGGGCCAGGAAGTTGTGACCAAAAACGATGATGGTTCGGAACAGCTTCAGCCTATCTATATCTCGGCTCCCGAATACCAGGTGCTTGACAATGCCAACCACCCCGATGCAAAGCTCGGTGTAGACGGCAACCGCATGTCGGCTTCACTCTACGACATGATTCCTGCAAAACCGCAGAACCAGAAGCCTTTCGGCGAATGGAACAAGGCAAAAATCCTTGTTTACAAAGGCACTGTGGTTCACTCGCAGAACGACGCCAATGTGGTTGAATACCATCTGTGGACTCCCCAGTGGACAGAAATGCTCCAGAACAGCAAATTCAGCGAAACCGCATGGCCCCTTGCATTCGAACTGCTCAACAACTGCGGCGGCGAGAACCGCGAAGGTTTCATCGGCTTCCAGGATCACGGCGACGATGTGTGGTTCCGCAATATCCGTGTGAAACCCCTTGACTGATAGGTCGTTTATTTGACAAATATACCGATGCCCGGTTGAATTATTCGCGACGATTGTTCACCGGGCATCTCTATTATTAATTTCTAAAGATTGTAAATACATGAAACTCAGAATGATATTGGGAGGGGTATGCATGCTGACGGCAGCTTCGGCTGTGATGTCGTCATGCTCTACAGCTTCTGCCAACGGGGAAACCCCTGCCAAGAAGGAGGTAGGGTTGCAGCTCTATTCAATGCGCGGCCTGATGGCTCCGGGTGCGAAATATGAGAACAACCTGCCTGCATTGCTCGACACTCTCGGAAAGATGGGTTATACACATTTCGAAGCGGCAAACTATGATGCCGGTAACGGCACGTTCTACGGCCTCAAGCCTGAGGAATTCAAGAAAGCCGCCGAAGATGCCGGGGTGAAGATAACCTCGTCGCACACCGGGCGCACGCTCAGTCCTGAAGAAATAAAGAGCGGTGACATGTCGGAATTGACAGCCTGGTGGGATAAGGCCATCGCCGACCATAAGGCTGCCGGTATCTCATACATCGTGGTGCCGGGCGTGTGGACACCTGCCACCTTGGCCGAATTGCAGAAACAATGCGAGGCGTTTGACGAAATCGGTCGCCGTTGCGCCGGGCAGGGGGTGAAATTCGGTTATCATAACCATTCGTTCGAGTTCAATAAAATCGAGGATGTGCCGATGCTCGACTATATGATCGAGCATACCGACCCTGAAAACGTGCTTTTCGAAATGGATGTTTACTGGGCGGTTATAGGCGATGCTAGCCCTGTTGATTATTTCAACAAATATCCCGGCCGTTTCAAACTGCTCCATATAAAAGACCGCCGTGAAATCGGTCAGAGCGGCATGGTTGGTTTTGACGCCATTTTCAACAATGCCGACAAGGCTGGTATGGAAGGCTATTATGTCGAAATCGAGGAATTTACCAATGGCGAAGAGAACGGGGCCAAGGAGAGTGTCGACTATCTGGTTGGCGCCGATTATGTAAAGCCTTCGTATGCCAAGGCTGCCAATAACTAAACTGCAGTTGTTGTAAATATGCGATTTTCAGTAACCCGGATGCTTTTTTAATGTTGTCATCACGTCCCGGTAAAAGCCGGGGACGGTGTCGCATTAGGATAAGTGTCCGGGTGCTGTAATGATTAAACCTGTAAATAAATCCGGGTATGTCGGAATCAGAAAACCAAATGACTTTTTGGTCGCATCTTGAAGCCCTGCGCTGGGTGCTGATGCGAATCGTACTTGTTTATTTAGTGTTGGTGGGGGTGTGCTTTGCATTTATGCCGCACATTTTCAACTCCGTGATTTTAGGGCCGACATCTTCCGATTTCATTCTCTACCGATGGCTCGGCGGGTTGGGTGGCTACGGCACATTCTTTCCTGATTTCGGGTCGGATTTCAAGGTGGATATAATCAACGTGAAGCTTGCTTCGCAGTTTATAACCCATATAAGCACGTCGTTCTGCCTGGGGTTCCTTTTGGTGTTCCCTTATCTTATAAGCGAGGTGTGGATGTTTGTGCGCCCGGCTCTTTATGACGGGGAGCGTCGGAGTGTGCTTGCGTTGCTTGGATTCGGCGTGCCTATGTTCTATCTGGGGTGTGCCACCGGTTACTTCCTGGTTTTCCCGTTCACGTTCCGCTTTTTGGCGCAATATGAACTTAGTTCCGAAATTACCAATATGATTTCGCTGGGTTCGTATATCGACAATTTCCTGATGCTGATTTTTGTGATGGGGGTTGTGTTCGAGCTTCCCTTCGTGACGTGGATTCTGTCGCGTATGGGCATCGTAACCGCCGCTTTCCTCAAGCGCTACCGGCGCCAGGCTGTTGTTACGCTCCTAGTGCTTGCCGCCATCATCACCCCTACAGGCGACCCGTTCACCTTGATGATTGTGTTCGTGCCTCTCTATCTGCTTTATGAACTCAGCATAGTGCTGGCCCATAAGAAGCGACGTGTTGAAGATGAGGATGCCATGGCATCGGTATAACCATGAGGCTTGTATTTGGCGCCGGATGGATTCCGGGTGCTTAAGTTAGTTGGGCGAAATGGAAAATGTTTGATATTGAGAAGGATGGGTGCGATTGAGATTGAGGATTTGGGTCATCCCGGGGTGGAATGTTTCTCGGGGCTGACCGAGGCGCAGTTGCGTAACAGGCTGGAGCCGGATAAAGGGGTGTTCATTGCGGAAAGTCCCAAGGTGATTCGTGTGGCGCTTGATGCCGGTTATGAGCCTGTGTCGCTGTTGTGCGAGCGCAGGCATATCGAGGGGGATGCGGCTGATATTATAGAGCGTTGCGGTGATATACCTGTCTACACAGGCGACAGGGATGTGCTTGCCGCCCTGACCGGCTACACGCTTACGCGCGGGGTGCTTTGCGCCATGCGGAGGGGGTGTGAGCGTTCGGTTGAGGATGTTTGTCGCGGGGCGAGACGTATTGCCGTAATCGACGGGGTTGTTGACACCACCAATATCGGGGCTATATTCCGATCGGCGGCCGCGCTCGGTATCGACGGGGTGTTGTTGACCAGGTCATCATGCGACCCTCTGAACCGTCGTGCTGTCAGGGTGTCGATGGGTTCGGTTTTCCTTGTGCCTTGGACTTGGCTTGACGCGCCGGTGCAGTCGTTGAATACGCTGGGCTTCCGAACTGTGGCGATGGCATTGACCGACAGGTCGGTTTCAATCGACAATCCGCAGCTCATGGCCGAACCCCGGTTGGCAATCGTGCTGGGTACGGAGGGTGACGGGCTTGCCGCCGAAGTTATTGCTTCGACTGATTATGTGGCGCGCATACCTATGTCGCATTGCGTTGATTCGCTCAACGTTGCTGCGGCATCGGCGGTAGCATTCTGGCAGTTGAGATGTCACGATTCAGGGTGTTGAATTAGGTTTGATAGGGGACGTGAATGGGCGTGAAATTTTTTTCATGCAAAAAAGTTGCGATAAATTTTGGTGATTCAAAAAAACTGCGTAACTTTGCACCCGTTGAACGAGCAATCATATTCTTGATGCCCCGTTCTATAGCGAATTTTGAAATTGATTGTCTTGTGGTGTAATGGTAGCACGTCGGATTCTGGTTCCGCCTGTGGGGGTTCGAATCCCTCCAAGACAACTGATTTTGATGCCGCGAATTTGGTAAAACCGAATTCGCGGCATTTTTTATATAGCCATAGGCAATGGCGGTAGGTGGCGATTAGTCAGAACCGATGGATTTCGGTTCTGACCGATATTATTATATGCTGCTGGACGGACGGAGGTGCGTAGAGGGGGCGGAATGTGTTTTTAGGATTTTATTTTTTGAAAGGAGTTGTAAATCTCTTAAGCAGAGATGTATCTATGCTGCAAAGTTACTCTTTTTCTGAATAGCAAGCAAGCCGCGCAATAAAAAGCCTTCGTTTTCCTAAGGCTCTTCCTCACCTTTGTTGGAATCAGAAATATGCTATTATCCATGTATCATTATCAAGCCAACGCTTGAACGGCAGGTTTCATTTTAATTTTAAATGAAACCTGGTATCGATACATCTCTGCTTAAGAGATGTACCGGCATCAGATTGAGCCAGGTTTTGTCAGTCTTATGTTAATTTGATGTATGGCAATGATTTATGTTGTGCATGCAATTATGGAAACCTCTGTTATGGAACACACGCCGCAAACAGGGGGAGAAGAGCTGTTCCCGAAAGTCGGGGTGGTTTGATTTTTCCTTGCGTTATTGATTTCACGCAGTTTTTGCAACCGCTTGTTTATATGGGTTCCACTGTAGGACGTTCTGAGTCGGTGGCAGATGATGCCATGAGGCATTGTGCTGTTGCCGGGGATGTCGAGGTGCGGTTTTCAGATATTGCCGAAAGGGTGAGATGCTGTAAGTCGGCATCTACGGCCAAGGGGTATCTTGCCGTCCTGGGTAGGTTGGAGCAATATTGCGGATGCGGCAGTTTGTTGTCGGGGCAGGTTTCAGCTGATTTTGTTACCGGTTTCGGCCGGTTTCTTGCCGAGGAGAAGTTGACGGCGGCCACTGTTGCCATGTACAAGCGCACGTTGCGGGCCTTGCTGAAAGATGCGTTCGGGCAGCAATGTGCCGGGGTGATAAAGGCGGCGTTTGCCGATGTTGTTTCCGCGAATGAAACCGATACGCGCGGCATCACTGCCGACGAACTGCGCCGTGTGGCATATGCCGATTTGGGCGGTTCGCCATGGCTGATGCGTGTTCGTGATGTGTTTATGATGTGTGTTTATGGCTGCGGGCTGCCGTTGGGCAAACTTAAGCAGGCGCTGGCAGCGGAACCGGGCTCAGGAATGATGGATGATGACGTCGACGCTGCCTGCGGCTTCGCACGGTTTCCTGCTGCAAAATGGATGCAGGAGGGTGCGGCGGCATTCGGGCGCGTACACGGCACGGGGATACGGGAATATCTGGCCGGGCTGTCGGAATCCACTTATATAAAAGGGTTGGGGGCAATAGGCACCGTATTGCAATTGAAGCATCCGCTCACGCCTAAGTCGGCGGTTGACGGATGGATTGCCGTAGCGCAGTCAATCGGGGTGCGTGGTGCGGTTATTGCGGCTGCCGTTACCGGCGACACGGCCTATAGGAAGATAATGGGGGATGAGTTTGACGATACCACACGGGAAGAGGGGGTGCAGGCCGCATGCCGGGTGGCGGGGGCGATTACCGATTTGACCGAACGATGGTATGCCATGCGCTGTTTTGCCGATAGTCCCGAAGATGTGTCGGCGAGAATTAAGGGGGGAGAGGTAGTTGAAGGGAAGGTGGAGACATTCATCCCGGTGGCGTCGCAGGGTGGCAAGAATATGGCTGCCGGTGACAGGCTGATGGGGAAGATGCTGTTTTTCCGTTGCACGTCGGCCGCAGCGGTTGTGTTGAAAAACCGCCTGGGGAGGGGTGTGCATGTGTTTTCGTTTCACGACAGCGAACGCACGCCTGCCTTTATCAACACCGACGAGATGATGGCATTTATGTTCCTGGCTGATGTTGCCGGTGATACGATACGCTATTTTTTCCCGGATGAAACCGAGGCGATGCCTGAATTTTCGGCAAACGAACGGGTAATGGTTACCAACGGCAATTTTACAGGGCATGTGGGGTTGATTGACAAAGTGGGGAAAGACCGTCTGCGTGTGGTGGTGCGCATCGAGGCGATGAACGGCGCTATTGTGACGGCTGAAATCCCTGCCAAATTCCTGCGTCCGGCATCGTGACGGGCATTTCCGTGATGCAGACGGTATTGTCAATTTTGGGGTAAAATTTAGGCAAACTCCGAGGGGGAGATGAATATAACTTCGGAATTTCAAGATTCGATAAATGGCTATGGTTGTCGGTGTTAATTCGGCTGGGGCGGTTACGGTTCCAATAAGCAAGCGCATGACCGACGTGGAGCTTTGCGCAGCTGTCGACGCTGCAAACCGGGCGTTCGACCTTCGTTATGACGAAGGGGTTGACACCGCTGCCGAATGGAAGCGCGTATGCCGGATATACAGGGAAATAGAACGCCGTATGGCGGAGGCCGCGATGTCTGACATCAGTCGGTGCGCCATGCTGACGGAGGCTCTCCGCAGCCTTATCAACGGGCGGCGGTCGCCAGGCTCTCGCGGGAAGGATGAGTGGTTTTACACGCTTATTGATGCCACGATGGGGATTATAGAGGCATACCGGGCCAATCCCGCCACCCTTCCGCCCCATATGATTCTCCCGCATCTGCGTTTTGCCAAACAGTCATTCCCCCGCCTCGACCACATAACCCTCCCCCTGCTTTCCGCCTTGGAGGGCCATCGACCTGTAGAGACGGGATAGCATCCCGTCTCAGCATCCCGTCTCAGATAGCATCCCGTCTCAGATAGCATCCCGTCTCAGATAGCATCCCGTCTCAGATAGCATCCCAGTTCCAGGTAATATCCCCGTCCCGGATAGGGATCCCTTTTCGGGATGGCTTTGGCCGAATATAATTTTGCGATAATATGCACTTAACCAGCCTCAGAAACCGTTATGGAATAGACGGGGAGGCTTATCGGGTTCTTTTTGAAACGTAGATGCTATCGGAGACGGGATGCTGAGACGGGATGCTGAGACGGGATGCTATCCCGTCTCTACAGATACAGATTGAGATAACATTAAAGAAGCACATCATAATGGAAAAGTTTAACATTGCCGTGGCCGGCACGGGATATGTCGGATTGAGTATCGCCACATTGCTGGCGCAGCATAACCGCGTGACTGCTGTTGACGTGGTGCCTGAAAAGGTCGACATGATCAACCGCAGGCAGTCGCCAATCCAGGATGAGTATATTGAAAAATACCTGGCCGAAAAGCAACTGGATTTGACGGCGACCCTCGACGGGGCGTCGGCCTACCGCGATGCGGACTTTGTTGTGATTGCCGCCCCGACGAACTACGACCCGGTAAAGAACTATTTCGACACATCGCATGTGGAGGAGGTCATCGACCTGGTTCTGAGTGTCAATCCTGATGCCGTTATGGTAATCAAGTCGACAATCCCCGTGGGATATTGCAGGTCGCTTTACCTGAAATATGCCGCCCGTGGTGTGGAGCGCTTCAATCTGCTGTTCTCGCCCGAGTTCCTGCGTGAAAGCAAGGCTCTTTACGATAACCTGTACCCATCGCGCATCATCGTGGGTATTCCAAAGATGATCGACCATGAGGCTTATGCCAGTGAAAACGGGATAATCAGCCGTGTGGCCGATATTGAAAAACTCGACAAAGCCGCCCATGTGTTTGCCGCCTTGCTCCGGCAGGGGGCTTTGAAGGAGGATATCCCGACCCTGTTCATGGGGCTTAAGGAGGCCGAGGCGGTGAAACTTTTCGCCAATACCTATCTTGCCTTGCGTGTGAGCTACTTCAACGAGCTCGACACCTATGCCGAGGTCAAAGGGCTGGATTCGCAGGCAATCATCGAAGGGGTAGGGCTTGACCCGCGAATCGGCACGCACTATAACAACCCGTCGTTCGGCTATGGCGGCTACTGCCTCCCCAAGGACACCAAGCAGCTTTTGGCCAACTATGCCGATGTGCCGCAGAACATGATGTCGGCCATTGTGGAGAGCAACCGCACCCGTAAGGATTTCATCGCCGACCAGGTGTTGAAAATGGCCGGGTACTATAATTATTCGGCACACAACGCCTATGGCACCGCCCCAGAAGGTGAATGCGTCATAGGGGTGTACCGCCTGACGATGAAGTCGAACTCCGACAACTTCCGCCAGTCGTCAATCCAGGGCGTGATGAAGCGCATCAAGGCCAAAGGCGCCACCGTGATTATCTACGAGCCGACGCTTGCCGACGGCACCACCTTCTTCGGGTCGCGCGTGGTCAACGACCTCGCCGAGTTCAAGCGCCTTTCACGTGCCATCCTCGCCAACCGCACCGACCCCTCCCTTGCCGACGTGTCGGAAAAAGTCTACACCCGCGACCTCTTTGCCCGCGACTGAATTGTGGAACATACCGCTGACAAATGACAACATCGGTAAAGACCTCTAATTCCCAAATTGCCAAGAACACCCTGTTTCTGTATGTCAGGATGTTGCTGACCATTCTTGCTAATCTTTATGCTGTAAGGGTTGTTTGGCAAGTGCTTGGCATTGATGATTATGGGGTGTACAATGTGGTAGGTGGTATTGTGGCCATGTTCGCATTTCTGAATAACGCTATGATAGCCTCTTCTCAGAGGTTTATCTCATTTGAACTTGGAACAGGTAATGCCGATAGGCTACGCAAGGTGTTCAGTATTTCTGTAACGGTGCATGTTATGCTTGCATTAATTATTTTGATATTAGCTGAAACAGCGGGGCTTTGGTTTCTAAATGCGAAACTGAACATTCCTGATGGGCGTATGGTAGCGGCCAATTGGGTTTATCAATGTTCGATTATTGCATTTATGGTGAAAGTGGTCAGTGTACCTTATAATGCCTGTATCGTTGCTCATGAGCATATGAAGGCGTTTGGTTATTTGGGCATATTAGAAGCTATGTTTAAGTTGGGAATTGTGTTTATGTTGATGCTAATCCCCGGTGACAAGCTCATTGTGTATGCGCTGTTGGTTCTTGGTGTCTCTGTGACGATGCGTGTTATTTACGGGAGTTACTGTCGCCGGAACTTCACGGAATGCCGCTACCATTACGCAACTGATCATAACCTTATGCGCGACATGTTTTCGTTTGCAGGATGGAGCTTTATAGGCAATCTTGGTTTTTCTGTTCGCGATCAGGGGCTCAACATCATATTGAATATGTTTTTCAATGTGGCTGTTAATGCAGCCAAAGGGATTGCAAATCAAGTTGGAACAGTATTAAATGGGTTTGCTTCCAATTTCACGATGGCAATTAATCCACAGCTTACTAAACTATATGCTGCAGGTGATATTCAAGGTATGGTTCAATTGCTCATCAATGGATGTAAAATTTCATTATTATTGATGTCGGCAATTGTGGTACCTCTGATATTCTCTGCGAATGTATTGCTCCGACTATGGCTGGGCGAGATTGCACCATACACCATTGGCTTTCTTCAGTTAGTTCTCCTTATGTCGTTGGTAGATTGTGTAATTAGCCCTATTACGACGTCTTTACAGGCAACGGGCAACATAAGGAAATTCCAAATAATTATTTCCATTATAATGATTGCCAATATTCCATTGGCATGGCTTTGGTTGAAATTCGATCTTAACCCATATTTGGTTATGGTTGTGGCTATAATAACATCTGTGATTGGTCTTATAGCCAGGCTTATGTTACTTCATGAATTGATTCCGTTTTCTTATAGCAAATTTATCAAGAAAGTGTATGGCCGTACAATTCCGTTTATATTTATAATTGGGTGTACTGCATGGGCTGTTTATCCATTATTCCGTGATAGTTTAACAGGTATTATAGGCTTTTTCGGAGTGGAATGGAGTGCCTGTTTGATTTTAGGATGGTTCATAGCTTTTAATAAAAAAGAACGGGTTCTAATTACCAAGATGGTTTCTTTGAAACTTAAAAGGGGATAATCTGAAACGGAATATACGATTCAGATCTGATAATAATGAGTGTTCTTCAATATATCCGATTGTTTGGGAATTGCATACGTAGGGGGGATGCAATTTCGGTCATATCAATATACAAGGCTATTCATGATAATTTTAAATGGTCAGGTATAATAATCGGAATTTCTGTTTTTATTGGACTTGTAGTTTGCTTTTCCCTGCCCAAAGAATATCGTAGCTCAGTTCAAATATCATTAGAAGAGTCATCAAGTCCAGTGAACACGGGTTCTAAAAAAGTGATGGATCTCTTTATAACTTCTAATAATAAGGATGCCGTTAATGTAGAATCTTATCCTGATTTAGTTTTAAATCAGGCTGCTATAGAGGTAATCGCACAATTTAAGCTGCCAATAACAAGCAATGGCAATAAGGTTGAGGAAAAGTCGTTGCGTGAGATTATCGAGAAAAATACAACAAATCCGTGGTGGAGCAAAATTGCAGACGTTATTATATCTCCTTTGCGAGATGATGCTGATTGTGAGGCTCGTTTTATTAGCGAGCTTCAGCGACGTATTCTTGTCTCAAGTGGGAAAAGTAAGAATATTCTTGTTGTTGAAACATTGATGCAAGATCCTTTGACATCTGCAGTTTTGTGTGATAGTGTTGTTTGTTTTCTGAATAATCAGTTGGTACAATTCAATAAGCAAAAACTATCTGATAAGCAGTTGTTTTTGCAGACTCAAGTTGAAGGACTCAAACATGACTATTATCAGACATTGGAGAATGCGGCGAAATATATGGATACTCATCAGGGGAGGCTATTGATGCGGGACAGTATAGTTGGCGAATGCCTGTCACGTGAGGCCGAAATACGTTTCGATGCGTACTTAAAGGTGTATAAGGAGTTTATTTTATCCAAGTTTGCCCATGACCATCCGCAGGATAGATTCTTTACCATAATTCCGGCGCACGTAGCAGTAAGGCCCACGTGGCCAAAGAAGGTTGCCATCATTTTTATTTTTGGTTTTCTTAGTATGATGTTGGTCGTTATTTCAGCAACAATAAAGGCGGGTTGCCATTCTATTAATATAGATGAGGTCATTAAATAAAAATCTTACTGGCCATATTTCGAGTGTCTCAGTCTGGCTGGCCTGTATGATGGCTGTAGTTTCAATGAAACCATGGTTTGCATGGGACTTTCCTTTTGACACACTATTATCAATCTTGTTTATTGTTTGCCGTCTACCTCTTTTGCAAAAAAATAATACGATTAGGAATCTCCTTTTAGTGGAAGGGTTCTTGGTGTTTTCTGCATTTTATATGCAGCTTTTTCAAATTCCAATCAAAATTTCAGCTATTAGGGTTATAGTAACGGTTGTTCCCATAAGCTTATTCTTATTGACAACAGCTGCAGAAAAACGATTATTTATTAATAGACTTATTAAGATTTACAGTCTAATACTTTTGGTTTCATTGATAGGTTTTACATTGAAGACGGTTGGAGTTGAGTTGCCTTATTCGATTCTGAATAATCCAAATCCGTTTTACTCCGCGTATAAAAACTATTACTTTTTCACGGTCTATCAGGATTTGGATTTATTTACTCGTTTTACTGGTATTTTTGCTGAACCTGGTCATGTTGGGATGATTTCAGCCATACTGTTATATGTAAATGGGCTTTCTTTAAAGCGTGCTTCTAATGTTATTATGACGATTGCCCTTATATGGTCATTTTCATTGGCGGGATTTCTTATCTATGCAATAGGGTTGACGATATATCTGATTCTTAAATCTAACTATCCGATTCGGGCACTAATGAAGGTTATGTTAGGCTTTGGATGTATTGTAGGAGTTGCCATGGCAACTTATTCGCCTTCAAATGACGATATAGTGACGCAATTGATATTAAAACGTCTTGAATTTGACTCGTCGAAAGGACTTGCCGGAAATAATCGTAACACAGGTAATTTTGACAATATTTACTCTAATTTTATGCAGAATCATAAGGTTGTGATTGGTATGGGATCAGAGGAATATGGACGTAAGTTTTATGGAACAGCTAATAGCTCATATAAGACCTTTATAATGGAATATGGATGGGGTGCAACGGTCATGCTGTTGTTGTTTATGTTACTATGTCTAATTGTTTACCCATCTCGAATTGGTTTCGGGCTATTCTGCTTGATTGTGATATCTTTCATACAGAGGCCATATTTTCTATGGTTTATAGAGTGTTTCGCATATATTGTTGCAATTTCAGAGTTCTATATAGGAAGGCAAACAAATAATCAAAGTATTAGTGAAAACCAAGCTGTTATATATTCTAGTTAGTTCACAAACGGACATCTACCTAGAACAGGCATACATTTCAATATCATCCGTTCGTCATCATATGGGACGGAATGTGAGAGTCTGTTTGTTGACGGATAATCAAACAAGAGCCTCGATGTATGGAGGTAGAAGTCATATTTTAGAATTGGTGGATGAAGTTGTCAGTGTTGATGTAGGTAACGGTTTTTCACCTCAACAGAGATCACGTATATTAAAAACTTCTGCAAGAAATCTGGTGAACGGAGATTACTTGTTTATAGATTGTGATACTATAGTATTAAAGCCAATAGAAGAAATAGATAGTTGTCCAGCGGAGATTGCTGCAGTTAAAGATTGTCATACAGATTTTGCTCTTAATCCCTACCGACAAATGTGCCTAAATCATTGTCGGAGGCTGGTTTCTGATATTCCTGATATTCCAACATATTATAATAGCGGGGTTTTACTTGTAAAGGATACCCCGTTTACGCGAGAATTTTATCAGAAGTGGCATGAAAACTGGCTTAAAGGGCGAGAACGTGGTGTTAATATGGATCAACCATCATTCAATATAACCAATATATTGATGGGGAACCCTGTAAAAGAGTTGTCTGGCGAATGGAACTGTCAATATATACATGGTATCAGATTTCTCAATAAGGCATATATTCTACATTATTTATGCACTAATAAATTGGCTAAAAATGACACTGCCTCTTTTCTCCTTAGAGATGAATCGATTCTTATGGGCTTAAAGAAGGATTATGAGATTCCACAAGAAATTGCTAAATGTTTTGATAATCCATTCCTGGGAATACCTTCTCTCACTCATCTGCATGCAGGTAAGAGTGTCGGGTTGTTTAATACGGTTGAATGGAAATGCTTCTTTTCGACATACGGGACTAATTACTTTAAGTTATATCGTTATCTCGGCAAAATTATAAATAAGTATAGAAAGATTGTTAAGAATGAAACAGTATGACTTTCTCATAGTAGGCGCTGGCCTGTTTGGCTCGGTATTTAGCTATCTTGCGACAAAACAAGGTAAGAAATGCCTTGTAATTGATAAGCGCAATCATACCGGTGGAAATATTTATTGTGAAAAGATTAATGGGATTAATGTGCACAAATATGGGGCACATATTTTCCATACATCGGATAAAGAAGTTTGGGATTTTGTCAACTCAATAGTGCCGTTTAACCGCTATACCAATTGCCCTGTGGCTCAAGCTCCAGACGGACGGTTGTATAATCTTCCATTCAATATGAACACGTTCTATCAGATGTGGGGAGTCAAAACGCCCGCTGAAGCTCATGCGAAATTAGAGGAACAGCGCAAGGAGGCAATCGCGAAGATGAAAGCGGCAGGTGCTACAGAACCGCAGAATCTTGAAGAACAGGCCCTGGCACTTATAGGCAAAGATATCTATCATCAGCTTATAAAAGGCTACACCGAGAAGCAATGGGGCAGAAAATGTACAGAGCTTCCCGCTTTTATTATCCGTAGGCTTCCAGTGCGCCTGACATTCGATAATAATTATTTTAATGATAGTTATCAAGGAATACCTATCGGCGGTTACAATGAGCTAATTGAGGGATTGCTGGAAGGTTCAGATGTGATGCTTGAAACTGATTTTTTTGAGAATCGAGATAAATGGAGATGCATAGCTGAACAAATTGTTTTTACCGGGAAAATTGATGAGTATTATGATTATAGGTTTGGGAAACTGGAATATCGCACTGTAAGATTTGAAACTGAAACATTAGACTGTCCCAATTGGCAAGGTAACGCTGTTGTAAACTATACTTCTGAGGATGTTCCATTTACCAGAGTTATCGAGCATAAACATTTTGAAACATTTGGAAATGCGGTATATGATAACCCTCTCACTGTCATATCCCGTGAGTATTCTACAGAGTGGACGGATGGGATGGAACCGTTCTATCCAGTCAATGATGCGCGTAATCAAGGCATTTATGCCAAATATAAAGAACTGGCAGACCAAGAGGATAACGTGATATTCGGGGGGCGTCTTGCTGAATACAAGTATTATGATATGGCTCCAATAATTAGTCATGTATTAAAATTATTCCGATGACATTTATAAGATTGATAGGCTTATTATTATTGTTGGCCGGAATAAGTGGCTATGCCAAAGATACTTATTCGAATCCTGTCATTGCAGAGAATTTGCCTGACCCATGTGTGCTTCAGGATGGTGACAGATATTATCTGTATGCTACAGAGAGTAAGGGAAAAATGCCGATTTATTCTTCAACCAATCTTGTTGAATGGGAGTTTGTGGGGAATGCGTTTTCACCTGAAGCAAGGCCGTCTCATCTGGAGAATGGCCAATTATGGGCTCCGGATATAAAAAAAATAGGCGGAAAATACGTTTTGGCCTATTCCGAATCCCGTTGGATGGAGAATAAAGAAAATGGGATAGGTATTGCTGTCGCCAAATCGCCGAATGGCCCTTTTAAAGACCAAGGGCTGCTCTTCACTAGCCAACAAATTGGAGTGGGCAACTCAATTGATCCATCCTTTTATGAAGAAAATGGTGAATTATATTTGATCTGGGGGAGTATGGGTGGTATCTATCTTATTCAGCTTGATGCGAAAACCTTAAAAATTAAAACTGGCACTGAAAAAGTTAAAATTGCCGGCCGGGGGATAGAAGGATCTCATATTTTCAAATACAACGGCTATTATTATTTATTTGCCTCTACCGGCAGTTGCTGTAAAGGTAAGGATAGCACTTATCGTGTGATTGTGGGTAGAGCCGATAACCTGAAAGGCCCGTATAATAGCTATGATGGCTCCTTGTTGGATAAGGATTCATCAAATCTGCTGATAAGCGGTAATGAAAAATTTGTAGGTACGGGTCATGGATCTACGATAATTACAGATAAAACAGGGTGTACCTGGTATGTTTATCATTCTTATCTCCGGGATAATCCGGGAAAAGGACGCTTAGTGCTTCTTGACAAGATTGAGTGGACTGAGGATGGATGGCCATATATTAATACCGGAACCCCGTCAACTAAGGATGTACGGTCTCCTAAATTATGATACCAAATTATGAAAAATGACAATTTCAAAATAATTGTAGCATGTCATAAAGCAGACCCATTGGTTAGGTCTGATGAGTTATATTTACCTGTTCAAGTTGGGAAAGCTTTGACCGATATTGAGTTAGGCTTTCAGGGAGATAATGACGGGGACAATATCTCGGATAAGAATAGAAGCTATTGTGAATTGACAGCACTCTATTGGGCATGGAAAAATTTACCTGATATAGCATACATAGGCTTGGCGCACTATCGTCGATATCTTTCTGTGGAATTTGCCAATTGTGAATTAAAAGATATATTCTCTAAAGTTGATTTCCTTATTCCCTATGAGCGTGTGCTACCCATCTCTAATCTCAGTCATCTTCAAGAATTGCTTAGTGCTGAGGATGTATGCATCATGTTGGATAGCCTTATAGAATTATATCCGGAGATGACGCAATCGGTGCTGGATTATTTTTATAATTCCAACCGATATAGCCTTTTTAATATGTTTGTTACGACTCGTGCATCTCTTGATGCCTATTGTTCGTTTCTGTTTCCATTGCTCGGTTATATAGAGAAACGTCTCGGATATCATTCATATAGCCGTCTTACACGCTCGATAGGTTATATGGCCGAAGCTATCTTGGGTCTTTGGCTTCTACATAATAGGCTTAGGGTAAAACGTGTGTACTGCGAGTTTGACGGACGGCGTATGACATTAAGTTTGAAGAATCGTATCAAACAATATAAAGATAGATTGGCTTTCCGATTGGCAAAGACAAGAAAGTCCAGGATACCGTGCTTTTATGCAGCTGTAATAAACGCTCTTAATGCTGACGGGGTGGCAATTAGGAATCTCAAAGCTTATAACTGACGGGGGGGTGTGTATATGAAAGACATTGCAGCAATAGTAGTTACGTATAATCGAGTAACTCTACTTAAAAACTGTCTGGATGCATTGGCCGCACAGACATATCCGTTGAAAAAGATTTTTGTGGTTGATAATGCTTCCTCAGATTCTACCAAAGAATTTCTTGAAGCTTTTCGCTCTAAAGTGCCACTGGAGGTGATTTGTCTTGAAACGAATCAAGGAGGAGCCGGGGGGTTTTATGAAGGTCTTAGCGTAGCTCATAAAAAGGGCGCATTTGATGGCTTTTGGTTGATGGATGATGATGGTGTTCCAGCCGAAACATGCTTGGAAGAACTTCTGAAATATTCAGAAGACTATCCTTATGTCTGTCCATTAGTGTTGGATATTGAAGACGATACAAGACTTGCCTTTCCTCGAAACGGAACTCATGATTTAGATTCGTTCATGTCTGACAATAAAGGGAAGGAAATTATTGAGAATATGTCTGCCCCATTTAATGGTATTCTGCTCCGGAAAGATATGGTGGATAAAGTAGGTTATCCCAAAAAGGAAATGTTTATCTGGGGGGATGAGGTAGAATACAATCTGCGGTCGGCATATTTCGGATTTATCCCTGTCACGGTTGTTAAGGCGATTCATCGCCATCCTGTGGATCGGTTGATTCGAAAGGATTGTATTTTAAAAAAAGGCATTATAATTGATGTTGATTCACAGCTTAGGAATTATTGTAAATATCGAAACACGGCATACACTCTCAAAAAATATCGTGGATGGTTGAAAGTGCTGGGGCTTTATATAGTTTACATGACGTATTTCTTATTGCAAGACAGATGGAACTGGAAAAAATTTCAGTTCTTCCATAAAGCTTTTATGGATGGGATTAAAGAGGATTTTTCCAAACATGTTAAATATATTGGGAAATGACAGTTCAGGTCTTGATTTCGTGCATGCATCAAAAAGATGCAAGTATTATAAGGCGGTCTAATATCCAAAGTGATGTGGTTGTAATTAATCAATGCAACGAAGACCGCAGAGAAGATTTCACGTTTCGTAATAGGAAGGGGGAAGAATGTAAGGCAATAGTTATTTACACCACAGAAAGGGGATTGTCGCGAAGCAGAAATATGGCACTTAGTCTGGCAACTGGGGATATATGTGTGATTTCTGATGATGATGAATCTTTCACTGATGACTATGTTGATCGTATTTGTGAGGCGTATAGACAATATCCCGAATATGGTGTGATATATTTTGAAATTGGGAATCGGCTCAATGGGAAAAGAGGTTATCGAAAGGATATGGTCGTTACCAAATTCAAAACGTTGCCATTATGTAGTGTGCAGATTACATTTAAACGGTTAGGAATTGAGCATCACAACATAAGATTCAATCCTGATTTCGGTGCAGGAGTTTCTTTGGCGGGAGGAGAAGAACACCTGTTTATGTTTGAATGCATTGACAAAGGGATAAAATGCCGAAATTATCCTTACGAAATGGCAAAGTTGGATCTTGACTCTACATCTACATGGAGATTGGGCTATTCAAGAGCTTTTATGGTTGATGAAGGTAAAGTATTGAAGGCTTTGTTCGGGAAAGCTATTGCATCTATGGTAGCTCTAAGGTTTCTTTGGCGTAAAAGAAAATGGATTGCTGCCAATGATTCTGTTATAGGCGCTTGTAAAAGCATTTATAAGGGAATTTGGGCGTAATGGAATTGCTGCCATGTAAATGGGAATTTATTCAGGGATTTTGGAATCCAAGTGTTAATCTAAATGTAGATGTTATGCGATTGTGCGTATAACATTGATGATAGGAGAAGTTTTGATATGCCGGGAAAATATAGAGTACTGTATTATGGCTTGAATAAGTATCTCTTTAGCATGTTGCCAGATGTTCTGTATCACAATCTTTTAGGTTGGATTATGCATCGGCGTTTTGGGGTCAATTATCAATGGATGGATATTGCACATCCTAAAACCTTCAACGAGAAGCTACAATGGCTTAAAACTCATGGAGATATAGCGCTAAAATCAAAACTTGCGGATAAATTCGATGTACGTGGATATGTTAGTGAGCGAGTTGGAGAAAGATATCTTGTAGAATTACTTCCATTGAACACACAAGGCGATTTGACGGTTAATAAATGCGAAAATATTGAGTGGGAGATTCTCCCCAGCCAATTTGCCCTTAAATTAACCAAAGGCTCAGGCTTTAATATTATATGTAAAAACAAAAGAGAACTTGATAAAGAGGCAATTCTAAAGACAATTAAAAAATGGCTTGGCATAAATAACTACTATTTATCAAGGGAGCCGCAATATAAAGGGTATAATAAAATTATTGCCGAACGACTACTGGAATATAATATCAAGGATTATAAGTTTTTTTGTTTTGGCGGAGAGCCCTTTATGTTTAAAGTTGATGTCAACCGATTCAGGGGGCATAGAGCTAATTATTATGATTTAAATTGGAATATGCTTGATATTAATGAGGGAGGATGTCCGAATGATATTAACGCAGAAATACCAAGACCCAAAGAATTCGATGAAATGGTTTATGTTGCAAGAACACTTGCTAAAGGATGGCCTTTTGTTCGGGTGGATTTATATGTGCATGATGGACGGGTCTTTTTTGGAGAGATGACATTTCATCCAGCTGGAGGATACGCCCCCTTAACTCCGGAAAAATGGGGATTACAATTAGGAGAATTAATAAAGCTTTAACAGATATCGCGTGGAGGTTGTAAGCATTGCAAGTATTTAAGATGGTAATAAAACAGTAATAGGGCGTTCATTGATTAATCGAATTTAAATTCGGTTATCTGCTTCTAATTATGTACTCGTATATTGAGGCATAATACCGGTATGATTGTGAGAGGAAGTATCTCTTCACGGGCATTATGGCCAATCAGAATTCAGATAGAGTTATAGACTTGTTTTGCAGGGAGATATTTTTGCGAAATCCTATGTAAATTATAAACGTGTCGTCGGTTTTTTCGTAGCCCAATTGCTCCGGGATAAGTCGAATAATATTCAATGTTGGATTGTCAGAATCAGTAGGCTTGATTTTGGAGTTAATGACGACATGATTATTGGTCGCAGAGATGAGGTTACATATTAACTCTTCAAGTTTTTGTATACAATTGTTTCTTGCGACAGCAATATCCAATTAATAACGTTTAAGATATATTCGAATGAAGGACTATGGCCTTGTCTCCATCATCACACCCTCTTACAACTGTGCGAGATTCATAGGGGAGACAATAGAATCAATACTTTCACAGACTTACATGAACTGGGAGTTGCTTATAACCGATGATTGCTCTTCCGACAACACTCGTGAAGTAGTTGAAGGTTATTGTGCTGCCGACCCCAGAATCAAGTTGCTCCGGCTTGAAAAAAATTCAGGAGCCGGCGTAGCCCGCAACAAATCGATAGAAGCCGCCAAGGGCCGTTTTATCGCTTTCTGCGACAGCGATGACAGATGGTCTCCAGATAAACTTGAACGGCAGTTGGAATTTATGACGCGACAAAGGTGTAGCCTGTCGTACACTTCATATTATGTATGTGATGAATCCGGAGCAATTATCGGTTATGTTGATTGTCTAAAACGTTTGACACGAAAGACGATTCTTCGTGATAACGGCATAGGATGTCTTACAGCCATATATGATGCTGATTCGATTGGAAAGCACTATATGCCGGCTATGAGGAAAAGACAGGATTGGTGTCTGTGGATTGATATAATTAAGAATATTGGAGAAGCGCAGGGATTACAGGAACCGCTTGCTTTATATCGAAACAGATTAAACAGTATTTCTTCCAATAAAGTTGAGATGCTTAAATTCAATTATGAAGTTTACCATACATTCCTCAGAAAATCTCCGGTTATATCATGGGGTATCTTGATATTCCGCTTTATGCCGTATTATTTCTATAAAAAATTGAAACAGAAATCAGATTATAAAAAGCGTTTCGCGCTTAATAGATAAATATCCAAGTGTATGAAAATTGCAATGATAGGTGCCAGCGGTTTTGTTGGCACAAGACTTCTTGGGCTCTTATGTGAAGAAGGGGAAAAATATGAGTGTAAAAATATTGATCTTCTTCCAAGTCATTTCTTCAATGATATTACTGTTATCGGTGATGTACGTGAGCAGGAACATATGGACAGGGAGTTGAAAGGTGCAGATGTCGTTATCCTTCTTGCGGCACAGCACCGTGACGATGTCTCACCGGTTTCCCTTTACTATGATACCAATGTAGGGGGAATGGAAGTGACACTCCGGGCTATGGAGAAGAATGGGGTGAAACGTATAATATTCTTCTCTTCCGTAGCTGTGTATGGTTTGAATAAGAAGAATCCCGACGAGAGCCATCCCGCCGACCCGTTTAATCACTACGGGAAATCCAAATGGGAGGCCGAACAGGTGCTTCAAAAATGGCACGAAAGCCATCCTGACTGGAATATCGACATAGTGCGCCCTACGGTGATTTTTGGCGAACGCAATAGAGGAAACGTCTATAATTTGCTTAAGCAAATTTCATCAGGTCGATTCCTAATGGTAGGAAAGGGCGAAAATAAAAAATCGATGGCTTATGTCGGAAATATTGTCTCTTTTGTAAAGTTCCTTATTGATGATGTTATTTCTGGTTACAATGTTTTTAATTACATTGACAAGCCTGATAATAATATGAATCAACTTGTAACTCACGTAAGCAAGGTGCTTAAAAAGCATATACCAGCAACACATTTCCCTTATTGGTTGGGGATGGCGGGTGGTTATTGCTTCGATTTGCTGGCCAAAATAACTGGCAGAAAACTCTCAGTCTCTTCTGTCCGTGTAAAAAAATTCTGTGCAACTACAGAGTTTGACGCAAAAAAAGCTCACTCGTCTGGTTTCAAGGCACCTTATACCCTTGGCGAAGGTCTTTCTCGTACTCTCAATTTTGAGTTTGTAAGTCCTCGAACAGATGATATTATATTTAAATCTGAGTAAGTAACTTTGACAGGTTTGACTGTTATTTTAAAGCGTTGTGTCAAAGATTTTGGCACAACGCTTTATTGTTTGTCGGGAGGGGGGTGGATTTGATGGTTGCTAGCGGACTGTGATTCCGGGATTGACGGATAACAGGCGGTTGACGAAGCTGGTGCGGCCGAGGGGGGATATTTCGAGGGGTAGGGAGCTTCGGAGGATGTTGCGGTCGGTGAAGCGGATGGCCAGGCGGGTGGATGACAGGGCCGGGGCTGCCAGGAATCCTTTTGAATATCTGACGTCTTTGATTTTTTTGATCGGATAGCGTTTCGGCCGGAAAAATTGATAGACAATGAGGTTGTCACCTTCGATGGCGTACCATATGCCGATCAAGCCTGTGAGCGACGGAACCAGGATTGCGAGACCGAGCAGTAGGGTAAGCCACCATGGCGATGTGATGCCTATAATGATGATTACTGTGATTACGAAGGCGACAATTGCCCAAATCCACCAGTCGATTTTTGACGGGTAGGTTGTTTTGGCTATAAGCGTTTTTGCCTGCTGCATATCGTGTTGTGTGATTTGTGGTGTTGTATGTGCCGGCCATAGAGTGGCATCGGCTGTCGGGTCGCATTATGTAATTGCGTCTTATCGCAGGCAGATTTTCATGGTTGTGTTGCCGGCCTGTACGATATACAGCCCTGCGGCCAGCGTTTGCAGGTCGGCCTCAGAACCGGCGACCGGGATTTCCGCCAAGTGGCGCCCTGTGAGGTCGAACACCCTGACGGGACTGTCGGAGGATTCAGGGATGCGCAGGGTGCGGCCTTGAAGTATGGGGGCTTCTGCCGGGCCGTTGTCGACGGATGTGAGGGATGTGGTTATCCCTGTGTCTGTGGAAAGCGTATATGAGCCGATGCCGCATCCGGGTGAACAGATATAGATATGGGTCTCGGGTGCGTCGCCGTCGGCAGCCGGTTCCACCACGGCGAGTTGCCGGTAGGATTTGTGGTAGACGGGGTGTGCCGCGGCATCTGACGGGAATGCTGTGGCGGGGAAGTCCCATAGGGGTGTCTCCCCCTTGAACGTCCCGTCCGAAGGAAGGTTGATCAGCCGGAAGTATGAGCCTTTCCCTCCGAGGGCGGTGTCGTGGCGGATGCCTGTCACGGCCAGGGTGTGGCCGTTGTGGGTGAATGTATAGAAGCCGCGGCAGTTGGCCATCGCGCTGTTGGAGGCCCATGGTGACGACAGGGTGTCGTCGGTCTTGCCGTCGGTGCGGGTGTAGATTGTCGGTGCATAGTATGGGCCGCCGTTGGTTTCCGGGGCCCGTGTCACCACGAATGTCCCTTCGGATAACGGCGTGATGTCGGGCCATACGTTGTTGTTCTCTCCCGTAAGACGCTCTACCGGGATTGTCTGGCGGTCGGTGATGCCGGATGGTTCTGATGATGCGGTGTCGTAGTCAAAAAGGATGTGTGAATATACGTAATGCGATGTCCCGGATCTCCACCCGATTGTGGCGCCGAATCGGAATTCCCCCGCGACGAAGTCGCCGGTCATGCAGTCGATACGTTCCATCCACGGGTCGTAATCGACATCTGAATTGAATATCTCCTTTGCCGGGATTTCGATTGCAATCCTGCTGTCGGTATCGATTTTTCGGTTGTCGGTGTCGACACGGTAAAGGGTTATCGTCACAGTTTCGGAAGATACGTATTTGCTGCCTTGGACCAGGGCTGCCACGAGGTTGCCTTTTGAGTCGGACGTGATTGTATGGAAGTTTTCTACCCCGGCCTTGAAATCTTCAGGAAGGGGTATGGTCATATGGTCGTCTGTCCCGTCGTGGACGGAGAAACGGCGCAGGAACAGTCCGTCTTTCCGGCTGTCGGTGTCGTCGAAGTAGCTAGTGCACAGGAACAGTTGGTCGCCGCATCTGGCCATCGACAGCTGGTTCTGGTTTCCGTCGGTGTTTTTAAGCTCCGCCTCCCAGTTGGCCGACAGCATCGTCTTTGTTTCGTCGCCGGGGAGCTGGAGGGTCGTGTATCTTTCAAGTTCGGTCCTGAACACGGTTTCCTCTGCCGGTGCCGCCATGGATTTCGGTGCCGCGCACAGGCATGCCGCCATGCACATGGCGGTTACGACTGACGCCGTTGCCTGCCGGATACCGTTATTTTGAGTATGTCTGCCTTCCACTGGTTTTATGGCTTTTGGATTATGTCTGTTTTTCATGGCATTTTTGTGACGATGGTTTGTTTTTTTTAATTATACCGGGTGGTTGCCTGGCGTGATATTCCGATATGCGGCCGTCTGTCGGCATACCGTTGCAAATTAAGGTATTATTTTTGGACGGTTGACGTTTCCGGGTGTTAATTTATATTAATTTAAGTAAGATGCCCCACTTTGGTCAGGGGGTTGGCTGGCCTGTATGGTCATCGTCTGGCGGCGAACAGTTCGGGATGTCTGCTTTTCAGCAATTGGAAATCCTTTTCATTTGATTTCCCCGACATGGACGATATGATTTTTTGCTCGGTTTCCGGGCTCCAGTATATCGACAGGCTGTTGCATGCACGGGTAATCGCCGTATAGAATATGTTGTGGGTTATCTGTTCTTCCACTTCACGTGTAATCACTATTTTGACGGAACTGTATTCCAATCCCTGGGCTTTATGGATTGAGACGGCATAGGCTATTTGGAACGGGACTATGCAGCTTTCGTCGTCGGTGTCATCATCGTTATCCGTATTCCTGCCGACGCTGAATTGCACGATGCTCTTTTCTGGGCTGTCCGATTCAAGAATCACAAGGCCGGAGCCTTCTACGTCGATGCTGTTGATTATCGTGTCGACCTCCAGGGTGAAGGTGATTTGCGTTTCGGATGTATCGATGTCGATTATGCGCCCTTTCAGGTTGTTATACAGCCAGGGGAAGCGTGTGGTGCTGTTAAACAGCACCGGGTCACCGATTTTATAGGTGTGCACATCCCACCTGACGGGGGGATTCGGGTTGTTGTTTTGCAGGAACCGGTTTATGTTGTTGATTCCGTACAGCCCGTCGTAGTTGAGGCTCAGTATAATCTCGTCGGTGTTCGTTTTGATGAAAATCGATTTGTCAAGGCGGTGGGAAAAGTTCCCTTTTGCAAGGAATTCGGTTATATCGTCGGCATTATCCCGGACTTTGCCCCATACGTTGAGCAAATCAGGCCGGGAGGTGCGATACACGTCTGTAAGTTCTATTTTTACAGGCGGTGAAAATGCCTTGTGGGCAATATTGAACCAATTGCCGAAACGTATGGCCTCGATCTGGAACATATCGCCGACCAATACGAGCAGTGAGAACCTGGCTTGTTCCAGTATCTCACGCATATCCTTGTTGCTTACGGTGCTGCATTCGTCAATAAAGATAATGTCGCGTTTGATTGGCCGGGTGTTGCCATTAAGAAATTTTTTTATGGTTGAAAACTCGGCATTAGGGGCGGTTACTTTACGGCGCAGGTTGTCGACGGCGGGATTTGTATTGGCAAGGTAAAGTTTTCGGTTATTGCCGAATATAAGCGAGAGGAAATTGATGAATGTGGATTTGCCTGTACCCGCAGCCCCGTAGATCATTGCAATGGTGGAGTTGGAGAAAAGGCTTTTAAGTTCGGTTGCTTTTGATGCCGCCCGTGGGTCGGCTGCCGGAGAGGCCATCCAGCTGTCGACCGATTTTGTGTAGTTCACAACCCTTGATGTTGCCAGCTTGTTGAATTCCTCGATAATCCTGCGCACGTCATCCTCATATTGTCGGATGAAATAATGACCTTTGTATTCTTCTATCTGGCAGCTTTGATGGGTGGTGTGCAGTGATTTGTTGAATTCATCTTTCAGTTGCAATAATTTATCGGGTGTGCCGAATGCCTCAAGTTCGCTGTGGTGAGCATAGAGATGCCCTTCCTGTTCGGCTGCGTGTTTTATGCGCCGGGCAAGCAGCTCGGGTTTGTGTTCTTCGGGCGGTATAGCCGCAACAAGGTCGGAAAAGCCCGGGTTATGTTCCACTAAGGAAAACGCATACGGCAGATTGTCGAAAGGTTTGCATTGCTGGTTCAGGCATAAGTCTCCGAGGATATATCGGGGAGTTGCATATATCTGTTTCTTGATAATCCTGTTGTTGAGCCTTAGCAATAGATAGCGTAAGATGTTTTTGCCGTCGATGTTGTTTTTGATATGGTTTCGGCACTTTGACAGCAGGTGGGAAATCTGCGTGGTCTTGGCTTTCGAGCCTATGTTGTCGATAAATCCATCAAACTCTTCATCGGGGAAATCCATTATCTCGGTCAGTGACAGCCTTGTGGTTTGCAGATAGGTCATCAGGTTTGAGTATTCCTTATTCTGCGACACATTGACAGGGGCACCGAAAATTTTGGAGAAATTGCGCAGTTCGCACAGACGCACCGCCACTCTTGAATCTACGATGAGGTTGACCGGCATGACCATGCCGTCGACAGTTATATCGACGGTTGTCAGACGGAGAAATACCGAATAATATGTCGGTAATTCCAAATGTGTGAATGCGATAATGCGGTCGAACTTGCCTGCTTTGTCATTTGAAGGCGAAAAGGTCACTTCGTAATATACCTTGCCGTTGACAAACAGCGGCTTTACCTTGTCGATGCAGAACCTTCGCTCCTCGGTCTGTGCATTGGCAAGGATAAGGGAATCTATTTTTGCCACGATTGCCTTGTAATACTCCTTAAAAGCCGGGTCGGTATCTATGGGAAACATATACAGATTCTCAAGAATGTCCAACCCGAATTGCTGCTTCATCAAGGCTTTGGTCCGCAGAAGATACTCATAGTATTTCAGCATCAGCCGCTCGGAGCTGTCGGGGTCGAAGGTGTAGTGTGACGCTGATATCAGCAAGAACTCGTGAAACTTTATCATTAGTGTCCACTAAAAAAGCATAAGAGTACTTTGAAATTATTGAAATTCAA
>ERZ777305.348-NODE-348-length-76045-cov-23.535465_pt1 | contig 76045 bp, 67 predicted proteins | sample MGYA00374965_ERZ777305 | MGnify/ENA primary metagenome ERZ777305 (study PRJEB29328, sample SAMD00013331) | mouse gut metagenome | study: EMG produced TPA metagenomics assembly of the Metagenome analysis of fecal microbiota from mouse which was promoted...
TATGCTATTTTGTAATCGTTTCTAACTATACAGTCATTTTCCGATGCAGAAGCGGGAGAAGACGGTTGAGAGTATGTCTGTAGTGGTGATGGCGCCGGTGATGGCTCCGAGGTGGTGGATGGCTTCACGGAGGTCCTGTGCAATTATGTCTCCGCTTATCATGATGCCGCTGTAGCCGGAGGCATTGGCTTCGGGTGTGCCGGCGTTGAGATTTTCAATTACTGCGCTGATGGCTTTCTCTGCCGCGATTATCGATTCGTAGTGGCGGGCATTGGTCACTATCATGTCGGTTTCTCCCGGTAAGCCTTTTATCACTGCGTCTACGAGTGTGTGCCGGAGGGTTTCTATGCCGTCGCCGTTTTTTGCGGAGATGTGTATTGTGTCTTTTTCCGTGTGTGGCGGGGTCTGGAGTATGTCGCTTTTGTTAATGACTTTCAGCAGTGTGCTTGACGGGTCTATTTTTGCGGTTATTTCGCTGAGTTGTGTTTCTTCGTTCTGTGTCGGGTCTATGAGCCATATCACAATACTGGCATTGCTTATTTTGTCAAGAGTTCGGTTGATGCCGAGTTGTTCTATGGTGTCGGATGTGGTTCTGAGTCCGGCTGTGTCAATGAGTCTGAATTGGATTCCGTCTATGTCGATAGTTTCTTCTATTGTGTCGCGTGTTGTGCCTTTTATGGGGCTTACAAGTGCGCGTTCTTCGGCAAGCAGTGTGTTGAGGAGGGTTGATTTGCCTGCGTTGGGTGCGCCGACAATCGCCACGGGGACTCCGTTTTTTATCGCGGCGCCGGTTTTGAATGATGAGGCGAGTGAGCGCAGGGTGGCTTGTATTTCAATGGCGGTATCGCGCAGGGCTGTGCGTGATGCAAACTCAACGTCTTCTTCGGAGAAGTCCAGTTCAAGTTCGAGCAGTGCGGCGAGTTCAGTAAGACGGTTTCTAAGGGTGTCAAGGCGTTGGGAGTAGTCGCCTTTCATTTGTCTTACGGCAATTGCGTGTGCGGCTTTTGATTCGCTTGCAATCATATCGGCTACAGCTTCTGCGGATGCAAGGTCAAGACGTCCGTTGACAAATGCTCTGCGGGTAAATTCTCCGGCTCCGGCTGCTCTGCATCCGGATTCTACAAGGAGGTTTATCAGTCGTGACTGGATATAGCGGGAGCCGTGTATGCTTATTTCTACGGTGTCTTCTCCGGTAAATGACCGTGGGGCTTTGAATACGGTTGCTACTCCGGCATCAAGTGTTTCTCCGTTGCTGTCGGTTATTTCTCCGTAGTGGGCGGTGTGGGTGCGGGCGTTGACCAGGCTGGTTCCTTTCCATATTTTGTCAACAATTTCAATTGCTCCTTTTCCGCTTATACGGGCTACTGCTATTCCTCCCACGCCCGGCGGGGTGGATATGGCGCATATCGGGTTGTTGTCAATGCATGTCGCAGATATGTTGTCCATAGAGTTATTTTATTGTGCTCCAGAGGTGGAAGTCGTTTTGTGATTCTACTTCGGCTTCTATGCTGTCGGGGAGTGCCGAGAAGAAGTCGTGTCCGGTTATTTTTTCTACTTCGGCGATGCTTGTAGCTGCTTTCTGTATGCCTCCTGTTACGGTTCCGTTGGGCATTACAAATGCTATGCCTCGCATTGGCACGGCGTTTGGCGACAGAATGACTTTAAAGAAGCGTTTCGGTACTGCCACGCGGGTGTCTCCGAGATATTCTTTAATGGTGTCGGTGAGTACGGGCCCGCAGATTATAATCAGGGAGCTGTCTGCGCGAGCCCATTGGCGGCATTTTTCTTCGAGCCGTTTCCAGGCTCCGGTGTTAAGGGATTTGGCCTGCGGGCAGATGTTTGTAAGGTAGAATGTCGATTTCATGGCTTCGTCGGACCATTTCATGTCGCCTGCGGGAGCCATGTGTCCGCGGTCGTAGCCGGAGTAGCTGTAGTCCCATGTTTCGGCGCTGCCGTCAACAGCGGGGTCTGCCGAAAATTTGTTGTAGCGAGGTGTTGTGCCGTATGTTTCATCGGCTGTGAGTTCCCAGGCGACCCAGTTTGGCACATGCAGCTCGGGGTTGAAGCTCACGGTAAATGCATTGTAGTCTAAGTGGTTTTCGGCGAGGGCGGGGTTTGTCCTCACCATCATCAGTGCCTGAGCTATGACGGTGTCGGCGGGTGAGGCGTTGCTTTGCCGGAAGGTGGTGTCGTTGTCAGCGTTTACCTCGCGTGCGCGGCTTATGAATTGCAACGCGAGAGCGGCGACTGCTATTATTGTCAAGACGCCTGACAGGCGTCGGCGGAATTTGCGCAGTGGTGATTTTCGTCTTCTTCTTGCCATTATGATGATTGATTGTGTGGACAAAGGTACATAAAAATCGGCTATGGACAAGCGGTTTCAAATGGGTAGACAGACAAGACAGGAGGCAATCTCCCTTGCGGGTGATTGCCTCCTGCGTTATCTGAGACTGTGAGTTGTCCTGAAGTTATTCGGGCAGGTTGCCTGCTTCGGGATCCACACCCCACTGCTGCTGTGCAAGGCGGCGGTAGTTGTTGTAGCGCCACTGTGCGTTTGCTTTGGCTGCAGCGAAGAGTTCTGCGGCTTCAGCGGGATACTGCTTGAGCAGGGATGCGTAACGTACTTCGCCTTTGAGGAAGTCTTCAAACTTGTCCCAGTTGGGGGCTTTGCTGTCAAGGGTGAAGGGGTTCTTGCCTTCGAGCTCGGCATCGGGGTTGTAGCGCCACAGAGACCAGTAGCCGCATTCAACAGCGTTGGCCTCTTCCTGCTGTGAGCGACCCATGCCGGCTTTGATGCCGTGGTTGATACAGGGTGCATATGCAATGATGAGCGAAGGTCCGTTGTAGGCTTCTGCTTCGCGGATAGCCTTGAGGGTCTGAGCCTGGTCGGCGCCCATTGCGATCTGTGCAACGTAAACGTAGCCGTAAGTAGATGCAATCAGACCGAGGTCTTTTTTGCGGATGCGTTTGCCGCTTGCCGCGAATTTAGCGATAGCACCTATCGGTGTTGCTTTGGATGCCTGACCGCCGGTGTTGGAGTACACTTCGGTGTCTACGACAATCACGTTGATGTTCTTGCCGCATGCGAGTACATGGTCAAGACCGCCGAAGCCTATGTCGTAGCTTGCGCCGTCACCGGCAATAATCCAGTGTGAGCGTTTTACGAGGTAGTGCTTGAGGTCGAGTATGTTTTTGCAGATTTCGCATCCGCACTGTTCAGCGAGGGGCAGGAGCTTGTCGGTGATTTCGCGTGTTTTAACAGCGTCGTCCTCGCATTCAAGCCATTCTTTAGCCAGCGCTTTGATTTCGTCGGAGCAGTCGGCGCATTCGGTAGCTTTCTGCATGTAGTCGGTGAGACGGCGGCGGAGCTGTTCGTTTGCGATGAACATACCGAGTCCGAATTCGGCGAAGTCCTCGAAGAGTGAGTTGCCCCAGGCAGGACCGTGACCTTTTTCGTTTACGGTGTAGGGGGTAGAGGGCACTGAGCCGGAGTAGATGGATGAGCAGCCTGTTGCGTTTGCCACCATTTCATGGTCGCCGTAGAGCTGTGAGATGAGTTTCACATAGGGAGTTTCACCGCAGCCGGAGCAAGCGCCTGAGAATTCAAAGAGGGGAGTAGCGAACTGGCTGTTCTTGACATTTGCCTTGACATCCACGAGGTTCTGTTTGCTCTTGACGTTTTCAACGCAGTAGTCCCAGTCTTTCTGAACTTCGAGCTGTGTTTCGAGGGGTTTCATAACGAGAGCTTTCTCGCCTTTCTTGCCCGGGCATACATCGGCGCAGTTGCCGCAGCCGAGACAGTCGAGCACGTCGACAGCCTGGATGAAGCGCATGTCGGCGAATGTTTTGCCGATAGCGGGGATAGTGCCGTTTTCTCCGAAGGGTGATGCTGCAAGTTCTGCCTTGTCAAGGACGAAAGGACGGATTGCGGCGTGAGGACAAACGTATGCACACTTGTTGCACTGGATACAGTTTTCTTCAACCCATTCAGGCACGAATGTAGCAACGCCGCGTTTTTCCGAGCGTGCGGTGCTCTGCTGCCATGTGCCGTCGGCGATAGCAGCGAAGTCGCTCACCTTGAGGCTGTCGCCGTCCTGAGCGTTGATGGGGCGCACGAGGTTTTTGATGAAGGGGTTTTCGTCTTTGCCTGCCTCTTCTTCTACGGTGAGGTTGCTCCATGCGGGGTCCACATCGAGTTTGGCGTATTCGCCGCCTCTGTCAACAGCTGCGTAGTTTTTGTCAACCACGTCCTGACCTTTCTTGCTGTAGCTCTTGACGATGAATTTTTTCATCTGTTCTACGGCGAGGTCTACGGGTATAACTTCAGTGATGCGGAAGAATGCGCTCTGGAGAATTGTGTTGGTGCGGTTGCCGAGTCCGATTTCCTGAGCGATTTTTGTTGCGTCAATGTAGTATACGGTGATGTTGTGGTCGGCGAAGTATTTTTTGACCTTGTTGGGGAGGTTCTTTGCGAGTTCCTCGCCTTTCCAGATTGTGTTCAGCAGGAATGTGCCGCCGTCGCGGAGACCGCGTGTCACATCGTACAGGTGCAGGTACGCCTGAACGTGACATGCCACGAAGCAGGGTGTGGTCACCAGGTATGTGGAACGGATGGGGTCATCGCCAAAACGGAGGTGGGAGCAGGTGAAGCCGCCGCTTTTCTTTGAGTCGTATGCAAAGTAAGCCTGGCAGTATTTGTTGGTGTTGTCGCCGATGATTTTTACGGAGTTTTTGTTAGCACCGACAGTGCCGTCTGCGCCGAGACCGTAGAATTTTGCTTCGAACATCTTGTCGTTTAGCACGATGGGAGCAACCGGGGGGAGTGATGTGAATGTCACGTCGTCCACGATGCCGATGGTGAAGTGGTCCTTGGGCGCGGGGAGGCTGAGGTTTTCAAACACCGAGATGATTTCGGCGGGAGTTGTGTCTTTTGATGCAAGACCGAAACGACCTGCCACTATTACGGGTGCGTTTGCTACGCCCTTGTAGGCTTCGCATACATCGAGGTAGAGGGGGTCGCCGGGAGCGCCGGGTTCTTTGGTGCGGTCAAGCACGGCGATTGTCTTGGCGGTGGCGGGCACGGCTGCAAGAAGGTGCTTGGCTGAGAACGGGCGGTAGAGGTGTACGGAAATGAGACCTACTTTTTCGCCTTTTGAGCGGAGGTAGTCAACGGCTTCCTGAGCTGCCTGGCATCCTGAACCCATGGCGATAACAACGCGTTCTGCCTGGGGGGCGCCGTAGTAGTCGAAGAGGTGATATTCTCTGCCGGTGATTTCAGAGATTTTGCCCATGTAGTATTCTACGATTTCGGGCACTGCATTGTAGTAGTTGTTGCAGGCTTCGCGGTGCTGGAAGAAAACGTCGCCGTTTTCAGCCATGCCGCGGGCTACAGGAGCGTCGGGGTTGAGCGCTCTTTCGCGGAATTCTGCAACAGCCTGACGGTCGAGCAGCGGTTCGAGGTCTTCCTGCTCGAGCATTTCGATTTTCTGGATTTCGTGAGATGTGCGGAATCCGTCAAAGAAGTTTACGAAAGGCACGCGGCTCTTTATGGTTGCGAGATGAGCTACCGCAGAGAGGTCCATAACTTCCTGCACGCTGCTTTCGGCAAGCATTGCGCAGCCTGTCTGGCGTGTTGCCATCACGTCCTGGTGGTCGCCGAAGATGCTGAGTGCGTGTGAAGCGATTGTACGCGCGGACACATGGAAAACGCAGGGCAGCAGCTCGCCGGCGATTTTGTACATGTTGGGAATCATCAGGAGCAAGCCCTGTGATGCGGTGTAGGTGGTGGTCAGCGCACCAGCCTGAAGCGAGCCGTGAACAGCGCCGGCAGCGCCGCCTTCGCTCTGCATTTCCTGCACGAGCACAGTCTCGCCGAAGATGTTTTTACGTCCTGCCGCAGCCCATTCGTCGACATATTCAGCCATTGTAGACGAGGGAGTGATAGGATAGATGGCGGCTACCTCTGTGAACATATACGAGATATGCGCAGCAGCCTGATTGCCGTCACAGGTCAAGAATTTCTTTTCCTTACTCATAAAAATTGTAATCTATTTAGATTTTGGTATGTATTTATGCGCGAAGATACGAATTAATCTCAACACAGAAGTCTACATGTGCCATTTTTTTTACGAAGGCGGCGGTGTTTATATATTATTAAGGTGTAGGAATCTCTGTTAACCTATGCTTTCAGGGTTTATGTGCGGAGACTGCTATCCGGGTAAGCATATCCGCAAAATTGGTTTGTCATGTGGGTGAGTGGTGTTGTTATTTTGCAGTATGAAAACCATAGTAATCGCTACCGCTATGTTGTGTAGCATAATGCCTTTGATTTCCAAGGATATGACAGACATTAACAGAAATGTATCGCTGGCTCCCGTGGATGCGCCGGAGCTTACAGCCGAGTGGGATAAGGTTTTTCCCGAAAACAAAAGTGTGAGTCACAGTAAGGTGGCGTTTGTAAACCGCTACGGCATTACTCTTGTGGCAGACATGTACAAACCCCGGAATGCTTCGAAAAAAATGTCTGCAATAGCTGTGTGCGGCCCGTTCGGGGCAGTCAAGGAGCAGAGCTCCGGGCTGTACGCGCAGGAACTCGCTTCAAGAGGCTTTGTGACAATAGCATTTGACCCGTCGTTTGCCGGCGAGAGCGGCGGTGAGCCCCGCCGGGTGGCATCTCCCGATATAAATGTAGAGGACTTTTCGGCTGCGGTGGATTTTCTGATGACACAGCCCGATGTGGATGCGTCGCGGATTGGTGTCCTCGGAATATGCGGTTGGGGCGGCATAGCGATTCAGGCGGCAATCGGCGATCCCCGCATCAAGGCATCGGTGGCTTCTACCATGTACGACATGACCCGAGTGACTGCCAACGGCTATTTTGACAGTGAAGACTCCGCCCGTCAGCGCAATGAAAAGCGTGCGGCTCTTGCAGCCCGTCGCACCCAAGACTATCGTGACGGCATTTATCGCCGTGCGGGAGGTGTGATTGACCCGCTGCCGGCAGATGCTCCTCAGTTTGTGCGCGATTATTATGACTATTACAAGACCCCGCGCGGGTTTCATGCGCGTAGCGGCAATTCCACAGACGGCTGGAACGAAACGTCATCGCTGCCGTTTCTTAATTTCAAGTTTTTCGATTATGCCGACGAGCTTGAAAGTGCCGTTCTGATAGTTCATGGTGACAAAGCGCATTCATATTACTTCGGCAAAGATACTTTCGAAAAACTGACGGGCGACAACAAGCGTATGCTTACAGTGAAAGGAGCTTCGCACTGTGACCTTTATGACCGGCTTGATATAATACCGTTTGAAGAGATAGCCGGCTTTTTCAGAGAGTACCTGAAATGAGTGCCGGCTAAGCGGCTTTTCTGCCGCGAACCCGCTTCGCGGCAAATGGGGCCATGTATGCGACCCATTTCTCGCGAGTTACGACTGTGCCTGTCGCAAGTTCGCGCGCCACGGCGCTGAAACGGCGGTAGATTTCTGCCTGAAGCCGTGCGGGTGTGGGCAGCTCTTCTGTGGGATGCTCGCGCCACCACGCCGCTACCTGCAAAGCAAGCTCCATGAGCAGCGGCTTGTGGTACATTCTCAGATTTTTCACGGAAGAATTGTTGACTACTGTGGCTACGACGTCATTAGCCTGTACAAGCTCTTCGAGATTTTCGGGCGCTTTCTCAGGCAGATAGCCCGGCACAGGCGCTTTTTTGGCGCGGCGTTCGGCAGCCTTGCGGCGGCGCTGTTCTGCTCGCTCGTCAATATCGTTCTTGATACCCATGAACATCTCGGCGGCGTCGATGTTGTCAATTTTCATTACGGTACCGTCTGTCAGATAGGCTATTACGGCGTTCATTACATCGAGCTGCAACGATGTGATGAGGGTGGCGATGGTTTCAATCCATTCAATGCGGAGGCTGATTTGTTTTTTCTTTCTCATGTGTGTTTGATTGTTATTTGTGTGTTTGTGTGAGTGCAAAGTTACGATACGAAAATGCCGGATGTTGTCTTAATTTTCACACTCGTAAATGTTAAAATCGCAACTCGCTAATATTGAGCCAATTGTCTCGGCGGAAACTTGCAAATGTTAAATTTTGAAGGGGAAAAATGTTAAAACAGCCTGGTGTTTTTATTTGGCTCAGGAATTTCGACATCCGAGCTGCTTAACTTATTTTAAGCAATGGGCTTGCTCGCCTGTTGCAAATTAAACGTATCTTTACAACCGTTTAGAAGTCTGCAAAATAGAAAATGCTGGTTGCATACTGTTTTTGCGGCAAGTCAGTGCTTTGATATATAGTAGATTATGCGATTGACTCGCTTTATTATAATTACCCTTTTTCATGCTCTTTTGATGTGCGTGTCGTGCACGACAGAACAAAATGGAGAGCAGACCGGTGCGGGTAGAATATTACCCGAAATCTCGGTTTCAGCTGATGTGTATGCGGTTGGAAATGTTGTAGTGTCTGATGTATTGGAGGAGGTTCCTGCTATTGAAGACATGACAATGCGCCTTACTGCGGAGAACGGCGGATTTTCCGCGACATGGCATCCGCTGTCGGCATACTACCCTGATGAGCCGGTGTTGCCCGGTGCCTATAATATAGAGGTGTACTATGGGTCTGCGCGTCTTGAGGGTTTTGATGTGCCATATTTTTACGGAGCTGCCGAGTGTGTGGTAAAGGACGGAGAGGTTGTGACTCCTGAAGTATCATGCACTCTTGCAAACACTATGGTTTCGGTAGAGTTTGACCGGGAGCTTGCGACTGAATTTGACGAATGCGCCCTGACATTTCACAGTAACGGCGGCGGCTTTATAACATACGGCATGGATGAGAGCCGCAAGGCATATCTCCGTCCCGGCAATATAGAAGTAGGGTTGTATGTAAAGATGTCAGACGGTACGGAGGCGAGGGTACACATGCTGACGTTGCCCGATGCAAAACCGGGTCATTGGTATGTTGCGGAAGTGGGGCTGTCTAAGTCTACAGATGGCTACCCGGTTGTAACAGTGTCGTTTGACGACAGAATTACCGCCGATGACATATCTGTGTGTCTGTCGCCTGACTTTCTTGCGGCTCCGGCTCCGGAGATTACATGTTCCGGATTTGAGTCCGGGGTGCCGGTGAGTGTCACCGAAGGGGAAACACCGACAGAGCCGCTGTCTATGTCGGTCAATGCCGAAGGGCTGTCAAGGCTGCTGCTATCTGCCACCGCCCCGTCGCTTATAGAAAAAGGGTGGCTTCCGGAGGTGGATTTGCTGTCGGCTACAGATATATCCGCAATGGAGGCTCTCGGCTTGAAAGTGACTCGAGGAGAGGTTATTACGGTAGACTATACAAACCTTATTCCGTATCTTAAAGACACCGACGGACTTGCCGATGCTTTTGCCTTGCAGGCAGAGTCGCGGCAGGGCAAGCAGTCGGCACCCGCACAGCTGCTTGTCAATCTCAGAAACGCGGATGTGAATATCGTTTCCATATCCATGCCTGTAGTCGGGGTGTACAAGGCTTCGGTCAAGGTAGAATGCAGTCCCGGCACAGACCCGCGGCTCATTACGCTGGATGTGTTTGACGGAAGGGCATGGATAAATATACCTGTCACAGACATAGAGGCAGCCGAGGAGGATAACACTTATGTGCTGTCGTTCACATTGCCTGCCGGCACAGAGTCACAGCCGGCGAGGCTGTCTTACTGCGGGCAGGTGAGGGAAACATTCGAGCTTTACAGAGTGTCACCGGAATTTTCCATAGATGTTGACGCATACGCGCTGAAAGCCGTGATAAAGATAGTGCCTTCCGACCCGGAACTGCTCGGTGTGATAACCGGACTTGTGCAGATATATGCCAACGGCTCGCGAGTCATTCAGATAGACCGTGACGAAGACAGAGGTCAGATAACAGTAACGGGACTGAAGGAGAATACGACGTACAGGTTCAGCGCCAGCGTGATGTCATCGCCTGAAATAGGCGAGTCGTCGCCGGTGGTAACCGTGACAACGGAAAGAGCGTCCGGTTTGCCAAACGGCAATTTTGAAGACGTAAATCTGAAATACACCAAGTACAGCAATATGCCCAGCGGCGGACGCTATTCGCAGAACATTGTCGAAATTTTCAATCTGCAGAACTACACTTCGTTCAACTTCACCACGCCGCTGAAATGGGCAACGGTAAATTCAAAGACATTTAACCTGCAGGCTAAGAAACTGAACACATGGTATGTAGTGCCGAGTGTACGCACTGTGGAATTTGACGAGGCTTATGCCGGCACATCCTATGCCGTGAGGATAGACAATGTGGCGTGGGACAACAACGGGGCAGACATCAAGGACTATCTCCAGGAGTCACAGCCATATGTGAAATACAGCCGTAATGTCCCCCCTATAAAGTACAAGGCTGTAGGCAAGCTGTTTATCGGCTCATACCGTTTCGACCAGTCTACCATGTCGGAGGTCTACGACGAAGGGGTGTCCTTTGGCTCAAGACCCTCTGCGCTCAACGGATTCTACCGTTTTATACCGGCAGGTCCGGGAGCGGACGAAGCCGGCTATGCGTGTGTGGAAGTGCTGTCGGCAGACGGCTCCACAATAGCACGCGGAGAGTCGCTGCTGGCACCGGCAACCGGCTACACAGCATTTTCCGTACCGCTGCAGTATGCCTCGTTCGGCGTCAAGGCGGCAAAGATAAAGGTCATGATAGCGGCATCGCCAAACATCGGCGACATAAAACATGAAACGGCAACTGCCGTTACTGTGGCAAATCCTGAAACCTCGACTTCGACCGGCAGCTCCATGTGGGTCGACGAACTGTCGTTTTCATATTAATATACAGCAATCGTTACATTATCACATAGCAAAAGTAAATGAACCTGTTCCGAACAATAACAACAGCGATAGCCTCGGCGGCAATAGCGGCGGTGTCTTTCACCGCCGACGCGCAAGAGCAATTCAAGCGTGGGCTGGAACAAATATCCTTTATCCCTAAAGGGCAGTGGATTACCGGTGTCAGCGTAAACTACTCGCAAAGCAATCAGGACAATTACCAGTTTCTGATTGTAGAGAACATCAACGGCGACACTTATTCTTTCAAGGTGAGTCCGATGCTGATGTACTGTTTCAAGGACAACCTGGCAGCCGGCGGCAGATTCGGCTATTCGCGCTCGCGCACACGGCTTGACAGCGGGTCGGTGATTCTTGACTCGGAAACATCGTATGACGCGGACCACCTCTATGCCATAACCTCAAACTTCTACGGCACAGCGACCTTCCGAAACTATATATCGCTTGGCAAAGGCATGAGGTTCGGCATGTTCAATGAAGTGCAGGTTGAGCTCGGAGGCGGACAAAGCAAGCTCACAAACGGTTCCGGCGATGATTTCACCGGTACGTTCGAACGCAATTTCAGCCTGAACATCGGTCTTACTCCGGGCATGGTCATGTTCCTTAACAACTATTCCGCCATAGAAGTGAACATAGGGGTGCTCGGATTCGGGTACACCGACACAAAATCGACCACCGACCGTATATATGCCGCTCATCGAAACTCGAAACATGCGAATTTTAAAATAAACCTGTTCTCCGTATCGTTCGGATGCGTCTTTTATCTCTGATTCCTATGAAGAAAATGATTTTTACAGGCATAATGGTGCTGGCTGCATGTTTTGCCGCTACAGACGCTCAGGCGCAGGAGATTGATTCACTCGCAGTTTATTCTGAATTCGAGAGCCTTCCCGTCGATGACCCTCTTGACAAAATGGTGATAGTAGGAAACGACACTGTGAGCATGATATTGCCGCAGCGCAATTTCGGTCGCTATGACCGCGGGCTGTTCAACTTTCTGTTCATACCCAAAGGTCAGTGGATGTTCGGTCTCATGGCGAGCTACGGCGAGTTCAATACCGAGGATGCCCAGCTGCTGAATGCAATCACCAACTTCGATTTCAAGGGCAAGATGTTTTCGATAAAGCCTTCGTTCGGCTATTTTATCGGCAACAACCAGAGCATAGGTCTGAAGTTCAACTACACACGAGGCGAGGCGTCTCTCGGCAGCCTGTCGGTGGATATTGACGAGGATATCAATTTCTCACTCAAGGATGTGAGCTACTTTTCCAACTCATACTCCATAGGTGTGTTCTACCGCACTTATGTGGGACTGTCCACAATGAAGCGCTTCGGTGTGTTCAACGACATAGACCTGAGTTTCGGCAGCGGGTCGTCGCGTTTCAAGCGCTATTATGGAGGCGAGCTGCGCGATACACGTACAAATGTAACCTCTGTGGCTCTCAATTTCAGCCCGGGGCTGTGCGTGTTCATAATGGACAATGTAAGTTTCAATGTGTCGTTTGGCGTGTTCGGCGTGAGTCTGCGTCATGAGAAGCAGTTGACCGACAATGTGGTCGAAGGCTCGCGCACAAGCAGCGGCGCAAATTTCAAGTTCAATCTGTTTAATATCAATTTCGGACTCGGTGTACACATTTGATTCAATACTCAGAGGCGTAAAGCGTAAGGCTGCGCCGGTTTTGTGCCTGCTGGCGGCTGCAGTTGCCACCTCATGTATCAAAAATGACATCCCATATCCGCACATCCAGCCAAACATAGTGGCTATCGAGGCGGAATTTCAGAGCCGTGCGGCTGCGATTGACTCCATAGAGCGGACCGTGACTTTGTTTCTTGACGAGGATGCCGATATAACATGCGTCAGGCTGAAGTCTCTGACTCTGTCGCCCGGCGCAACATGCCCCGACACGGCGATGATTGTCAACGGGCTTGACCTGACACAGCCGCAGGACCTTACTTTTGCGTTGTACTATGACTATATGTGGACTTTGTCGGCTCAGCAGAACATAGAACGCTATTTCACGGTGGCGAACCAGATCGGCTCCTCGGTTATTGATGTTGAAAACCGCAAGGTGTCGGCTACAGTGCCTATGGAACTGCCTCTTGACGCAGTTATAGTGGAGTCGGTAAAACTCGGCGGCGCCACATCGGTGATGTCTCCCGACCTCAACGGCAAAACAGTAGATTTCTCTGCTCCGGTGCAGGTGACAGTCAGCGAGTTTGGCAGAGAACAGGTATGGACCATAGATGTTACACAGACAGACATTGCTGTCAATATAGACCGGGTAGACGCCTGGACAAATGTAGCATGGGTATATGCCACCGCAGAGGTCGGCAAGTCAACCGGATTCGAGTACCGTATGTCAGGCGTAGATGTGTGGACTCCGGTTCCGGAGGAATGGGTGAGCCGCAACGGCGGTAATTTCTCCGCACGTCTTGTCGGTCTGGCAGCCGAGAGCGGCTATGAGGTGCGCGCGTTCAGCGGTGACGAGTTCACTCTGCCTGAACAGTTTACCACAATGAATTCAGTGCAGATGCCAAACTCCTCGTTTGAAAACTGGTGGCTCGACGGCAAAATATGGTGTCCGTGGGCAGAGGGTGCCGCTCCGTTCTGGGGCACCGGCAACAAGGGTGCCACTACCCTTGGACCGTCAAACACCACACCGGTTTCAGACCTGTCATCTCCGACAGGCTACAAAGGGGCGCGCCTCGAATCGAAATTTGTGGGCGTGTCTATTCTCGGTAAGCTGGCGGCAGGCAATCTGTTCTCCGGAGACTATGTGGCTACTGAAGGCACAAACGGCATCCTCGCTTTCGGAAGGCAGTTCGGCAATTATCCTACAGCTATTGCCGGCAGAATAGAATATACTCCGGTGGCTATATCACACTACTCGTCAGGGTTTGAAAAGATGCTCGGAGAGCCTGACACATGTATCGTATGGTGTGCCCTCGGCGACTGGGACGAACCCTATGAAATACGCACCAATCCGTCGCGGCGAAAACTGTTCGACCCCGAAGACCCCGGAGTAATCGCTTACGGACAGGTGCAGTACGGTTCGGCTACAAACGGATTCATAGACTTCGAGGCAGTGCTGGACTACCGTTCGACATCGCGAAAACCGAAATATATCATAGTGGTGGCAAGCGCCAGCAAGTACGGCGACTACTTCACCGGAGGCAGCGGCTCTGTGCTGTCGATAGACCATTTTGAACTTAAATACGATTATTGATGAAAACTGCTCTCGGACCATTACTCGCCTTACCGCTGGCTGCTTGCGCCCTGAACTCGGCGGCTCAGGACAAAAGACCCAATATCCTTTTGTTCATGGTAGATGATATGGGTTGGCAGGATACTTCTGTGCCGTTTACCGACAGCATCACAGCCAACAACCGTAAGTATCTGACTCCAAATATGGAACGACTTGCGGCAAGCGGCATGAAGTTTACATCTGCTTATGCGAGTGCCATTAGCTCGCCGTCGCGGTGCAGTCTTATCACCGGAGCTAACGCCGCTCGCCACAAAGTCACCAACTGGACTCTTCACCGCGACCGCACGACTGACGAGAAATCGGATGTCGCCACACCTCCCGAATGGAACTACAACGGCATCAGTATGGTGCCGGGCATAAACAATACATTTGTAGGCGGCTCTTTTGTGGAGAATCTGCGCGGAGCCGGCTATCACACCATCCATTGCGGCAAAGCTCATTTCGGCGCTATTGACACTCCGGGAGAAAACCCCGTGCATTTCGGTTTCGAGGCCAATATAACAGGCAGCGCGGCGGGAGGGCTTGCAACATATCTCAGCGAAAAAAACTTCGGTCACAGGCAGGATGGCACACCGGTTTCGCCCTTTGCCATTGCCGGACTTGAAAAATACTGGGGTACCGGCACTTTCGCCACAGAAGCGCTTACCCAAGAGGCTATTAAGGCGCTTGATAAGGCGAAAAAATACAACCAGCCGTGGTTTCTGTACATGTCGCACTATGCGGTACACATACCGGTAGACCGTGACATGCGTTTTTATCAGAAGCACCTTGACCGCGGACTCGGAGAAAAGGAGGCGGCATACGCCTCGCTTGTAGAGGGAATGGACAAGAGTCTCGGCGACCTGCTCGATTGGATTGAAGCGAATGGTGAGGCAGACAATACAATAGTCATATTCATGAGCGACAACGGTGGCTTCGCGGCGAGCAACGAGTGGCGCGAGGGGGAATTACACACCCAGAACGCGCCTTTGCGCTCCGGCAAGGGCTCCCTGCTTGAGGGGGGCATCCGCGAACCCATGATTGTGCGTTGGCCCGGACACACCGCACAAGCCTCGCAATGCGATGACTACGTTATTATCGAAGATTTCTATCCCTCGATTCTTGAAATGGCTGGAGTTGAATGCAACGACACTATAGACGGTGTCAGCTTTGTGCCCCTTATAGAGGGAACATCAAACCCCTCTAAGGGCAGGGCTCTGCTGTGGAATTTCCCCAACGCGTGGGGGCTTCCTGGTCCCGGCATCGATTTCAACTGTGCCATGAGGCTTGACAACTGGAAGATAATATACAATTATGTTACCGGTGAAAAAGAACTCTATGACCTTGCAAAAGACCCGTTTGAGCATAGAAATCTCGCGTCTGTGAATAAAAAGAAACTCGGTCAGATGAGTACTTTGCTCGGCAATCTGTTGCGCGAGCGGGGAGCGCAGCGCCCCACACTCAAGGCAACCGGGCTTCCGGCTCCGTGGCCCGATGAGTTGTAGCATATGAGTCTAATCACACCGACTGTTTTTTGAAAGTAGCGAATCTATTTCAGGGATATTTTATGAAACGGTTATTTGTGACAATTGCCGCAGCGGCGCTTGTGTGCGTAACCGCCGCAGCGCCGCAGCCGAAAGAACTGTCTGTGCTTCAGTTCAATGTATGGCAGGAAGGCACTGTTATTGAAGGCGGATTTGATGCCATCGCCGATGAGGTGGCGCGTCTGGAGCCCGACTTTGTAATGCTCAGCGAGGTAAGAAACTACCGTAATACACGCTTCTGCGACAGAATAACGGAAGCGCTTGCCGCCAGGGGACAGAAATACTACTCGTTTTATTCGGATGACACCGGCGTGCTGAGCCGTCACGAAATAACCGACAGCGCCGTTGTGTTTCCTCTGAACAACGACCACGGCACTGTGCATCGCCTCAACGCTAAAATAGGCGACAGAGAGTTTGCCATATACACGGCTCATCTTGACTATCTCAACGATACATATTATGAAGTGCGCGGCTACGACGGCAACACATGGAAAAAAATGGATTCGCCGCTTACCGATGTCGAAGAGATACTCCGCCGTAACGCTCTTTCGCAAAGAGACGAGGCTGTAGACAGTTTTCTTGCCGATGCCGCAAAACAGGCGGCAACCGGCGCTATGGTTATTATTGGCGGTGATTTCAACGAGCCGTCACACCTTGACTGGACTGAGGCTACACGCGACAGTGCCGACCATCACGGTGTTGTCATAGCATGGCCATGCACATCCGCTCTCGCAGCGGCAGGATTCGAGGACGCATACCGGGTGGTATATCCTGACCCTGTCACACATCCCGGCTATACCTATCCGTCGGTCAACCCCGCCCGCAAGCCGGAAACGGTGACATGGGCGCCTGAAAGCGACGAGAGAGACCGTATAGACTATGTGCTTTATCTGCCGGCGGGCGGGCTTGAGGCTTATGATGCCGCAATACTCGGACCTGACGGTTGCGTGGTTCGGTCGAAAGAGGTGCTGAGTGTGTCTCAGGACAAGTTCATAAGCCCCTTGGGGGTATGGTCTACCGACCATAAGGCGGTTTTTGTGAAATTCCGCTACCGCTGACGCAGTGTCAGCGTGTGGGTCACGCACTCGGGCAGTTCGTCCGGGCAGTGGGTCACATATATCATCGTGGTGTTGTCGCGCACGGCGAGCGTGTTTACAATGCTTTTCACTGCTTTTTTGCGGCAGCTGTCAAGCCCGTGCATCGGCTCGTCAAGTATAAGCAGCTCCGGATTTTTTATGAATGTCCGGGCGAGCAGTGTCAGTCTCTGTTCACCTCCGGAGAGTGTGTTGAACCGTCTTGGCGCTATATCCTCCATGTGCAGAAGTCGCAGCCATTTGTCAGCCTTGCCGAGTTGTGCGGGTGTCAGTCTGGTGAAGCTGCCTACAGTGTCGTTCAGTCCCCGCGCTACAATCTCGCGCACAGTATCCGCCCCTCCGCCGAAGTAAAGGTGCATTTCCGGAGATATATAGCCTATGCGCTTTTTAATGTCCCAGATGCTTTCGCCGGAGCCTCGTCTCATTCCGAAAACCTTTACATTGTTTGAATACACCTTAGGGTTGTCGGCATGTATAAGACTAAGAAGGGTGGACTTGCCGCTACCGTTGGGCCCGCTGAGCGCCCAGTGCTCTCCTCGCAGTATCTTCCAGGATATATTAGGCAGTATCACTGTGTTGCCGTAAGCCACAGTGCAGCCGGTCAGTTCCACTAACGGTTCGGAATTTCGGGGGTGTGCAGCCTCCGGAGCGGGAATCATTTCACCGTCTATGGCAAAACTGAACAATGATGCCGCTTTTTCCCGTAGGCTTGCCACAGAACATCCGCAGCGTTCCGAAGCGCGTCCCACAGTCATGCCCGTTACCGGTATCATGCAGTCAGTAAAATCGGGTATCTCGTCCGGGTCGCTTACCGCGAGCAATATTGACACCCCCTCGTCTGCAATCTGTTCAAGAGATTCGTTGAGAATATTTCTTGAGCGGCAGTCAAGTCCTATGTATGGATTGTCAAGGATAAGCAGCTCCGGCATGCGCGCTGAAAGCACCCGTGCAATGAGTACCTTTCGCAGTTCTCCGCTTGACAGAAAATTTGCCTTGCGCTCCAGAATGTCTCCTAATCCGAGGCGCCGGCAAATCCGGCTCCACAGCTCCGAATTGTTGTCGGCGCCTATAATTTCGCTTACGGTGGGCACATCATCGTTCATTGACGATTCATAGCGCTGCTGGTAGTACTGAGCCTTGAACCCGGTCAGAGTGTGTATGTCAGAAAACTCTATGCGCTTTATACTGATTTTGCCCTTTGGCGATGATATGGAGTTTGTGGTGAAGTTCCACCCTTTTTCTATGATTTTGGTCAGAGTGGATTTACCCGAGGCGTTGGCTCCGATAAGAACGGTAACACCCTCCGGTATGACAGTAAGGCAGGGGTTGTCAAGGGTTGTGTTTATGTAATGCAGCCGGGGGCTGTTCAGGTGTATCAGAGGTTTCATTGGGCAAAGTTAAACATTTAACCCGAAATGCAATGGCTATACGGCAGGCGGAGCGGGAGAAACAGAGTCTGAAGCCGGAGCAGAGCCGGAGCTCCTGTCGGGGGTGTGCATCTCGACTATCTCGGTGTCTGTGCCTGACGGATAGTTGAACAGCTGCAACCCGAAGTCGGGACACACAGCGGCTATGTGTTCGAAAATTTCACTCTGCACAGCCTCGTAGGCGGTCCATGCCGTAGTGGTGAAGCACCACAGCTGCAATGGTATGCCCACTCCGGTAGGCACCATCACACGCACAAGAATCTGCCGGTCATTGCCTATGAGCGGATGATTGAGCAGGTATTGGCACATATAAGCCCTGAAAAGCCCCAGATTGGTCTCTATGGTGCCGTTGACAGTAGCGAGTCCGGGGTCGTATTCCGGTTTTCCGCGCTGTCTGGAGCTGTCAATGAACGATGCCATCTGTGGATAGAGTTTCGCTATGTTGTCAAGAAAAGCGTCATCGCATTTCTTGATGTAGTATGCGTCAAAAATAACCGCGCGACAAATCTGGCGCCAGCCGCTCGAACTCATGCCGCGCCAGTTCTGAAAAGATGTCGAAATGAGGGTGTAGGGGGGCATTGTAACTATGGTGTTGTCCCAGTTTCGCACCTTGACAGCGGTGAGTGACACATCCTCGACTATGCCGTTGGCTATGGTGGAGGGCACTACAATCCAGTCGCCCACATGCAGCATGTCGTTTTCGCTCAGTTGTATTCCGGCGACGAATCCAAGTATGGTGTCCTTGAACACCAGTAGCAATGCCGAGGCGAGTACTCCCAGCCCGGTAAGCAGCATTGCCGGTGACTTGTCCACGATGATGGACACTCCGACAATGACCACAATTGCCCACACAATGCCTACAGCTATGTTGAGTATCCCTTTCAGCGGCAGGTTTTTAGTGTTTTCACGCTCGTCAAACCGCGTCCACACATAAGTCAGCACTGCATTTATGCCTATGGCGGTTACTATGGTAGTGTAGATGAACAGGCACTTTTCAAATACGTGAAGCAGTTTGCTTGTTGAGTCAAACGCGAAAGGCAGCAACGCAAGAATTACCAACGGAGGTATTATGTGGCTGCATTTGGTGAGCACCTTCTGCTTGAGCATCAGTTTTGCCGCATAACTGTCGCGCATCTGCACATACTTGCGGGCGCCCCACAGTATGGCGCGCCGCACAAGCCAGCCCACAAGCAGAGCCGTGCCGACTATGACACTTACATATATAATCTCCTCAAAAACCTTGTCGTGGCTGAGTCTGATTACGTCCAGAGTGTGCTTTATATTGTCGAGCAGCCAGCTTGCTACCTGATGCGAAGGTATGATTTCGTTTGCCATGGGAGTGATGAATGCTGTTTAGATACATTTACCTTGTAACAACGGCGGTAATATTTAAGTTCGCCGTAATGCAGAGCATGTATCGGGGCATTCACACCTGTATGGGCTTGGAAAGAGTGCGTCAGAAATGAGCCACGGACTCAAACACAGCCTTGCTGCAGTCGGAGATGCCTGCTGCTGAAGTCGGAGTTTTGTAGTTTTGCGAACGCACGCAGGTACTTGCGTAGCGCCGATACCATCTCCTGGGTTTCCTGAAGCATGTTCACGTAGACGTACATCACAGTCATTGAAGAGGGGTCGCCTTCGCGCAGACGGTCAAAAAGCCGGTGGTATGTATCGGAAACGGAATCCTTGAGGCGGTCGCACTCCTGTCGCAGCATGGTGACAGTATCCTGGGTGTCTGTTTCTGTCATTGCAATAACATCGTTGAACAGATTTACTGTGCGGGTGGTGATGCGCTCGAACTGAGCCATGTACTCGTCAGGCAACGGGTGGAAGTTGTTGTCAACATGCTCGCGACATATCTCGTTGATGTGTAGCAGATTGTACAGAATACCCATGCAGCAGCTGTTTGACAGGTGAAACCATGTGTTTTTTTCTATGGCTGTCTGGATAGGCACGTGACGCAGACACAGCGTCTCCTTGCGGCGGTCGCTCTTGAGGATATTTTTCCAGCGCAGCAGGCTTGACTCTGTTTTGCCTAAGGCGCGTGCGTTTTCGGCTATGAACGCCGAGGTGACTGCTTTGTAGCAGCTGCCTGCGTAGCTTAGGAAGTCGCGTTGCTTTCCGGTGAGGTATATCAGCAGCAGCTGCCATGTCTTTGCCTTGTCGTCGGTGGTTATTATTGTGCGGAACAGGGTGTCGCCCTCTTCCTCTGTTTTTTTCGCACGGAAACGGCGGTTGCTGCGTATTATGAGCAGCACTGTCAGCAGAGCGAGTGCGAGCATGACCCAGTGTCCTCCGAGATGCATGAGCAACACAATCACTCCTGCGCCTATGAATGCAGCGCCGGCTGTGATGAACCAGCCGCCTATAACCGATATTACCCCGGTGATGCGGAACACGGCGCTTTCTCTGCCCCATGCGCGGTCGGCGAGAGATGTACCCATGGCAACCATGAATGTTACGAAAGTTGTTGACAGGGGCAGTTTAAGCGAAGTGCCGAGCGCAATCAGCGCTCCCGCGAGCACAAGGTTTACCGAGCCGCGCACCAAGTCGAACGCCGCGCCTTGCTCCATTTCGGTTTCGTCGGCGTTGAAGCGGCGGTTGAACCATGCCCTGACTCTGTGAGGCGTGTGTGCTCGTGTCCACGCGATTGCCGACAGCGCCCAGCGCACAAGGCGGCGTGCTATGCGCGACGACCCGAACATCTCTTCGCCGTCTTGCTGGCTGCCGAGTCCTATTTCGGTGCGTGACACATTCTGTGCTTTCTTTGAGGTGGCAAGCGACACCACCATAATAACTCCTGCGCCTATGAGAAAGTAGACCGGAGTGTTTGCGGGACCGTTGAGCGAGCCCATGAGAAATCCTGACGCGTCACCTCCGCCATTTGCAACATAGTCCTGATATGATGCCAGTCCGCTCAGAGGCACACCGATGAAGTTGACAAGGTCATTTCCGGCAAAAGCGACTGCCAGGGCGAATGTGCCCATAAGCACTATTACCTTGAGCACATTTACTTTGAGAGCGTGCAGCAGCTGCATTACCACTGTGAAGAACGCGAGGCAGCCGGCTATTATAAGCAGGGTGTTTGTCTTGATCCAGTCCTTTACCTCCGGAGTCATGAAGGAGAGGTCTTTGGCACCTTTTATCAGCAGAAAGTATATGATTGCCGTAGAACAGATTCCTCCGAATATACCAATCTTCCATTTGAGCCGGCTCCTGTAGTTGAATGAGAATATGGCGCGGGCAATGAACTGAACCAGTGTGCCGAACACAAACGCTATCGCCACAGACAAAAATATGCCCAGAATCACCGACAGGGCTTTTTCGGTGTTGAGCAGCTCGCTGAAGCCGAGTTCCGACCCTGAAGCCATTTTTATCAGCGCCACCACAAAAGTTGCTCCGAGCAGCTCGAACACCATCGAGACCGTGGTTGAGGTGGGCATGCCCAGCGAGTTGAAGATGTCGAGCAGAATAATGTCGGTGACCATTACCGCCATGAATATGCAGATAAGATCGTAGAACGAAAAGTTTTCAGGTCGGAAAATGCCGTGGCGGGCAATATCCATCATGCCGTTGCTCATTGCGGCGCCTATAAACACCCCTATCGAAGCCACTATGATTATGCGCTTGAAAGAGGCGGCTTTTGTGCCGATTGCCGAATTGAGAAAATTTACCGCGTCATTACTCACTCCCACCGACAGGTCAAACACCGCTAGCAGAAACAGAAACACTACAACGCAAAGAAACAATATCTCCATTATTATGTTGTTTATATTAGTTTTGTGCAAAGGTCTTTTCAAAACATTTCATAATTGTTTCAAAAAAGTCAAGCAATTATGAAATCATTGTTTGTGCGGCGGATTGTTTTATGAGTAACTTTGAGGCGTAAACCGAAAGAGAGATGTCAGATAAAAAACGAATACTTGTGGTAGACGACGAGGAGACTCTGTGCGAGGCTCTGAAATTCAACCTTGAGGCGGAAGGCTATGAGGTTGACACCGCTCTGAGCGCGGAAGAGGCGCTCGCAACCAATCTCAGCGGCTACAGTCTGTTTCTGCTCGATATTATGATGGGCGACATATCAGGCATGCAGCTCGCGCGCATACTGAGAAGCAATCCGGCGACAGCCTCGATACCGATAATATTCTGTACTGCAAAGGATTCGGAAGATGACATGATAGGCGGTCTCGACGCCGGCGCCGATGACTATATCGTGAAGCCGTACTCTCTGCGCAGCGTCTCCGCGCGGGTTAGAACTGTGTTGCGTCGTGCAGCGCCGGGGCAACCACGGCAGGGAGCCGACACGAAGGTTGAGTACAAGGGACTGATAATGGATTCTGTCCGGAAAACATGCTTTGTGGACGGCAATGAGGTCAAGCTGCCGCGCAAAGAGTTTGAGATACTGTTTCGTCTCCTGAGCCACCCTGGCGAAATATTTTCACGCGAATCGCTGCTTCGTGAGATATGGACGGACGATGTAGTGGTTCTTGACAGGGTGGTGGATGTCAATATAACAAGAATCCGCTCAAAGATAGGCAGGTATGCCAAAAATATAATAGCCCGCTCGGGTTACGGCTATGGTTTTGTGGAGTAATCTGAGGTATTCCCAGCGTCTGTTTCTTTGGCTGGCGGGCTATTCGGTTTTGCTCGTGGGGTGTTTTGCCGGGTTTCAGTATCATAGGGAAAAGGAGTTCAAGGCATCAGAGCTAAACTCGCGTCTTCAGATGGTCAACGCGGGCATACTTACCGACATTTCCAAAGGGATGTCGGTACAGGAGGCGGTGGATTTACAGCCACATGTGTTCAATGGCTTGCGAATAAGTGTTATAGGCGGTGACGGACGGGTGGTGTATGACAACAGCGCCGACTCTGTGGCTCAATCCGACCATAGTCTGCGCAGCGAGGTGGCAGCCGCTCTGGAAAACGGCAGCGGATACACAGTCAGGCGTCTCAGCGAAAGCACCGGCAGTTCCTATTTCTATTCGGCTACAGCAGGCTGCGGCGGGCTTGTGGTGCGCTCGGCGGTGCCTTATTCCGTGTCGCTGTCCGAGCTGCTCAGGGCAGACATGGGTTTTCTCTATGTAATGGGAGCTGTGGCGCTGGTCATGTGCTCGCTTGGCTATATCGCCACCCGGAGGCTCGGACTTATAATATCGCGCCTTGAAAAATTTGCGGAGAAAGCCGAAAAAGGGGAGAGGATATATGGCACGGCACCGTTTCCGAAAGATGAGCTCGGTGCTATATCCGGGCACATAGTGAGGCTTTACGCGAGCTTGCAGCAGGCAGTGGCAGACCGCGACCGCGAGCATCAGGCGGCAATGTCGGCGCAGAAAGAAAAAGAGCTTGTGAAAAAGCAGCTTACAAACAATATAAACCATGAGCTTAAAACCCCTGTCGCAGCGATACAGGTGTGTGTCGAGACTTTGCTGGAACACCCCGATATACCTGACAGCAAGCGTCGCGAGTTTCTTGAGCGCTGCCTGTCAAACGCCTCACGCCTGAAAAGTCTGCTTGCCGATGTGTCGCTGCTCACACGCATGGACGAGGCTCCGTCATCAGTGAGCATGGCGCACACGGATGTGTCGGCGGTGATAGCCGGAGTGGTTGACGAGTGCCTGCCGGCTGCAACGGCAAAAGGAATCGTAATCAGCGACAATGTAGACACGCCGGTGTATGTGTGTGGCAACGTGCCGTTGCTTGAGTCGGTGTTTCGCAACCTGATTGATAATGCGATAGCCTACAGCGGAGGCTCAGAGATAACTGTCGGCGCGCGGTTGCAGCCGGACAATTGCGTCAGAATCACGGTCAGCGACAACGGCTGCGGTGTGGAGCCTACGCACCTGCCACGGCTTTTCGAGCGGTTTTACAGGGTTGACAAAGGGCGCTCGCGGGCTGCCGGGGGCACCGGTCTCGGTCTGGCTATTGTCAAGAATGCGGTAATTATTCACGGAGGCTCTGTTGCGGTTGAAAATATACCGTCCGGAGGATTGTGCTTTACAATAACTCTGCCGCTGGAGTCAGCTCGATAAGGAGCCTGATTGCAGCTCTATTATCTCATATGAGAGAAATTAAAAGTGCGATTTCTCTCATAGTGAAAAAATGTTTATATATTTGCAGAAAAACAGAAGCCATGAAACGAAAATGAATAGAAAATCCGTGTTATGTTTATGCACGCAATCTCATATAATTCGTCAACTAAATTGTATAGCCATGATTGTGAAAGGTAATCGTTTATCATAAGGTATGAAGATTTCAATTCTTGAAAATATAGTATGTGCAATAATAATGCTTGTAGTGGCGGGCGGGTGCTCGACAGGCGGAGACGAAACACACCGGCTCGTTGCTGAGACACTTGAGCAGGCAGGCGACAATGCCGCGGAGCTTCAGGCGGTGCTCGAACGCTATGCTGACGGTCGCCGCGACCTGGCGGAGTACGCCGTGGCAGCGGCATGGAGCCGTAGAGCGCGTACCGGTCCCGGCATGGATTCGATAGAAGCCCTGTACCGAGAGCTTCCGAATAAGAATGGCTTTATATGGCAGTTTGACTCTGCCCAGCTTGCGCGGGGCAGGCATTATGAGTCCATGCGGCTGTCTGTCACAAAGGATGCGTCGGTAATTACGGCTGGCTATATGGCTGAGAACATCGACGATGCGTGGCGGCTGTGGAAAAAACGGCAGTGGAACCGTGGTCTGCCGCTGAATCTTATGTGTGAGACGTTGCTTCCCTACCGCATAGGCGACGAGCCGCTGACCCGCTGGCGCGAGCCTTACCGCAACTGGCTCGCCGGGCTTGAAGACTCTCTTGCTCTTTGCACCAATTCGGTAGACGCAGCGCGTATAATCGTTCAGAAGATAGGGGCGAGTCCCTACAATGACCGGCTGTCAACGCCACACCGCTCAGCACTTGACCTGCTTGAGGCTCCAATAGGCTATTGCCGTGAGGACTGCGACCGTACACTTTATGCAATGCGTTCCATGGGTGTGCCGGTGGCGGTTGACAGAATACTTGTGTCTCCGGACAACGGCACCTCACATATGTGGACGGTGGTGTGGGACAACGAAGACTGCCGGATGAGGATGTTTGACAATGAAAAGTATTTTCCGACACGCGACAGCGTACACTACGACCGCCGGCGCAAAGGCAAGGTGTATCGCTCAACATTTGCACCCTCTATGGAAAGACTCGCCCGCTACCGCAACGCGAAAAATCCGCCGCCCATGCTGCTTAATCCGTGGCTGAAAGATGTGACAGCCGAGTATTTCGGTCACAACCGAGCGGAGGTGGAGGTGTGGCAGGATGCCATAGGGCGCGATGACGTGTATCTCGGTGTTTTCGCCGACCGGCGTTTCAAACCGGTGGATATTGCCGTAGTGAAAGGCGGCAAGGCTGTGTTCACTGACATAGAACCCAATCTGATATATGCTCCCGTTACAGCCGCCGGCAAGGTGTGCGGCTATCCGTTTATGCTCCGTAGCGACGGACAGGTTCACAGTTTTATGCCTGATGAAAGCTGCCGGGAATCAATGACACTCACCCGAAAATATCCGGTGAGGTTTCATCAGCAAAACCGTCTTGAATCGGTAGTGGGTGTTCATGTGCAGTCGGCTCCTGCCGCATCAGGCCCGTGGACCGACCTCGAGGTGATAGCCGCACCTCCGGTTCACAGCTATCGGCGCATCAGTCCGCGCATACAGCCGACGGGGCGTTATCTGCGATTGTACAAGCCCGATGCTGTCGCTCCTGGCGCGTTTCGCCCTGAAATCTCTGTTGTGCTTGCGTGTCGCGACACATTGGGTCTCGACACGATGCCTATATCAATAGTCGGCGATTCAGAAGCCAGAGAGCGTTATGCCCGCATATTGCTGCCCGGTTATGGGTTCGGGCTTGACCCTCAGGATGAACATTGTATACTGCACATAGATTGTAGCGACGAGGTGAAAGCTCTTTACCTTGTGCCTGCCAATGATGACAACTATGTTGTTCCGGCTCAGGAGTATGAACTGCTGTATTTCGCCGGACGGGATGGCTGGAAGTCGGCGGGGCGTAAGGTATCCGCCGGATTTTCTGTCAATTTCGAGGCTCCGCCGGGAGCTGTACTGTGGCTCAGAAATCTGACAAAAGGTCGTGAGGAACAGATATTTGTGTGGCACGGCGGCAGGCAATTGTTTAACATTGATCTGCACGATGCAACCCTTCTCTGAATTTGTATAAATTAATATTTTTTGTCCTGAGTAACTACTCGTAACAGCTCAGCATATGCGTGGAGCTATTGCTTTGATGTACTGGAATTGCAAAAAAAGATGTTAAATATACAGAGGGGGTGTTGCGCAGAAGTGTAAAATAATATATTTTTGTAAAAATAATAATAATTTAATCGTTTAAACGTTATGAAAACTAATAAGTATTTATTTGCAATCTTAGTGATTGCTAGCGGTGTTGGTATTTACACGTCAATACAAGCTGATTCTAGTGTTGTTAATGTTATGCTTGATGCAAATGAGGAATGTCTTGCGGATATAGAAAATATAGGAGGCAAGTGGTTTAATGTAGACCAAATTCCATGTGCCAGTACTGCTTCTGAATTAAGAATAGATTACTCCTATATAAATTGCTCCACTTGTAAAAAGGAAGCCGGGAAAGCGTCTGAAATTATGAACGGTACATGCGCATCAATAAGAGAACTAGACATTTAAGTTGATATGAAACGTGTTTTTCTTGCTTTGGGAACAGTTGTGTTACTTAGCATTGCCGGATGCTCTAAAAAAGAAACGGGCACTCTGGTGATAGACACTCTGCCTGACAAAGTGGCGCTTGACGGCACCCGAATTGATTTGCCAAAAAATGAGCATCTCTCGAATATGGGTTTCTATGCCGGTGACTTTCTGGTGTTCAACGCCTTTAAAGCCGGATATTTCCTTCAGGTTTATGACCGTGATTTCAACCTGGTTGACACAGCGGTTGTCAAAGGTCAGGGTCCGGGAGAGTTGCCGTCTGCCATGTTTTACGGACAATGGACAGGTAGCGCTTCATCGCCAGAGCTGATACTGTTCTGTGACCCTATGAAGCGCATTGCTTCAGTGGGGCTGAATCCGTCAACCGGTGCCGACAAACTTGCTGACATTCCGACTTCGTCATATCTTGAGCCGTCGCGCATATTCCAGATATGCGACACGCTTTATGCCGGGGTGTCGCTCAGCTTCACCGACGGAGCTGAAATGTTTACATACAATTCTGAAACAAAGCAGGCAAAAACATATCCTATACCCTTTGAGTTTAACGGAAACGACAAATTCTACACCACGCAGCAAAGCATGGCGTACAACCCCGAAAGAAGAGAGTTTTGCACGGCATACAGCAATGTGCCCTGGATTGTGATTTATGACCGTGATTTCAATGTAGTCAGGAAGATAGCAGTCGGCGAGGAGGTTAGTACCGCTACGGTTTCGCAAGGCGACCGACATGCGGAGCTTCTCATGGTGGAGTATTCCGGTGATAATATTCTGGTCATGTACCGTGCTAATGACGGAGAGGACAACGAGACCCTCCTGCTTGTTCTCGATACTGCGGGCAACCCAGTGGCTTCGTACGGAATCGGCGATGCAATGGGCTATGTAGTAGATTCTGCCGGCGAGCGTCTTCTTACGGTGCATTATGACGGAGAGCAAGATGTGGTTTATCTCAAATCGTGTCCGATGCCGGAAATTCTAAAGTAGTTTATAATGAAACGATTACTGTATATTGTGCTGCCGGTGTTTGCAGTTGTGGCAATGGCGTTTGGCTACTCGGATGCCGACAGCATCGCTGCTGCTGATACCTTGGAGCTTGTAGACATCAATGCCAAAGCTATAGGCGATATTGTAAGTATCGACGGCCAGCTTATTGTTGCCGACAGCGTGCCATGCTTTAGTTTTGCCAAGGAGCAAAAAGGTCTCTTTTTTAGAATAAAAACAGAGTCGTACATAAACTGCTCCACCTGCACTAAAGAGTGGGGGCGAGGAACAGGAGACAAGTCACATTGTATTTCGGTGCGGAAAATAGCTGTGGATAATGACAGATAAAACTATACGCACAGTAGCCGCCGGATTGTGTCTGGCGGCTGTCGTGTTTTTTGGCGCGTGCGGCGGAAAGAATGGCAACTCCGGCGTAAGAGCGGTTCTCGCAGACTATATCGGACACCTGCTCATACTGCCCGCCGACTCGGTCTGCAGCTTGTTTGACCGCAGCTATGGCATTGCGGCTCTTGATGCCGACTACCTTGTTGTCAGCTATATTAAAAGCGAGGGCTGCACGCCGTGTCATCTTCATTTGCCGTACTGGAAGGCGTTTGGCTCGCTGCTCGACACCCTTTCGTCGGCAATAGCGGTGCCGGTGCTTGTCATTGAGCCCGATACTCTTGAAAAGGTGGCGGGTTTCCTGCGCACGGCAAACTATGACTACCCGGTGGTGATAGACACCCTCGGCACATTCTCTGCATTAAACCGGCTACCCGAGCAGGATTTTCTCCGCACCTTTCTGATTGACCGCAACGGCAATATTCTGGCATTGGGAAACCCCGTGGAGCATGATAAAGTGGCGCGACACTTCATGACACTTATCACCGGGTACGACAAAGACGAGACTCCTTCGCCGCTGTCAGTCGGCAAGAACAAAATAGACATAGGCACTGTTTCGCAATCTTTTGTGCGGGAGTTTGAATTTCTTGTAGACAATTCGTCCGGTGATACGATACGGGTAGAGAGCGTCATGGTGCCATGCGAGTGTGTGGTGGCGGAGGCGGACAGCATTCTCCCGGCAGGCAGTGGAGCCGTGCGTGTCACATTTGACGCATCGGCTACAGACGGAGCGTTTCATCATCCGGTGGCTGTAAGGTACCGTAACGTCGACTCTCCAATTATTTTCCACATATACGGCTATGTACACCGATAGCCGCCGCGTAAACCCAAACAGCAATATCAGATGACCTTGCGAAGACTGCTGTCGGTATTTAAAACCGTTGTGACGTACATTCTCGCTGTAGCGAGTGTTCTCTTTCTGCTGTGGCTGTTTTGTCTGGTGTTTGTTTACGCGTCTTTCTCCATTCCTTCTGATTCAATGCAGCCCGGCATTCATCCCGGCGATATGGTGATTGTTGAAAAGGTATCGACCGGAGCAAGGTTGTTTGACATTGCCGCCGCTGCCCGGGGCGACTCTGTCACAATCAGGCGCATGCCTCACTGGCGCAGTTTCCGGCGCGGCGACGTGCTGGTGTTTAACTTTGTACATTGCGCTTCGTGGGACACTCTTGAGTTCAACATACGAAAATACTACATAAAGCGATGTATTGCCGCGCCGGGCGATACACTGGCTATAAGTGGCTATGTCTACACAGTAAACGGCGACACGCTTCTTGGTTATCCCCCGCCGCGTACTTTTGCAAGATATTTTCCCGAGGACTCCATAGGCAGAGCCGAACGCCGCAGGGGGTATATGGCAGATGTGAGCGACACTATTGACAACTGGACGATACGCGACTATGGACCGTTTGTGGTGCCGTCCAAGGGAATGACACTGCCTGTCGACACGGTTACATTCCGCCGTTACCGTCAGATAATCGAGCGCGAAACCGGGCTTGGAGTAGAGCGTCGCGACGGGCGGGTGTGGCTTGGCGACAGAGAGCTGGTTTCATATACCTTTAAAGAAAACTATTATTTTATGGCGGGCGACAATGCGGTGATGTCAATGGATTCGCGTTACTGGGGGCTTGTGCCGGAAGATTTTATCGTTGGGCGGGCGGCATTTATACTATGGTCAAAAAATAAAAACGGCATTCAATGGAAGCGCGTTCTCAAGGCGGTGGAGTAGGCATCCGCGAGATAATAGTTCTCGTCTTGATTGGGGCGGGGCTTTGGGAGTGCTTTCTCGGCTGGGCGCAGCTGCTGGGCTTTCTGCCGAGCCGTCATGCGCTTTATCCTGCCACAGGGTCGTTTTTCAATCCGGGTCCTTATTGCGGCTTTCTTGCAATGCTTGTGCCGCTTGCGTTCTACCGCGCTGTCGTTATTAAAAAGGGGTTGGCGCACTGGGTGTCTTTGCTGTATCTTGTAACAGCTGTAGGCATTATGCCTGCTCTTATGGGGCGCACCGGCTGGATAGCCGCAACAGTCGGGTGCGGGGTGGTGGCTTTCGGCAGCGGATGGCTTCGCCGGCCGCGTGTGTCTGTTATCGTGGCGGCTCTTGCGGTGGTGTCGGGCGCTTTGGTTTTTATGTTGTACCTGAAGCCGGCTTCGGCATTGGGGCGACTGTTTTTATGGCGCATAGGGCTGTCGGCGTTGGCGAGTCATCCGTTATCCGGGGTGGGGTGGAGCGGTGTGCCGGGAGCTCTCGGCAATGCGCAGGAGGCTTATTTCCATACATGCCCCGACTCGGTATTCGCTCAGGTAGCCGGTTCTCCCGGCTATGCATTCAATGAATTCATACAAGTTGGCATCGCCTTCGGTATTCCGGTGATGTTGCTTTTCATCGGTCTTGTGGCATTTTCGGCATGGAATGCCTTGCGGACATCAGATTATGGTGTAGCGGGCAGTATTGTGGCGTTTGCAGTGGTGTGTTTTTCGTCTTATCCGTTGCAGTTTCCGGAGTTTGTAGCCGCTGCGGGGCTGCTTGTTCTGCTGTCAGTGGCATCGTATTGCCCGTTGGGCAGATGTTCCCGGCTCGCGGTGTGCGTGCTGGTTTGTGCCGGAATCGCAGCCGCGTGTATCGCTCTCGACAATCGGGCAGGGCGGAGTGACAGCTGGGCACACCAGCGCTATGCGTACCTGCGCCCCCTTGACAGTGATGATGTCCTCGCTTTTGATTCTCTGGCGGCAGTCTACGGCGATTGCCCGGAATTTCTTTTTGATTACGGGAAAGCGCTGAGGCAGTCCGGGCTATACAGCAAGTCCACCGCAGTACTGATGTGCGGCGTGGAGGTAAGTTCCGACCCTATGTTTCTCAATCTCATAGGTCGCAACTGTCATGATACTGAGAGTTATGAAGAAGCGGAGTATTATTTTAGAAGGTCAATAGACCGGTTGCCGAAGCGAATGTACCCGTACTATCTTCTCGCGCTGCTCTATGCCGACCCGGCAGTGAGCGACACAGCTCGGTTTGCGCGGATGTATGAGGCTGCACTCGCGCTTGAGCCAAAAGTGATGTCGCCGGCTATACGTCAGATGCGGCATGAGCTTGACAGCGCTCACAGACGGTTTTTCAGGCAGTTGTAGATGTACGAACACCGTTGTTGCAACAGCGGTTGCAGCTCTGCGGCGGCCTTGGGGTCTGCCATACGTAGGTCGGCATACCTGTCCTCGCCGTTGATGAATCCTATCAGCTTGCCGTCAGGAGCAGGGGAGTCGACAACCGGAGTCTGTGACACCGCGGGGTCGCGGCGGTACAGCTGCCAGTAGCCGGCAGTCACTGCGTTGCGCTCTTCGACAATGGAGTGGCTCATGCCGGCGCGTATGCCGTGGTTTATGCAGGGGCAGTATGCAATCACAATTGCGGGTCCGGGATGCCTGTCGGCTTCCGAAAGTGCGTTAATGGTCTGTTGGAAATTGGCTCCGAGTGCTATAGACGCTACATACACGTCTGAGTACACCATCATCATTCTGCCAAGGTCTTTTTTGTATGTGCGCTTGCCGTCTGCCGAGTATTTCGCCATGGCGCTCAACGGTGTGGCCTTTGAGGTCTGCCCTCCGGTGTTTGAGTAGCATTCGGTGTCCATCACCAGTATGTTTATATCCACATTCTGCGCGAGCACATGGTCCAGCCCAGCAAAGCCTATGTCGTAAGCCCAGCCGTCGCCGCCTATAGCCCAGATGCTTTTCTTTACAAACAGGTCGCTGTCGGCAAGCAGCGCGTCACGGTTGGGCACCGAACTGTCTGCGCGCAGTGCTGCGATTGCGGCGGCAGACGTGGCAACGCTGCCCTCGCCGTCGGCACGGCTGTCAAGCCATGACTCAAGTGCTTTTTTAACGGCTTCGGAGGTGGCGCAATCGGCGGCTGTGGACTGCACAAGACCGGCGAGCCGTTCGCGTCGCGCCGATATTGCAGTGGCTATGCCGAACGCATACTCGGCGTTGTCCTCGAACAGAGAGTTGCCCCAGGCGGGTCCCATGCCTCTGCTGTCGGTGCAGTATGCGTTGCTCGGATAGTTCGCGCCCCATATCGACGAGCAGCCGGTGGCGTTGGCTATTATAAGACGCTCTCCCATCAGCTGGGTGAGCAGTTTGACGTAAGGAGTTTCGCCGCATCCTGCGCATGCTCCTGAAAACTGTAGCAGCGGAGGGTAAAACTGCGAGCCGTTTACTGAGGTGCGGCTCACAAGCCCCTCCTTGGGTGTGACATGTGTGCGGAGGTATTCCGGGAATCCGCTCTGTCGTGGCAGCTCCGTTTCTATAGCAGTCATTTCGAGCGCTTTGCCCGGACATATTGTGGCGCATGAGCCGCATCCTGTACAGTCGCGGGGAAAAACCTGGATGCGGTAATAAAGACCCTTCAGCGCGGGTGCTTTTGCCGCAACGGTATTCATGGTCGCAGGAGCCGAAGCCGCCTCTGACGAGTCAAGAAGATAGGGGCGTATGGCTGCGTGTGGACACACAAGCGAGCATTCCGTGCATTGTACGCATTTTTCGGCAGTCCAGTGCGGCACCCGGTCGGCTATCGTGCGTTTTTCGTAGGCGGTAGTACCCATTGGCAGAGTGCCGTCCGGGCTGAATGCCGACACCGGCAGGCTGTCGCCTCTCATTTCCAGACAGGGGCGCGCCACTTCGGTTATGAATCCGGGCGCGCTCTCCGGTGTCGCGTCTCCGCTCTCTTCGGCGGCGAGCCATGCCTCGCGGTTGTAGTCTATCTCGGTTATGGCTCCGGCGGCTTCCTCTATGGCGGCTATGTTGTTGGCTACCACCTCGCCGCCTTCGTGCATGTACATCCGGTTGACACACTCTTTGAGCCTGGCTATGGCGGTGTCATAGGGTATTACCTGACGCGACTTGAAAAATACCGCAAGCATTATCATGTTTATGCGCACACCCAGCCCGTGAGCCTCGGCAATGGCAAGGGCATTGACATTGTAAAACCGGCAGTTTTTCTCAGCGAGGACACGGCGGAGCGCCCCGGGCAGACGTGAATCCATTTCAGCGGCTGTCCACCCTGAGTTGAGAACAAAAGTGCCGCCTTCGGCAAGGTTGTCGGCAAGAGGAAACTTGCCTGCGTAGCTGCTTTTGTTACATGCCACATAGTCGGCGCTTTCTATTGTGTATGCCTGCTTTATGGGAGCGGTGCCGAACCGTAGCTGACTCACGGTGTAGCCCCCCGATTTTTTTGCCGAGTACTTGAAGTACGCCTGGCTGTAAAGCCCCTCGCAGTTGCCTATTATGTTTGCGGCTGTGCGGCAGGCGCCCACTGTGCCGTCAGACCCCATGCCGTAGAAAATAGCCGATGTTACTCCGGCGGAGGGTATGTGCAGCGGCTCGCCCGCCGGCAGTGATCTGTGGGTTACATCGTCGGTAATGCCTACCGTGAAGCCCTGCAGCGGTTCAGGCTTTGTCAGGTTGTCAAACACTGCCTTGACCATTGTCGGGTCGAAATTTTTCGAGCCGAGTCCGTATCTGCCCCCGACCACCTGTATGTTTCTGCCTGAGGCATGTATTGCCGCCGCAACGTCAAGGTACAGCGGTTCGCCGAGGCTTCCCGCTTCTTTTGTGCGGTCAAGAACCGCGATTCGCTCCACTGTCGGCGGCAAAGCCTCGAGCAGATGCTTTGCCAAGAACGGTCTGTAGAGCCTTACCTTTACAACTCCGTAGTCAGTACCGCAGTTGCTGTTCATGTACTCTATGGCATAGTCGGCTACTTCGGTAGAAGAGGCGATAGACACAATCACATATCTGGCTGTCGGCGAACCCGCATAGTCAAACAGCCGGTAATGCCGCCCGGTAATGGCGGCAACAGAGTCCATTGCCTCCTGCACGATTGTCGGGAAAGCGTCATAAAAACGGTTTCGCGCCTCTGTGTTTTGAAAATACACATCCTGATTCTGTGCCGAGCCGCGCAGGTCGGGGTGTTCGGGGTTCATGGCGCGTGAACGAAACGCGGCTACAGCGTCAGCCGGCAAAAGAGGCTTCAGCTCGTCATAGTCGGCGGTCTCGATAGTCGATGTTTCGTTGGAAGTGCGCCAGCCGTCAAAAAAATGCAACACAGGCACGCGCCCCTTTATCGCCGCTACATGAGCCACAATGGCAAGGTCGTGTGTTTCCTGCACCGACGCGGAGGCAAGCATTGCAAAGCCGGTTGCGCGGCATGCCATTACATCCTGGTGGTCGCCGAAAATGCTCAGGGCGTGTGTTGCCAGAGAGCGGCAGCCCACATGAAATACACCCGGCAGCAGCTCGCCCGCTATTTTGTACATGTTGGGTATCATCAGCATCAGTCCCTGCGAGGCTGTGAAGGTAGTTGCGAGCGCTCCTGCGGCGAGTGCTCCGTGAGTGGCTCCGGCAGCTCCGAGTTCCGACTCCATCTCGCGCACCTCCATTGTGCTTCCGAAAAGATTTTTCACCCCTTTGACATGCCACTTGTCGGCGGTTTCCCCCATAGAGGCTATAGGAGTTATGGGATATATTGTGGCTACCTCGCTGAATGCGTAGGCTATGTATGCGGCTGCGGTGCAGCCGTCTGTAGTAGTGCGTTTCATGGAATTAAAATGTGCGAGTACCGCTCTTTGTTCAGTAGTTGCCGCTGCCCGAAACCGGAAAAACGAAATCAAAAGCATGTTTTTTGACCCGCACAGGCAATAATCCGGCGGTTTGCGAGTTATTTAGTTATGAAACTCAAGCTACTGATATGTATGTGTGTGTCGCTGGGAACCGTCTATTGCGCGGACGCTCAGGACAAAAACGACTTCAACCCTATACAGACTGGTGTAAACTCGCTCAACATAGCGCCGGATGCCAGAGGCTCTTCCATGGGCGACCTCGGCGCGGCTACCGACCCAGACGCCAACTCGCAGTTCTGGAACCCGTCCAAGTACGCGTTTGCCTACAGCAATGCGGCGCTTTCTATAAGCTACACCCCCTGGCTGCGTTCGTTGGTCGATGACATTTTCCTCGCCAATGTGGCAGGCTACTGGAAAATCGGCACCGGCGACAATCAGGCGGCGAGCGCTTCGCTGAGATACTTCTCTCTCGGCGAGGTGACAACAGGCTCAGAGGCTGTCGGTTCGGCACAGACTCTCAACCCTTACGAAATGAGCTTTGACATTGGCTATTCGCGCAAGCTATCCGAAAAATACTCCATGGGTGTTGTGCTCCGGTACATTTATTCCGACCTCGGATTTTCCGATTCGTACGCTGGTGACAACTCTACCGGCGCATCGGCATTCTCGGCTGACATATCAGGCTATTACACAACCTATCCTGTCATAGGCAGAAATGAATGCCAGTGGTCGTGGGGGTGGAATATCTCCAACATAGGCACAAAGGTTTCGTACAATCATGGCGAGGATCCGGCTTTTCTTCCGACCAATCTGCGTCTCGGCACCAATTTCACCTTTCCGCTCGCCGACTACCACAATCTGTCGCTCGGTCTTGACCTTAACAGACTCCTTGTGCCGGCGCGTCCCAGAGAGAATGACTACGACACATCCACTCCCGACGGTCAGAGAGAGTACCTTGACGCTCTTGAAAACTGGGAAAACATGTCGCCCATATCGGGTATCTTCAAGTCGTTTTCCGATGCTCCGGGCGGTTTCAGCGAAGAGCTGAAGGAGATTATGTGGTCGTTTGGCGCCGAATACTCCTACAATCAGCAGTTTTTTGCGCGTGCCGGCTATTTTTATGAAAGCGCCATGAAAGGCAATCGCCAGTATTTCGGCTTCGGCGCAGGCTTTGCCCTTAATATACTGCGCATCGACGCATCATACATGCTTGCCACCGCCCAGACATCGCCGCTGAACCAGACTCTGCGGTTTACCCTCACTTTCGACATGGACGGTCTCAAGGAAATTTTCGGCAGAAAAAGATAAAAACACCACTATTATGGCTGAAATCACAGATATACGCACCGGACTCGGAATGGATGTCCACGCATTTGCCCCTGACAGGAAGCTGTGGATATGCGGTGTCAGAATTCCCCACTCAATGGGGCTTCTCGGACATAGCGATGCCGATGTGGCTCTTCACGCCCTTTCCGATGCAATACTCGGCGCAGCCGCGCTCAGAGACATAGGCTATCATTTTCCGGACACTGACCCACGTTTCAAGGGTGCCGACAGCAGGGTGCTGCTGCGGCATGTGGCGGGGCTTGTAAGCGAAAAAGGCTACCGGATATCAAATGTAGACATCACAATAATAGCGCAGGCTCCGAAAATGGCGCCGTTCATTGAGGAGATGCAGGCTGTTGTGGCTTCCGACTTGGGCGTTGACACCGACAGGGTGTCGGTAAAGGCAACAACCACCGAGCATCTCGGATTTACCGGCAGAAAAGAGGGCATAGCCGCGCTTGCCACTGCTACCATAGTGCGGTAGCCCCTGTCACCGCAATCACCATTTGAGGCTGATGTGGCGCCATACGCGTTGCGGCACAAGGCGCCACAGCCCGTTGACTATCGCCCAGCGGCTGTCTATCACTGCTACACGCTTGCGTTTCAGTATGGCGGTCTCTATAAGGGGGGCTGCATGGTCAACGCTCATTATCATAGGGTATTCCTTCTCGGGGTCAAGCAGCGGAGTGCGGATGAACCCCGGACGGATGTCGGTGAATCTGACATTAACCTGTTGCTGGTACGCAAGCTGTTCAAGAGCGTTGATGAATGTCTGCTGAAATTTTTTTGACGCGCTGTATGCCGCAGCCACTCCTATGCCTTTGGTGCCGGCAATCGAAGTTATGGCGGCAATGTGCCCCGGAGTACGGTTTGCCGTAGACTTGTAGTACTTGTAGGCGGCAGCTGTTATGCGGGCGAATCCGGTTACATTTGTATCAAGCGTGGTGGTTACACGCTCATCCTCCATGTCGGGGTCGTAGAATCCGGTGCCTGCCGCATAAAGAAGAATATCCATGCCGTCAATCAGCTCTATGAGGTCGTAGAATTTTTTTACGGCATCCTGTGCGGTTACGTCTATCTCGGCAGCAGCTATGTTTGCCGGATACAGATTTCTTATGGTCTCAAGTTTGTCCATGCGGCGCGCGGCAATGCCCACACGCCAGCCTGCGCGCGCGAAGTCGGTGGCGATTCTTTCGCCGAGACCGGACGATGCGCCTATGATGATGATTTTTTTCATAATACACTCCTTACAGGGTGCCTTCGGCGGCATCCTCTTCCGATGTATTAACCTTTCGGTTGCTGTTCTTGTTCAGCGGAAGTGTGTACATAATCGAAAATCCGCCGGAGATCGGAGTGCCTCTCTTGCCGTAGCCCGGTATATACATCGGTTCGCCGTAGGCACTCTTGCTTTCATGGAGCAGCGAATGGAATTTCACATGCCAGCCGAGCGATATGTTTTTAAATATTTTTACCTTTATGCCGGCGGTAAGCTCAAAGTAGCCGGCTGTGGCGCTCTGGCTCGGAACAGCTATCTGTTGGGGCGGCCAATACCCTCCGTTGGTTTCTCCGCTTATTTCCCAAGAGTAGGGGGTAAAGGCGTAGCGCACGCCGAATACAAGCTGGTAGTCGGGATTGGAGTTGTAAAAAACATTGTAACCGGCTCCGATTTTGAAGTATGGAGCCATAGGGCTTTTGAAGGTGTAGTTGAAACCGTCCGGCGATATGTCGGCAGATGAGAGCCCGAACTCGAAAACCGGCTTAAAGCGGTTGTGCAGGCTCAGCTCGCCCCAGAAAGCTATGCCGCCGTACTGCTGTCCGAGAATCTTCATCACGGGGTCCCACACATCCACACCCACGGTCGTTGCATGAAACAGGGGATAAATGTTGCCCACAACCTTGCCGACGGAGGTTGTGTCGACATATTCCTGCCCTGAAACGGTGTCTACAAGCACTATATTGCCTTTGGCATCGCGCATCTCGGCGAGCCTTGACTTGTCAAATTCAGCCGGCTTGGTGTCTTTTTTCGTGCCCGATGTGGCTGGCGGAGGCGTAACAGGGTTGATGCGCCGCTGCGCCTGTGCGGTGGCTGCGGAGAGCAGGCACACCGCCGATAACAGTATTATAGCTAAATGGCGCATGATGTCTAAAGATGAGGTTCGTCGCTTTCGTTGTCATCCTCCTCCGGGGTGTCGTCGTCTGCCGTTGTCCTGAAATATATCTTGAGGCGCATTACATCGATGTTGTCTATGTAAGGCTCAAGCACAGATACCGAGTCTATGAAATGGCAGGTGTGTGCCACGGTGTCTATGTTGTAGCAGTACATGGCTCCGCACTCTTCGGAAACAAATTTCGGCTCGGAGGTGTAGCCGATGGAAATTGTGTCGTTGAACTCAGGGAAGTCGAGCGCTTTTTGCAGGTAGCGGATGCAGAATGAGGTTTCCGAAGCCGAAGACCTCAGCGGCAGGTACACCATGGAGGCTGCGGTGCCGGATATGAGCGAGGAGTCGTTCGGAGCGCCGATGCCGAAAATACACAGCGAGTCCACGCGTATGGATTCGTCTGTACTGCTGGCAAAGAATCCGGCGAGAGGCACACTGCTCTGGTTTTGCAGACACCCCGTGGTGTTGCATCCTGTCAGAGAGTACAGCGCCGCCGGCAAAACAGCAAGAAAATATCTCAGAATTTTCCCCATTTCACAATCTCGTCGATAGCCTTGCGGTTTTTAGCGGGCACTTTGCTGTATGGCGCGGGGTAGCCTATCGGTATTATGGCTATGGGTTCAGTGCCTTCGGGCAGTGCGAGTGCTTCGGTGAGCGCCTCGGCATCGAAGTTGCATATCCAGCATGTGCCGAGTCCGAGAGATGTTGCGGCAAGGCAGATGTGTTCCACGGCTATCGCCACATCCACATCGGTATGGTCCTTGCCGTCGGCGCGGTGCCATGCCTGTTCGTGAACTCCGCAGGCAATTATGAATGTCTGCACATCCTTCACCCAGTCGCGGCTGTATGTCGCGGCTACTTTTTCTCTCAGCTCGGGGGTGTCAGCGACAATGAACAGCCAGGGCTGTCTGTTGCAAGCCGAGGGGGCGAGGCGTGCTGTGTCAAGAATCGCAAGAACCATTTCGCGGCTCACCGGAGCCGGGGTGTAGGAGCGGCATGAGTAGCGCGAGGCCACTATGTCGTACAGCTGGGGATAAGCGTCCATAAGGGTCATGATATTTTAAGTTCTTCTTCTATTTCGTAATTGTTGCGGCGGGGAGAGTTGCGCACTATCAGTTCGCCGAGAAATCCGGCGAGAAACAGTTGCGTGCCGAGAATCATCATCACCAGAGCTATATAGAAATATGGCGAGTCGGTGACGAGTATGTAAGGGAGTCCGTTGTGGAGGTGGTACAGTTTCATGGCTCCCACCACCACAACCGATATGAAGCCGAGTATGAACATCAGGCTGCCGAGCAGTCCGAAAAAATGCATGGGCTTGATGCCGAACCTGTTGGTGAACCACAAGGTGGCGAGGTCAAGGTAGCCGTTTACAAAACGGTCAAGCCCGAATTTGGTTTTTCCATATTTGCGTGCCTGATGATGCACCACTTTCTCGCCTATGTTGCAGAATCCCGCGTTTTTGGCAAGAAACGGTATGTAGCGGTGCATGTCGCCGTACACTTCGATGTGTTTTACCACTTTGTTGCGGTAAGCTTTCAGCCCGCAGTTGAAGTCATGAAGGTTTTTTATGCCGCTCACTTTGCGGGCGGTGGCGTTGAACAGCTTGGTGGGAATTGTCTTGGACAGGGGGTCGTAGCGTTTGCGTTTCCAGCCGCTGACAAGGTCGTAGCCGTCGGCTGTTATCATGCGGTACAGTTCGGGAATCTCGTCGGGGCTGTCCTGCAGGTCGGCATCCATAGTTATGACCACATCGCCCTTTGCGCGTTCGAAGCCGGTGTTCAGCGCCGGTGACTTGCCGTAGTTGCGCCGGAAACAAACACCTTTCACCGAGGGATTCTTCTGCGAGAGTTCTTTTATAACCTGCCATGACGAGTCGGTGCTGCCGTCGTTGATAAACAGAATTTCGTATGTAAACGAATTCTCTTCCATAACTCTGCCAATCCAGCGTTCAAGTTCGGGAAGCGATTCGGCTTCGTTGTACAGCGGTACTATAACGGAAATATCCATAGCAAATCAATTGTTTCTGTAGTTTTTGTTTTCGCCGCGTGCCCGTGCGAGCAGAGCCATCAGCAGAGAAAGGAGCGAGCCGGAGAATATGCCGAGCCATATCATCTCTACTACCATGGACACCGGTCCCGGCAGCATGTGGGAGTCGACCATGCGCTGTAGCACGGCAGCCGTCTCTTTGCCGCGCTGCCAGCCTGAGTCTCTGTAGAAGTCTATAGCCTCGCGCACCCGCTCTATTATGAAATCGGGGTTGATCCATTTGAGGTACACAGTAGCCACAAGCCCCGCTATGACGCACCCGCAGGCAAATGTCATGATTCCCTGCATCCACAGCGACGAAAGCTGGGTGGTGTAGCGGTCGGTCACATAGCTCCTACGCAGAAACCGGTAGATTACAAACGGCACCGACAGCGCAATGACAAGGCATGCAAAGCCCAGCAGAGGCAGCCTGAACGAGTACACGCCGCAGAAAAAAGCGGCGCAAAGCAGCAGCCCGAACAGTATGCCGTCATCGGCTCCGCGTCTGTAAGGCGATTTTCCCGGGGTGTCGGTGAGCAAGGGGCTATTCATGGTGGTATGTGCCGATGTGGCGGCGTTTTTTCTCTTCGAAAATCTCGTCTATGGCAAAGAAGATGCCGGATTCCTCCACATTGCCGAACTCGTCGTTTATAGCGGTGCCGAACATCCTCATTGTTGGGCTTAGGCTCATGTAGGCGTTTACAAGCGGTGGTATATTGACCCCGTGGTTGCGTATGGCTTTGTTGAGAATCCTGTAGTCTTCGGCGAATGTGTCGCCTGTGAACAGCTGCTTCATGGCCTCCTCGTCAATATCGGTGGGCAGCGGGGTGATAGGTCTCACAAGGCTGTCGGGGTCGGGGAAGTGTCTGTTAAGAAAGTACAGAATCATGTCGCGACATTCGCGGCTGTAGCTCGGGTACATTGTAACCTTTCCGAACAGGTATTTTATTTCGGGGTGTACCACGGTGAGCGCTCCGAGTCCGTCCCAGAGATTGTCGAGTGCGTAAAGCGCTTTGGCTCCTGCCTTGGACGACTGGTACTCCGGGCGCACGAACGAGCGTCCCAGCTCTATGGTGTACGGCAGGTATTCGTTGATGAATCTGTCGGAGAATGTAAACATGTGCGATGTCGCTATCCGCGGCGAACCATCGGAATTTCTGCGTATGTCGCTTCCGGTGATGAACCGGTAGCCTCCGAGAATCTGGTCGCTCTCCGGATCCCACACTATGAGCTGGCGGCACGGAGGGTTCATGGTGTCGTAGAGGTCTATGTCGCAGTCCTTTCCGGTGCCGCCTCCGGCGTTTCTGAAAGATATTTCGCGCAGGCGTCCTATCTCTCTCATTGTGTTGGGGGCGTTGTTTGCGTCTACGATGTATATGCGGTTATTGCCTTTGTTTGTATCCCGCAGCAATCTGTCGGGCGTAAGCTCGGCTTTGATGAGTTCCGGGGATATGGGGTCAATAATCTGTTGTTCCATAATCAGTGCTTGGTAGCGGTTAATGAAGGCAGAGAATAGACGATGTCTCTTATCTGGGCGGTCTGCCGCATGGCTTCTTTGCCTCCTTTGAGCGACGAGCAGGGAATAGGCTTGCCTACGAAAATGTCAAAAGTGGCACCTGTGCATCTGAAAACCTCCCGTGGCAGATAAATCATTTCGATGTTCAGCTTTATGCCCGCTTTTTGCCGCAGTCTCGCAAAATTATAAAAAAAACTTGAGTTGCGGCCACTAAAATAAACAGGAATTACATCTCTGCCCGAGGAGATGCATCTGTTCACAAACATTTTTTGCCATTCAAGGTCGGCTATACCGTTTTTCTGCCGCCGCGACACGAGCCCGGCGGGAAATATTACAATCGGGTCATTGCCTTTGAACGCCTCGTCTATGTCTATGTGCGCCCGGCGTGACTGGGCTCCGTGCTTGTTGACCGGCAGAAACACATCTCTAAGCGGTGTTATTGCCATGAGAAGGTCGTTTACAAGAAATTTGAGGTTCTTGCCGTAAACGGATGCTATGAGGTCTATCATGGTAATGCCGTCAAGACCGCCCAGCGGGTGGTTGCACACAAAGACGCACCGTTTGTTTGCCGGCAGGTTCTCCTTGCCGTGGACGTTGTAGGCAATGTGCAGCCGGTCAAGCACGGCACGGCAGAAGTCGGCGCCCTCTTTGCCGGCGGCGTAGTCGAGCATATCGTTCATCTGCCGCTGGCAGATAGTGCGTTCAATCCATCTGACAAGTGCGCGAGGAATGAAGCGGCTGTAGCGGGGAAGTCGCTCCCGGATTACAGCCGCCACATCTATTTTTATCACGCCTTTGTCGCTCATCGGACTTTAGCTCACGCCGGATAAATGTCGTGGCGGGCGGCGAGCAGGGTGTTCTTCATCAGCGACACAATTGTCATCGGTCCCACACCGCCCGGTACGGGGGTTATCCACGCGCATTTGGATTCTACGGCATCGAAGTCAACATCACCTCTGAGCCGGAAGCCGCTCTTGCGGGTGGGGTCGGGCACGCGGGTGGTGCCTACGTCTATAATGGTGGCTCCTTCTTTTACCATGTCCGCTGTCACGAATCCCGGAGAGCCGAGGGCGGCTATTATGATGTCGGCGCGGCGGCATGTCTCCTTGATGTCGCGGCTCGCGCTGTGACACACTGTAACAGTGGCATCGCCGGGAAGATGTTTCTGCATCATCAGGTTTGCGACCGGTTTGCCCACTATGTTGCTGCGACCGAGCACCACACATTCGGCGCCTTTGGTCGGCACTCCGTAGCGTTCGAGCAGCATCAGTATGCCTGCCGGAGTGGCGCTGACAAAGCAGGGGAGTCCTATGGACATTCTGCCTACGTTTATGGGGTGGAAGCCGTCGACATCCTTGCGGTAGTCAATGGCTTCTATTACACGCTGTTCGGAAATGTGCCGGGGCAGGGGCAGCTGTACTATGAAGCCGTCCACATCGGAGTCGTTGTTGAGCTTGTCTATTGTCTGGAGGAGGGTATCTTCGGTCACATCGTCCTCAAAGCGGATGAGGGTGGATTTGAAGCCGCATTCCTCACATGCCTTTACTTTGTGCGCCACATAGGTTTCGCTGCCTCCGTCGTGTCCTACGAGTATTGCCGCAAGGTGTGGTCTTTTGGCGCCTGCCGCCAACATTTCAGTTACGGTTTCGGAGATTTCCCGTTTTATGTCCGATGCTATTTTTTTTCCGTCTATTATCATGCTCTGTCAATTGTGCTGCGGGGTTAAACAAATTTATCGGCGGCGCATGGCACGCATCATTTTCATCGGGTTTTTCATTGAGGTGGCGGCTTTCATCATCTTGCGGGTTTCCTCAAACTGTTTCAAAAGCCGGTTCACGTCCTGAATGTTGGTGCCGGAACCCTTTGCTATTCTCTGGCGGCGGCTGCTGTTGATGATGTCGGGGCGCTGGCGCTCTGCCGGAGTCATGGAGTGTATTATAGCCTCGATGCCTTTGAATGCGTTGTCGTCTATGTCGATGTCTTTTATGGCTTTGCCCACGCCGGGTATCATGGAGGCGAGGTCCTTGAGGTTGCCCATCTTCTTGATTTGCTGTATCTGGCTCAGGAAGTCGTCGAAGTTGAACTGGTTTTTGGCGATTTTGCGCTGCAGCTCGGCTGCCTCCTTTTCATCTATTGCCTGCTGCGCTTTTTCAACGAGCGAAACAATGTCGCCCATGCCGAGGATGCGGTCTGCCATACGCGAGGGGTGGAACAAATCCAGTGCGTCGAGCTTTTCGCCTGTGCCGACAAATTTGATGGGTTTTGTAACGACGGTGCGTATGGAAAGCGCCGCACCGCCTCTGGTGTCGCCGTCGAGTTTGGTAAGCACCACGCCGTCAAAGTCAAGGCGGTCATTGAACTCCTTTGCGGTGTTTACGGCATCCTGACCGGTCATGGCGTCGACCACGAAAAGAATTTCGTCGGGCTTGACAGCCTTTTTGATGGCTTCTATCTCCTGCATCATCTGCTCGTCGACGGCAAGGCGTCCGGCGGTGTCGACAATGACAAGGTCGTGGTGGTTTGATTTTGCGAATTTTATGGCGTTTTCAGCAATAGCCACCGGGTTGTTGTTGCCCTCTTCGGAGTAGACCGGCACGTCTATCTGCTCTCCGAGAACCTTCAGCTGGTCGATGGCGGCGGGGCGGTACACGTCGCAAGCCACGAGCAAGGGGCGTTTGGCTTTTTCGCTTTTCAGTTTTTTTGCGAGTTTGCCTGAGAATGTTGTCTTACCGGAACCTTGCAGACCTGACATGAGGATGACCGCAGGGTTGCCTGAGATGTTTATCTGGGCGGTGTCGCCTCCCATGAGGGCGGTGAGTTCGTCATGGACAATCTTCACCATCATTTCGCTCGGCTTTACGGCTGTGAGCACATTCTGTCCCAGAGCCTTTGCCTTTACGGTGTCGGTGAAGTTCTTTGCTACCTTGTAGTTGACGTCGGCGTCAAGGAGCGCTCTGCGCACGTCCTTCAGGGTTTCCGCAACGTTTATCTCTGTTATTTTGCCCTGCCCCTTCAGGAGCTTGAAGCTGCGTTCGAGCCGTTCGCTGAGGTTTTCAAACATATCTGATTTATTTTATTAGCTTGTTAGTGGCTGTGTCGGGAAAAATCACCGAGGGCTTGAATGTGCGTGCCTCTTCGGGAGTCATGGCGGCATAGCTCATTATTATGATGATGTCGCCGGGCTGTACCTTGCGCGCCGCCGCGCCGTTGAGGCAAATCATTCCGCTGCCGGGCTCTCCGGGGATGACATAGGTGTCGAGCCGCTCACCGTTGTTGTTGTCGACTATATACACTCTTTCTCCGGCTATGATGCCGGCAGCCTCCATGAGCAGCGAGTCAATGGTTATGCTGCCTATGTAGTTGAGGTTGGATTCTGTAACAGTAACCCGGTGTATTTTTGATTTTAGTACTTCTATAAGCATTGTTTTGTCAATATCTGATGTTGTCAATGAGGCGTACATCGCCGCAGAAAACGGTGATGCATCCTACCGGCTCTTTTGTCTGCGACCAGTCGCTGACCGGCTGCATGGTTTTTCCGTCGACAATCTCGTAGTATTCAACTTTCATGTGCGGAAACGAGTTCACTGTTTCCGTGACAAAGCGTTTTGTCTGTTCCACGTTGTGGGTTTTCGCCCAGTCAAGGCTTGAAACGAGTGTTTTTGCGATAGCGGGCGCAATGGCTCTCTGTTCAGGGGTAAGGCGCACATTGCGGCTGCTCAGCGCAAGACCGTCCTGCTCGCGCTGTATCGGACACGGCACAATCTCGAGGTCGAAGCCTTCAAGCTCTGTCATGCGGCGTATCACGGCTATCTGCTGGAAGTCTTTCTCGCCGAAGTAGGCGCGGGTGGGGCAGGTCATGGCAAAGAGTTTGCTGACAATCTGAGCCACTCCGTTGAAGTGACCGGGGCGCATGGCTCCTTCCATCACCTCAGCCACGGGTCCGAGGTCAAACACTCTGGTGTCCGGTTCGGGGTAGATTTCTTCTGCCGTGGGTATGAAGGCAATGTCCACTCCGCCCTGCTCAAGCAGCGTGCAGTCGGCTTGTTCGGTGCGCGGGTATGTGCGCAAATCCTCCGGGTTGTTGAACTGTGTGGGGTTGACGAAGACGCTCGCCACCACAATGTCGTTTTCTTCTCTTGCGCGCTTGACAAGGCTCATGTGCCCGGCGTGCAGCGCGCCCATAGTGGGCACCAGACCGATAGAGCGCCCCTGCTGACGCAGGTCAGCGGTGCGGGCTTCAAGTTCGGCTACTGTGCGTATTATTTCCATGTAAGTAGTGATCTGTGAAAAATACGGTGCAAAATTAATAAAAAGCAGTAAATTTGCAGTAGTTATGGATGAAGAATACGCATCAGGTTTGCTTGAAAATGCAGTAAGGGAGCTGTCGAGGCTTCCGGGAGTGGGACGCAAGACAGCATTGCGTCTCGCATTGCATATACTGCGGCGCGACGAGAGCGAGGGTATCGCGCTGGGCGAGGCTATAATAGACCTTCGCAAGAATATCCGCTACTGCGGGGAGTGTCATAATATCTCGGAAACGGAGGTGTGTCCGGTGTGCGCCTCACCGCAGCGCGACCACAAGACGGTGTGTGTTGTGGAGAATGTGCGTGACGTGATGAGCATAGAAAACACCGGTCAGTACAACGGTGTGTATCATGTTCTCGGCGGTGTGATATCGCCGATGGACGGAGTGGGTCCCGACCAGCTTGAGATAGACAGCCTTGTGAGGCGTGTGGCTGATGAAGGTATTACCGAGGTGATACTGGCGCTCGCCGCTACCATGGAGGGTGACACTACCAATTTTTATATTTTTCGCAAGCTCGGCGCGCTGGAGGGGGTCAGAATAACACAGCTTGCAAGAGGAATGGCTGTGGGCAATGAAATCGAGTACACGGACGAGCTTACTCTGGGGCGCTCTTTGCTGCAGCGCACTCTTTTCAGCGATTCATTCAATCAGTGAAATCATGGATGCATTACTTAGCAACGACAGTATTGTACTGAGGGCTCTCGAGCCGGGAGACCTTGACAGTCTGTATCTTTGGGAGAATGATACGAGGCTGTGGAATGTGGGGTGTGCCACGGCTCCTTTTTCGCGCAGGCAGCTGGAGGAGTACATAGCCTGTTATGACGCGGATGTGTTTGCCGCGCGCCAGCTGAGGCTGGTTATAGAGGAAAAAAAGACCGGCAGAGCTGTTGGCACTGCCGATCTGTATGATTTCGACCCGGTGAATCTCCGGGCTGGAATTGGCATTCTTGTTGACGGGAGCGTGCGCCGCATGGGCTACGGTTATATGGCGGTGGCTCTGCTTGAGCGCTATTGCTTCATGAGGCTCGGCATGCATCAGCTTTGGGCTGTGGTGCCCGCCGGCAATGAGCCTTGCCGCCGTATGTTCGAGTCGCTCGGCTATGGTATATGCGGCAGGTTGCGTTCCTGGCTCCGTGTCGGCTCAAGATATGAGGACGCCTATGTCTATCAGCGGTTGAATATCGGTGAGAACCGCGATATATAGCCTTTGAATCTGGGGGTGTCACGGAGAGCGGCTACAGTCACGGGTCCGTTGCAGTCTACCCAGTTGTGATAGTTGGCGTACCCTTTTTCAAGAGACTTTTCCATGCAGTCGGCAGCTTTTTCAAGGCTGCCTTTTTCGGCGTAGTAACATGCGGCATAGTAGTTTATCAGTCCGTCATTGTCGTTTTCGTTGTTGAGCAGCGATGTGAACCACGAGTCTGCCTCATTTTCTTTTCCGAGTCGGTACAGGGCGAACCCTTTCAGTGATTTTACATTGGCGGGGTCGTTGTCGGCGGCAGCTCTTTCGTAAAGGTTTCTGGCAAGGTCGGGCTGGTTGAGTTTTGTTTCGCACAGCCATGCGCGGTTCACAAGGAGCTGTGGGTCGGAAGGGTCGGCGAGCAGCGCCTCGGCAAGAGTCACAGATGCTTCCGCCGGGTTTCCGAGTGCAATCTGGGCGTTTGCCTTAGCCTGGAATGCAGCTTTGGATGAGGGGTCTTTCTGCAATGCTCTTTCAGCGTTGGCAAGGGCTTCGCTGTACTCGCCGAGAGCAATAAGGATATCGGCTTTGAGGGCGTAGTAGGGAGCGTTGTCGGAGGTGGCGCTTATGGCATAGTCGGCGTTGGCGAGGGCTGTGTCGTACTGTCCGAGGGCATAGAAGCATTTTGCGAGAGAAGAGTTCAGCCCGGCATATGAGTAGAGCTTGTCGTTTAGAATCTTGTCGTAGTCGGAGATAGCGGAAGTGTAGTTGTGGTGAGCCTCGGCAATGGCGGCGCGGATGTAGTAGAACATGCCTACACGCGGAGCCTGGCGGATGGCTCTTGAGAGCCCGTTCATCACGGCGGGGTAGTTTTTGTCGGCAAGAGCCACAAGAGCGCCGAGGGCACGCGAGTTTGAGGCGTCGTCGGTGGTGAGGGCTATGATATAGTCATCGACCGCGCCTTCGGCGTTGTCCATCATGGAGCGCACGCCTGCGCGGCGAATGTATGAGTCTGCGGCATACGGCATCATCTCTACCGCGCGGTCGGCGTAGTCATTGGCTAAACCTATGTTGTTTTCTTTTACAGCTACTCTGGCGAGACCGAACAGGGCTTCCTGATTGCGGGGGTAGCGTCCGAGCAGGCGGTTGTAGTCGTTTTTTGCATCGGAGTATTTGCCGAGTTCAAATTCTATGTTGGCGCGCTGCTGTATGCAGGCGGGCGATTCGGAGAATATCGCGAGTGCGGAGTTGATGTCGTTGTATGCGTCGTTGAAACGGTGCTGCCGTTCGTTTATAGCCGCACGCAGTCTGTATGCTCCGAATCTCAGGTCTTTGGCGTTTTCGGGAGCATAGCGCAGAACGGAGTTGATGTCGTCGAGAGCCTTGATATAGTCATCCTGGTTGTAGTATTCCGAGCCTCGTGCGAAGAGGGTTTCGTAGTCGGCGGGATTTTCTTCAATCATTTTGTCGTATACGCTCATCACCGCGCGCGACATGGGTGAGTCGGCGGTTGTCTGTGCAATGCCCGTCGCAGTGGACGACGCTAACACAATTGAAAGGGCTATGTTTTTGATATTCATAAGAATGTGATGTTTACTTGCGATTGTCGATATGAAAATGAAACTATTGTAGCTGTGCCGTCATATATAATAGGTGTTGCCGGACGGTTATCTGCCGTGGTCTGATGCCATGTCAAGCACATGGAAGGTGGAACATGCGAACAGTGCGGCTGTTTCGGTGCGAAGGCGGTTGTCGCCAAGGCTCACCGGTGTGAATCCGAGTTCAAGTGCTGATTTGATTTCCTCGGGTGAAAAGTCGCCTTCCGGACCGATCAGTATCATGGCGTCGGTGTGGGGACGGTATTGCCCGGCGAGCAGGAGCCTGGGCAGTGAACGGTCACAGTAAGCTATGAATTTTTGCGTGCATGGCATTGCCGCGACAGCGGCAAACGGTGTCATGGGCAAAATCTCCGGCAGGTGGGCTTTCAGCGACTGCTTCATGGCGGAAACGGCAATTTTCTCAAGCCGTTCGGTTTTTATTTCCTTGCGTTCGGAACGGGCGCAGTGGAGGGGTATTATTCTGTTGACGCCGATTTCAGTGAGTTTTTCAACCAGCCATTCCATTCTGTCGAGGTGCTTTGTGGGAGCGACCGCAACTGTGATGTTCTGGCTCCATGACAGTGGCACGGGTGTGCAGTCGCGCACTTCCACAGCAGTGTGTCTGGAGTGGGGTGCGGTTATTGTGCAACTGTAGCGGTTGCCTTTGCCGTCAATCACTTCAATTTCATCGCCGGCTCCCATGCGTAGCACCCGGCAGCAGTGCTGCGAGTCGCTTTCGGGCAATACCGGGTCGGTAAGTATGTCGGGGGCGTAAAACTGAATCATGTTATTCTATTTCAAGCGATGTGTTCTCAGCCTTGGATATGTCGGCATCCGCAGCCGGCATCGGAGGGATGGGTCTGTATTTGAACAATATGGCGAAGAGTATGCACACAACGAGGGAGTATGCCGCGAAAATGAACCACGGAGTCTGCCAGTTGCCGAGCATATATGATTTTCCGTCGATAGTCTGCCATGAGCAGTAGGCGTTTACAATCTCGCCGGCTATAAGTGTGCCGACGGAAGCTCCTATGCCGTTGGTCATGAGCATGAACAGTCCTTGCGCCGATGATTTGATAGAGTCGTTGGTTTCCTGCTCGACAAACAGGGCGCCCGATACGTTGAAGAAGTCGAATGCCACTCCGTAGACGAGCATTGACAGGATGAACAGCCACAATCCGCCGCCGGGGTTGCCAAGCCCGAAGAAAGCGAAACGCAGTACCCATGCTGCCATTGCAATGAGCATGACTTTCTTGATGCCGTATCTTTTGAGAAAGAAGGGTATGAGCAGAATGCATGCCGCTTCGGAAATCTGGGAGAGCGAGGTTAAAAGGGTTGCGTTGTTCGCACCGAATGTTGTGGCGTACTCAGCCACTCCTTTGAAGCTGGATATGAAGGTGGTGGCAAATCCGTTGGTAATCTGAAGAGCCACGCCGAGGAGCATGGAGAATATAAAGAATATAGCCATTCGCTTGTCGGAAAACAGCCTGAAAGCCGACAGTCCGAAGTTTTCGGCAAACGAGTGTCTGTCGCTCCGTGAGGCGATGGCGCATTTGGGCAGGGTGAGGCAGAAAAGTCCGAGCAGCAGACCGAGTGCAGCGCAGGTGAGGAGCTGCATGTCGGTGTACTGGAAGCGGTAATCGGCAAAGGGGTTTGACTCGCTGAGTGTGAATCCGAACGAGCCTTCGTGGTAGTATGCTGAGTTTACAAACCACATGGAGGCTATGAACCCGACTGTGCCGAGCACCCTTATCGGAGGGAATGCCTCGACCGGATTTTTGCCGTGGCTGTGCAGTATTTTGAATGCGGTGGAGTTTGCAAGCGCTATTGTAGGCATGTAGAAAGCTACGCTGAAGGAGTAGAGGGTGAAGAAGGGGGCAAACTCAAGTTCGGTGTGGGTGTAGCCGTAGTACCAGGCTGCTCCCATGAATGCGGCGGCAAGCAGGTGGCACAAACCAAGCATTTTCTGAGCCGGAATCCATTTGTCGGCGATAATGCCTATGATAGCCGGCATGAATATGGATACTAGCCCCTGCACACTGTAGAACAGTGCTATGTCAGCTCCGATACCGGCTGAGCCGAGGTATTGTCCGAGGCATGTTAGGTAGCTTCCCCACACGGCAAACTGGAGGAAGTTGAGTATTATCAGACGAAAAACTATACTTGACATAATCGGTGACAATGAATGTTGGTTTTTTTATGCTTATCGGTTCTTTTTCTTTTTAATCAGTTCGCTGACTTTGGCGGCTTCTTCGTATTGCTCGTCGCGGATTAGTTTCTCAAGGGTGCGTTCGAGCTCTTCCACGGTGTAGTTTTCGAGTTTCGGCTCAGGAAATGGCGTTTCGCCGGAGTAGTCCTTGTCGGAGTCCTCATCATCGTTGTCGAAGTCTTCATCTGACTGGACTTCCATTATGAAACCGGTTTCGTCGAGAATGTTTCGGGTAGTGTATATCGGTGTTCCTGTGCGCATGGCTATCGCTATGGCATCGGATGTCCTGGAGTCGATTTTTATGGTGCGCTCTCCGTCGGTGAAAGTCAGTTCGGATGAGAAAATTCCGTCCTCGAATTTGTATATGAACACATCTGTCAGCTTGACCCCGAACGCGTGTGCGAAACTAACGAAAAGGTCGTGGGTCATAGGTCGTGGAGGGGTTATGCTCTCCATTCTCAACGCTATTGACTGTGCTTCGGCGGCACCGATGACTACCGGTATGCGGTACGGACCGTCGTACTGGGCAAGAATCAGTGCGTAGGCTCCTGTCTGAATCTGGCTGTAAGAAATTCCGAGCACTTTTAGTCTCACTCTGTCTGTCATAGCGGTAGTGTTTGGTTGGAATGAGTGTGGTTTATCTGCCGTCCGGTGATGATTCCGGAGCCGAAGCATATTTTGCTGCTGCGGTCATAGATTACGCCGTATTGTCCCGGAGCGATGCCTTGTACTTTGGTGTCGCTTTCAATAAGGTACTCTCCGTCTTGCAGCCTGGTGAGTGTGCCGGATAGAAATTCGGGTGAATGGCGGTTTTTGAATGTCACGGGCACATGGTCGCATGATTCGCCCCACGGGTCGCGGGTAATCCAGTGTGTCTGGTCGAGGTGCAGCAGGTTGCCATATTGTTTTTCGGTGTCGTATCCGCGCGACACATAGACAACGTTGTCATTGACGCATTTTTTGACCACATACCACGGACCTCCGCTGAGTCCCAGCCCTTTGCGCTGTCCGATTGTGTGGAACCAAAAGCCGTTGTGCTCGCCGATTTTTTTGCCGGTCTCTATTTCGACTATGGGCCCCTTTTTCTCTCCGAGGTGGCGCCTTATGAAATCGTTGTAGTTTATTTTGCCGAGGAAGCATATCCCTTGGCTGTCTTTGCGGAAAGCATTGGGCAGTTTCAGCGACATGGCGGTTTCGCGCACAGCGCTTTTGGGCATGTCGCCGATAGGGAATATCAGGTGTTTAAGCTGCGGGTATGTTATGCGTGCAAGGAAGTCGGTCTGGTCTTTCACCGGGTCGGGAGCGGTTGCGAGATACACAAGCCCGTCCTGTTCTATTGTGTTGGCGTAGTGCCCGGTGGCGGTGCGGTCAAACTCGTGTCCCCACCGCTGTTCAAAGAATCCGAATTTAATCATCCGGTTGCACATTATGTCGGGGTTCGGGGTGAGCCCTGCCTTGACGGCGTTTATGGCGTACTCCATGACATTGTCCCAATACTCGTTGTGGAGCGACACAATGTCAAGCGGCAGTTTGTAGCGGGCAGCTATCGCACGGCACATTTCTATGTCCTCTTCCGCGTAGCAGTCTCCGCCTTCGCTTACATCAAGCCCGATTCTTATATAGAATAGGTGCAGGGAGTGTCCCTGCTCTACGAGGCGGTGAACGGCAACCGCGCTGTCAACGCCTCCGGATATCAGTACCGCTATATTCATCAGTCAAAATGTTATACTTCCTCAAGTTCTTCGCTCTCGTTTTTGCCGTGTCTGCCTATCAGGAAGATGGATATGAAATAGTCGAGCGAAATTTTGCCGGGACCGGCAAGCAGTATGAACAGGTATATGCCGATGAACATTATCGGCAGATAGCCGGGCTGAACTGAATCAAGACCATAAACGGATGTGTGCGGCACAAGGTCGTGCAGTATATAGTATTCGGCTGCGACCATGGATATGATAGGCGGTATTGTGGCTATTCTGGTGAGAAACCCGGTCATAATCAGGAGCGAGCACACTATCTCGATAACAATCATGAGTATAAGGCATGTCTGAGAGCTCCAGCCGAGTATGGTCGGGAAGGTGTTTGCCATTGCTTCGTAGTTTACGAGGTGCCTTATGCCGAACTGCATGAACATCACACCGACAAACAGCCTGATAAACAGTCTTGCCATGTTGGAATATGTGTAGCCTGTGCATCTGACAAATGTCGAGGCTATGATTTCGTTTAGCTTTCCCATTTGGCTCAGAGGTTGGAAATGATTGATATAATCTGGTTTATATTCGCGTTTTTGAGCAGTATGTTTCCGCCTTGGTCTATCACATAGAATCCGGGGATTATACGGATGTCGTAGATTTTGTCGATGTCCGGAACCGCTCCCACTGTCCATGTTTCGGGCATTGTCTTTGCGAAAGAAATCCAGTCTTCGCCGGGTTCGGTCTTTGTGATGGCTATGATTTTCATTATGCCGTCGGCAATGAACGATGACGATTTCGAGTCGGCGTTGAGCCTTGCCTTGGCAAGAAGGCATTCATGGTTGTCGGGCTCGTTGAAGAAGAGTATCGTTACCTGAGTCGAGTCGGGCGAGAACACAGCTTTGTTTCCGTTGCGGTCGGTGTATGCTATGTCCGGCATCCGCGAGCCGAGCATAGTGGCTGTGAGTATTTTTGTCTGGTCAATGAAATGGGTTTTGTCTTTTGCGGGTATGCGTTTGTTTTCAACCACGGCTCTTGCGAAAGGTAAAAACAGCTCGTCGCTGAAAACTTCGGATGTGTCGGAATGAATCAATTCTTCAGCTTTCTGTGCGAAAAACAGCTGGTCGGCAGGCTGCTTTTCCAGGTCCTTCAGCAGTTTTGCTATGGATTTGTGAACGGTTTTGGCTGATGCGTGAGGCATGAACGACAGGTAGTCGCTAAAGGCTTCTGCCATTTTGGCACGCGACGAAAAACCTTTTTTCATGTCGCAGAAGTCCCAGAAATGTGTGACGAGAAAGTCGGCGCGCCCCTGAAGGGTTACTATGGAGTCGGGTACTATAGGATAAGGGAAATATGTGTCTGTAGCGGCTTTTGCGGGGAGTGCCGCAAGGATTGCCATTACGGTCAGCGCGGTATAAAGAAGTCTTTTCATTTCGGTCATTAATAAAGTTGGCACATAAATTGCAGTCACAAAGGTAGCTATTTATGCTTTAATATTAAAATGAAAATTACAGGGCGTCCGGTGCAAACCTTATTGAGATGCCGTGTGTTAGAATTTAAAAATGGATTATTCACGTTACTATGAATTTCAACAATTTCACAATTAAGTCGCAAGAGGCTATTCAGAAGGCGGTTGAACTGACCAGAAACAATGGTAGCCAGGCTATAGAGCCGGTTCATATTCTGAAGGCTGTTTTGTCAGAGGGAGAGTCGTTGGTAAAATTTATTTTTGCCAAGACCGGTGCGGGACTGCCTATGGTTATGTCTGCGGTAGACAAGGAGATTGCCGCACAGCCGAAGGTGTCCGGCGGAGAGCCATACCTTAGCCGCACTTCCAAAGATGTGTTGCAGAAGGCGGTGGATATTGCCAAGAAGCAGGGCGATGAGTATGTGACCCTTGAGGCGCTGCTGCTTGCTGTTTTCGAGATAAATTCGCCTGCATCGGCTATCCTTAAGGATGCCGGTCTCAGCGAAAAGGAGCTGCGCGGAGCTGTCGAGGAGTTGCGCAAGGGTAAGAAAGCCACCGACCAAAGCGCGGAGGAAACCTATAACGCCCTTGGCAAATATGCTATAAATCTGAACGAGCGGGCGCGTTCCGGCAAGCTGGACCCGGTAATAGGCAGAGATGACGAGATTCGCCGTGTGCTTCAGATTCTGAGCAGGCGTACAAAAAACAATCCTATGCTGATAGGTGAGCCGGGAACCGGCAAGACTGCCATTGCCGAGGGTCTCGCGCAGAGAATTGTGCGTGGCGATGTGCCTGAAAATCTTCGCTCCAAACAGATTTTTTCGCTTGACATGGGCGCTCTAGTAGCGGGAGCCAAGTACAAAGGCGAGTTTGAGGAGCGTCTTAAGGCTATTGTCAACGAGGTGACCCAGAGCGACGGCGAGATAATTCTGTTCATAGACGAGATACACACTCTTGTAGGAGCCGGCAAGGGCGAGGGTGCCATGGATGCCGCCAATATACTTAAGCCTGCGCTTGCGCGCGGCGAGCTGAGGAGCATCGGTGCCACAACGCTTGACGAGTACCAGAAGTATTTCGAGAAAGACAAGGCTCTTGAGCGCCGTTTTCAGAAAGTAATGGTGAACGAGCCTGACGAGATGAGCGCAATCGCGATACTGCGCGGGCTCAAGGAACGTTACGAAAACCACCACAAGGTGCGTATCCGTGATGAGGCGATTATTGCTGCGGTGCAGCTGTCGGAGCGCTATATAACAGACCGTTTTCTGCCAGACAAGGCTATTGACCTTGTGGATGAGGCGGCGTCAAAGCTGCGCCTTGAGGTTGATTCGGTGCCGCAGGCTCTTGACGAGATTTCGCGCAAGATAGCCCAGAAGGAGATTGAGCGCGAGGCGATAAAACGCGAGGGCGACACTGCCAAGGTCAAGGAGATTGAAAAAGATCTCGCTTCAATGCGCGAGGAGGAGAAGGAATTCACCGCCAAGTGGAAAGCTGAAAAGGATTTGATAAACCGTATACAGCAGAACAAAATAGACATTGAACAGCTGAATTTTGAGGCAGACCGTGCCGAGAGAGAAGGCGATTATGCCAAGGTTGCCGAAATCAGGTATTCACGCATACAGGAAAAGGAGCGAGAGAATGCTGAAATCCAGGCACAGCTGGGCATGATGCAGGGCGAAAAGGCTCTTATAAAGGAGGAGGTCGACGCGGAGGATATTGCCGATGTGGTTTCTCGCTGGACCGGTATTCCGGTAAACAAGATGGTGCAGAGTGAAAAAGACAAGCTGCTCCACCTTGAGGATGAGCTTCACAACCGTGTTGTGGGTCAGGAGGAGGCTATCAGGGCTATTGCCGATGCGGTGCGCCGCAGCCGTGCGGGTCTTAATGACCCCCGCCGTCCTATAGGGTCGTTCATATTCCTCGGCACAACCGGTGTGGGCAAGACCGAGCTTGCCAAGGTGCTTGCCGAGTATCTGTTCGATGACGAGAACATGATGACACGAATCGACATGAGCGAGTACCAGGAGAAGCATACTGTGAGCCGTCTTGTCGGAGCGCCTCCGGGATATGTAGGCTACGACGAAGGCGGTCAGCTCACAGAGGCAGTGCGCCGCAAGCCCTATTCGGTAGTGCTTTTCGACGAGATAGAGAAGGCTCACCCCGATGTTTTCAATATATTGCTGCAGGTGCTTGACGACGGCAGGCTTACCGACAACAAGGGGCGTCTGGTCAACTTCAAGAACACCATAATAATAATGACGAGCAATATGGGCTCGAATGTTATCCGCGACAATTTCGCCGCAATGACTGCCGAAAACCGCGACGAGACAATAGAGAAAACCAAGGCTCAGGTTATCGAGATGCTCAAACAGACTATCCGTCCGGAGTTCCTGAACCGTATTGACGAAACCATTATGTTCACTCCTCTCAACGAGGCTGAGATTGAAGAGATTGTAGGTCTTCAGATTGAGGGCATAAAAAAGATGCTCGCCAAAAACGGAGTGCAGCTTGAGGTTACGCCGTCGGCTCTGAGGTACCTTGCCGAGGAGGGGTACGACCCCGAGTTTGGAGCGCGTCCCGTCAAGAGAGCTATACACCGGCTCGTGCTCAACCAGTTGTCAAAAGACATTCTCGCGCAGAAGGTTGACAAAGACAATCCTATAGTTATAGACACCGACGGCGACAAGGGTCTGATATTTAAAAATTAAGTACTAATTCTATATCTTGTATAATATGAAGAAAATCGCGTTTATTTTTCCGGCTCTGCTGATGCTCGCTGTCGGTTTTGCATCCTGTAGCGATGATGACGAACTGCCTATGGTGGATATCAACACAACCTATACCGGAGCCACTATGGTCGACGGCACTCTGTATGTGCTGCAGGACCAGCCTTTTGAAATAACATCCGTTGCTGCTGTTCCTTTGCGTGAGGGTGCGAAGGTCGGGCTGACCTCTGTCGAGTACGGACTTGACGGATGGGTTATAGGTGTTACGAATATAAGCCCGTTCGGAGTGGCATTCGAGCCGGGTACATTTGAAGTAGGCAAGCACCTGCTGTCAATGCGTATGGGCATTGTTGAGGAGGGCTGTTCTCCTGCAGTTGGCTATTATGCCACGGATTTTGTGGTGGTAGCCACCGCCGAGGAGATTCCTGAGCCGTCTGAAGGCACAGAGCAGGGCATTATCAACACACACCCGTCCATAACGTCGGAGTAAGCGGCTTGATGCCGTACAGGCGGCGCCCGTCAGAGGGCGCCGTTTTTTTTTGCTCTCAGCGGCGCGTTGAAACGGGTTCTTTCTTTGTCGCTCCACCATCCCCATTTGTTGAAATAGCGGCAGATGTTTACCACATGCACTGCCAGCAGTCTGAATGAATGGTATGAACCGGCGCGGTGGAAGTGGGTCACACTCGCGTCAGGCATATACATTGTGCGCCAGTTGCGGTGGATGCGCCTTGTAAGGTCTATGTCCTCGGGATACATGAAAAAACGTTCGTCAAACCCTCCGCATTGTTCCACTGCCTTCAGCCGCAGCATCATGAAGCTGCCCTGGTGATAGGGGATATTGTGCTCGGCGCTGTAGTCAAGATGCTCAAGCAGATATTCTTTCCGGCGGCTGACAAAGAGCCTGTCGGGCAGAAAACGGCGTATGATAAGGTCAAAGGGGGTGGGGAGCAGACGGCACGAGTGAAGGAGAGCGCCGTCGGCTCCGACAATGCGTGGCTGAACCATGCCGGTGTCCGCGTTGCGTTCAAGATAGGCGGCAGTCAGCTCTACAGCATCAGGCTCAAAGTCAACATCCGTGTTCAGCACAAGGTGGTAGAGAGCCCCGGTGCCGATAGCCTTGCGAAGGGCAATGTTATGGGCGGCTCCATAGCCGGAGTTGATGTTGGCGGTGTATTCTGCTTTCGAAAAACCGGCAGCTATGTCCTTGACTCGCTGTTCCGACGCGTTGTCAATCACATACACTGTCGCAACGCTGCTACGCTGTAGCGCACCGAGGCAGCGTTCAAGTTCGGCGCTGTCGGTGCGGTATGTCACAACCGAGGCTGTGATCATGCGGCTTTATTTGTTTTTGCTCAGCTTGAAACCGGCGCAGATGCCGTCGTAGCTCTCAAGTACTTTGGTGATACTTGTCAGTGTCGAGTTTTTTGTCACCGCACCGGCTTTCTCTATTATCGCTACGAGCTTCGACACATCGAAAGTCACACTCATGGAGCTGCTGCCGCTTACAGTCACATACGCGTCCATTTTGCCGATAGGCAGCTTGCCGCCGAGCTTGAAATTGAAAACAAAATTAGCCTCTGAATTTTCATCGGCAGTAGTAGCGATGGTTCCTTTCAGGGTTGTTTTGTTCAGCGTCATTGTAAATGTGCTGTCAGGGTTGATTGTCAGACTCATTTTGTTCAGCCCCGCTTTGGTGTAGTAGGGGGCGAGCTTGGCCTCTGCCGCGCTCGAAGCTGCGGCTCCGCCGGCTTTCTTTAGCAGGTTGCTGCTCTTGAATGTTACTGCGGGAGCGGAATAGCTCCAGCTGCCGCTGATTTTCTCGATAGTTATTTTGTCGGAGGAAATGAGATTGCCGAGGATGCTTTTCACATCCAGCTGGGCGCTGGCGCTCTGGATGCCCATCATAGCTACTGCAATGCTTATAATCAGGTGTTTCATAATGCTGCAAATTTACGCCAAATAAAGTACCTGTGCAAATTACCCACGGCGCCTGGCTGTATATGGAGCCATGTGTGCGAGCCATTTTTCGCGGGTTACATAGGTACTTCCGGCGAGTTCGTCGGCAACTTTGCCGAAACGGGCGTTTATCTCCGCGCGAATTTTCTGCTGGCTCGGCAACTCTTCGCTCGGATGCTCGCGCCACCAGTCGCACACCTGCAGGGCAAGTTCGGCAAGCAGCCGTTTGTCAAACCGGCGGAAATCCTTGAACGAATGGCAGCTGACCACCCAGCCCACAAGACCGTTGGCTGCTACTCTCTCGTCAAGATTTTCGGGAGCCTTTTCAGGAATATAGCCCGGCACGGGAGCTTTCTTCGCGCGGCGTTCGGCAGCCTTGCGGCGGCGCTCCTCTGCGCGGGCGTCAATATCTTTCTTTATGGCGAGGAATGTGCATGTAGCCTCGGTGCTGTCAAACTCGGTCTCTGTCCCGTCTGTAAGATAAGCTATAACCGCTTTTAGTACAAGCAGCTGCAATGACTCGTCAAGGAACTCTACGGCTTCAATCCATTCAATGCGCAGGCTGATTTGTTTTTTCTTTCTCATTTTGTGTGTTTTTTAATTGTTTGCGTGTGTGCAAAGTTACGACACGAATCAGCCTGATATTGTCTTAATTTTCACACTCGTGAATGTTAAAAATGCAACGCGCTGACATCCCGACAGTTATCTGACCGCCATCCTTTAACTGTTAAAATTTTAGAGGGGAAATGTTAAAGAACCGCCATGCCTAAACAAGCTATAAAGCACATAACCATTTAATGTCGGCAGCATACCACTACTAAGAAAAAGAGGCTGTGTGTAACACAGCCTCTTTGAATTTTATTAAAGAATTTTATTTCCACTCCCATGTAATAGCCCCATCGATAGAGTCGCCAGACCAGAACTTTGTAGGAAGGTCATTGGAATTGAACTCCCAATGAAAAGTTTCAGAATAGTTATAACCATCACTTCCTTTTTCATCAATGCCTGTCGGGAGGTTCTTGGTCGCTTTGCCAAGTAGACCTGCATAATAGAATATTCCCATTTCGTCCATGTCAATGCCGAAAAAGTCATCAAATTCCATTACACATCCTTTGTTGGGTTTCCCTCCGGTGTAATTGATGGTAAATTCATGCCTGTCATTGTCACCGTCTATCTGTACAACTTTGGTTATGTTACCGTCAGTGTAGGTTATGGTAAAGTCATCTCCACTCTCGCTACGTTGAAGACGAGTCATTTGTCCGTCCTTGTTATACTCGAATTTCCAAGTATCAGTACCATCTTCATATTCTCCCGCTGTAGGATCGCTGTACACTTGAAGTACATAGGCTGCAAATCCCTGGGAGTTGGTTTGCATATAGAAAATTTCAGTGTCGTAGTCGTCAACGATGGTTGCCTTGACATTAAAGTCTTCGGCGCGGGAGAATGTACCATACTCAATGCGTATGGTCTCATAGCTATTAACGATTTTCGTTACTTGCCCCTTGTCATTTGTGGTAATCGTAGTACCGTTTACAGGTGCGGGAACTCCAGCGGGAAACACATTTTCCACCTTGGGTTCCTCGGGGCTGTCTTGAGTTGGTTCGTCTGGTTCATCGCTACATGAAGCGAAAGACATCATCATGGCTGAGAGTGCCAGAATCTGGAATTTAAAGTATCTTTTCATAATGTGGCTTTGCCGCTGGGTTCTCACATCGGCATTCTGTAATATTGGTTAGAAAGAAAAAGCGTGAGAGCCATACTTGTTGCTCGTTCCACAAACGGAGGCTCTGGTATTGCCCATCTTCGTTGAACGAGCAAACATGCAGAAGCCTCACGCAGAATATGTGTAAACACCAAAAGCCAGCGCTCGCGCGCTTACAATTGATGGAATATACATATCCACAGGGCATCTACTGTTTGCTGCATTCCTGACGAAGATTGAAAATTTACCAGATTTCCGTTTGTCAAGAAAGAGCGTCGAGTAAACGCTTTCCATTATGTCTGCATCCCGCCGCTCAAACCCCGACCGGGCTTCTGCATAGCGGTCTGCGCTGCAAAATTAGGAAATTTTCTTAAAATTTCAATGCTGCGGATGCTTGACAAGGCATATCATGTCGCGGAGCCTTACACCTTCTTCTATAATGGGGGCAGGATAGTTGTCGGTAAAAAAGCCGGGGATTATGTGCGACACTTCGTAGCCGCACGATTTGTAAAACCTGAGGGTTGACGGTGTTTCTCCGGTGCCGAGTGATATGGTGTGCGGGTTCAGTGCCGACTCGACATGGTTCAGCATAGCTCGTCCGATTCCTTGTCTGCGCATTGACTGTGTAACCGCCAGATTCTTGACCTCGACTGTGCCCGGCTCTGTTTCCATGACGGCGCATACCGCTACAATGTCGTTGTTGCATGTGCCGACATATATGGTGCAGGAGCCGATATAGCCGCGCACCATCTGTTCTGATTCGTCACCGACAAGAAGCAGGGGCTGGATAGGGTTTATGTCGCCGTTGTACTCTCGTATGTGCAATGAGGTAGTCATGCCGTCAGTTTAGCCTTATTATATATAGGTGTGGCAAAGTTAAGCAAACATTGTGTGGCTTTTAGACGCTAAAATTGGAGAAAAACAGATTTTTTTTGTGAAAAATATTTAAATATAACACATGGTTTATTGCTGTATCAAAAAGTAATACTACTTTTGTGCGTGTGTTTTTCATAGTATTAGATTAAGATAAAGGTTTAAGGAAAGAGATGTTGTGAAACATCTCTTTTTTTTTGTAGATATTTTTGCTACTTTTGTGATGCGCGCACTCACATGTGCGTCAGCTTAATAAGGATGAGAAGTCTGAGAATATATCCAAGCAGCATAAATGAAAAAATGGTAGACGAGGCGGTGGAGGCACTCCGCGGCGGTGAGCTGATTCTGTACCCCACCGACACTCTGTACGCCATAGCGTGTTCGGCGCTGAATCAGGGAGCAATAGAAAAGATATGCCGAATCAAGGGTATCAACCCGCAGAAAGAGTCATTGTCTATAGTGTGCTCCGACATATCGCAGGCGAGCGAATACGCCAGAATAGACAACAAAGCCTTTCGCATACTGAAGGCCAATCTTCCCGGTCCCTTCACATTCATACTGCCGGCGGCTACCACGCTCCCCAAGATATTCAAGGGGCGCCGCACAGTGGGGGTGCGTGTGCCGGGCAATCCTATTGCCACAGCGCTTGCCCGCGAGCTCGGCAATCCGCTGCTAACCACATCTGTCAGCTACGATGAAGAACGGTCGGTGGAGTCGGTGTCATCGCCGGAAGTGGTGGCGTTGGCGTATGCCGACAGGGTGAGCCTTATAATAGACGGTGGCGATGTGCCGGGCGAGCCGTCTACCGTTGTTGATATAACAGACAGCTCGTTACCGGAGATTGTACGTCAGGGAGCGGGCATGCTTATAGACTGAGATTATGGTTATAACATTACCTCCGCGAAAAAACGGTGAGGCGACAGAAATCGATGACAATCACGGTCGCCTTATTATAATAGGTGCGAACGGTTCGGGAAAGAGCCGTTTCACAGCAAAGCTCTATGAGGAGCTCGGCGACAAGTCATACCGTCTGTCTGCTCTGCAGGGTCTTTACGGCAATGGCGACGGGTCGCCTGTGAGCCGCCTGTTCGAGGAGGCATACGGCATGACGGCGTTCAAACCGCAGGCATCTTCTGAAATAGACAAGCTGTTTGCCCTGCTGATGCATGACGAAATGGCAACCCTTATAAACTATAAGATGAGCCGTGGAGGAGATTCAGGGGCAAAGTTGCCGGGAACGAAACTGGATGTTCTTGCCGGGGCGTGGAAAGAGCTGTTTCCGGAGAGCAATATTCTTGTCGAGAGCGGTAAATTCCTGTTCAGCAGGGGCACCGATTCGCGCAGCTACAGTGCCTTGAAGCTCAGCGATGGCGAACGGGCTGCGATATATTACCTCGCCGGGGTTCTGTACGCTCCACAAAACGGAGTTGTGTTTATCGACAGCCCTGAAATGTTCATGCACCCGTCTATAATGCAGGCGTTGTGGAACAAGGTTGAGGAGCTCAGACCAGACTGCATTTATGTGTACACCACCCACGACCTTGAGTTTGCCTCGTCGCGCGGCGACGGAATCGTTGTGTGGGTGCGTGACTACGACGCCGCCTCGGTGACATGGGAGTATGACATCCTCCCGCCGCAGGAGGGTATGTCCGACGAGATATACATGGCGATAATCGGCGCCAGAAAGCCGGTGCTGTTTATAGAGGGCGACGGAGTAAATTCCATTGACGCGAAGCTGTATCCGCTTGTGTTCAGGGAGTACACTGTCAAATCGCTCGGCAGCTGCAACAAGGTCATAGAGGCCACGCGGGCGTTTAACGACCTGAGCGCCTTTCATCACATGGATTCTTTCGGAATAGTGGACAGGGACCGCCGCGACGCGCACGAGGTCGAGTACCTGCGCGGCAAAAAAATCATGGTGCCGGAAGTTGCGGAGATAGAAAACATCATGATGCTCGAAGAGGTGATAAAGGCGGTGGCAAAAACGCGTGGCAAGGATGAAAACCGGGTGTTTGAAAAGGTGAAACGCTCGGTGATAGCCCAGTTCAGGCATGATTTGCGCCAGCAGGCGCTGCTTCACACCCGCCACAGGGTCAAACGCACAGTAGAGTACCGCATTGACGGGCGTTTCAACAACATAAACATGCTTGAACAGCACATAAAATCGCTTGCCACGGAGATAAATCCGCGCGGGCTTTATGAAAGTTTTTGCAGGGAGTTTCGCAAATATGTGGAGCGCGACGACTATGCGAGCGTGCTGAGAGTGTACAACCAGAAGTCCATGATTTCGGGCAGTAATGTGGCGGCTTTGTGCGGTCTCCGCAATAAGGACGAGTATGTGAGGTGTGTAATCTCGATACTGCGCGGCGGCACCGGTCAGGCAAGCCGTATAGCGCAGGCGGTCAGAAACTGTTTCGGACTCAAAGTGTAAACCGATATAATCCGATATGTCAAAGATAAAGTGCTGGGTGGAGGCTATGAGGCTGCGTACACTTCCGGTGTCGCTGGCAGGGGTTGTGCTTGGCTGGGGTTACGCCGGTCTGTACGGCACAGTGCGCCCGGCGGCTATAGCGCTATGCTTCATGGTGGCTCTTTTTGCCCAGATAGCATCCAATTTCGCAAACGAGTATTATGATTTCCGCAACGGGCTCGACAAGGCGGGGCGCGAGGGTCCGAGGCGCGGAGTGACCGAGGGCGACATAACGCCGGGCGCTATGCTTGCCGCCACATACATTACACTGGCTATGGCATGTGTCGCCGGGCTGTGCCTGCTGTTTTACGGTCCCTGGTGGCTGGTGGCTGTCGGCATTGCCGTGGCAGCCGGCGCGCTCGCCTACAGTACCGGGCCCTATCCTTTGTCTCACCACGGGCTTGGCGAGGTGGCTGTGATACTTTTTTTCGGAATAGTGCCTGTCAATTTCACATGCTGGCTTGGCAGCGGCGAATGGGGCGGCGCGTGTGCGGCGGGGTCGCTGGCTTTAGGTCTGCTCGGCGCGAATGTCCTTATAGTGAACAATTACCGCGATGCCGACGACGACCGTGCCGCCGGCAAGCGCACTCTCGCGGTGAAAGCAGGGGCGCGACTGATGCCGTGGCTGTATGCAGCCTTGTCGCTTGCTGCAATGGCGCTGATGTTCGGGCAGTGGCGGCAAGCCGGAGTGTGGTGGGTGCCGGTGGTGTTTGCTGTGGCGCTGTGCGGCATAGCGGCTGCAATGCGCCGCCGCAAGGGCAGGGCGCTGACTCCGTTGCTCGGCATGACAGCGGTGGCTATGCTGCTGTACAGCATACTGTTTTGCATATTTTGTCATTAGAAAGGGGAACAATAAGAGGCGCGATGGCGTTGAATGGTTATATTTATAACTTTCAACTGTCATTGTTTTATGGACTGGATTATAGAAACGTTCCGCAATAACCCCGCCATACCTATTTTCCTGACAATAGGGCTTGGCTTTTATTTCGGACAACTGAAGTTCAAAGGTTTTTCTCTTGGCACTGTAACGTCAGTACTCCTTGTGGGAGTGCTTGTGGGGCAGATGGATATCCAGATCCCCGGACCTGTCAAGGATGTGTTTTTCCTGCTGTTTCTGTTTGCCATAGGCTACAGTGTGGGGCCGCAGTTTTTCAGGTCGCTCAAGGGCGAGGGGCTCAAGCAGGTGGGCTTCGCGGCGCTGCTGTGCGTGCTCTGTCTGCTGTGTACCTGGGGCGCCTGCAAGGTAATGGGTTATAATGTCGGCGAGGCGCTTGGCGTGTTTGCCGGAGCGCAGACAATATCGGCGGCAATGGGCGCCGGTATTGACACAATCGGCTCGCTTTCAGTCTCGGCGGCTCAGAAGCAGGAGTGGATAAACATCATTCCCGTGACTTATGCGGTGTGCTATGTGTACGGCACCATAGGGTCGGCGTGGCTTGTAAGCTGGGTGGGTCCGAAAATGCTCGGCGGTCTTGAAAAAGTGAAGGCTGACACCCGCGAGCTTGAAAAAGAGATGAATACAAGCAGTATAACATCCGACCCCGCATATATTCTTGCCAACCGTCCCGTGGCTTTCAGAGCCTATAAGGCTGAGAACGAGTTTTTCGACACAGAACGCTCCATACCCGAAATAGAGGATTATCTCGAAAAGCAGGGCAGACGCCTGTTTGTGGAGAGAGTGAGAAAACAGGGAACTGTGTGCGAGATTTCGCCGGACATACGGATTTCAAAAGGCGACGAAATTGTGTTGTCCGGACGCCGCGAGTTCATTATTGACGATGAAAGGTGGATTGGTGATGAAGTCAATGACGCGGATTTGCTGAACTTCCCTGCCGAACAGATTCAGGTAATGGTTGCCAAAAAAACTGTGGCAGGCATGACTGTCGATGAATTACGGACAAAAAAATTCATGTACGGCATATCTATAAAGAGTATTGTCCGTGCAAATGTAAACATACCGGTATTTGCCCGGACCCGGCTTCAGGCAGGAGATATTCTCACTATAATAGGTCTTGAGCGGGAAGTCAATGAGGCGGGGCCGAAAATCGGTTATGTTGACAAGCCCAGCAATTCCACCGATGTAATCACTGTAGGGCTCGGCATATTTCTCGGTTGTATAATAGGCGTGCTCACAATACATGCAGGAGGCATACCGATAAGTCTGTCAACCAGCGGAGGCGCTCTGATTTCCGGACTTGTGTTCGGGTGGCTGCGTTCAAAACACCCCACATTCGGGCGTATTCCCGAGCCGGCGGTGTGGATGATGAACAACCTCGGACTTAACATGTTCATAGCCGTTATCGGCATCACCGCAGGACCGACATTTGTCAAAGGACTGCAGCAGGTAGGGTTTGTGGTGTTTTTCATCGGAGTTGTGTCGACATCGCTGCCGCTGCTGATAGGCATATTCCTCGGCAACAAGGTGTTTAAATTCCGCCCGGCTGTAAATCTCGGCTGTGTGGCAGGCGGAAGAACAACCACCGCAACCCTCGGCGCCGTTCAGGATGCAATAGAGAGTTCGATTCCGGCTATGGGCTATACCGTTACCTACGCTGTCGGCAATACCATGCTGATACTCATGGGTGTAGTGATAGTGCTTATGAACGCATGACAATAACTGTAAAATACCAATAATATGAGCGAGATAAACAAAAAAACTGAAAACAGGGAGTTCCAGGAAAAACTTTCCCAGATGAGCCCTTTTGAAATCAAAGGCACTCTTATATCGCTGGCAGAGAAAAAAGCGCGACGCTCCACCGCGACGCTGCTCAACGCCGGGCGAGGAAACCCCAACTGGGTGCTCAGCTATCCGCGAAAGGCATTCTTTCTGCTCGGTGAGTTTGCCATGGAGGAGGCTGACCGCAGACCCTACGACCCCGACTGGGGCATAGTATCAATACCTTCCCAGGACGGAATTGCCGCCCGCTTTCTGGAGTTTCTGAAAGAACATGAGGCTGAGCTGGGAGCAAAAGTGCTGCGGCACTTCTACACCCATGTTACAGAGGATTTGAAGGCAGACCCCGACGATTTTGTGTTTGAGCTGGTTGACGGTATAATAGGCGACGAATACCCCACTCCGCCCCGAATACTTAAATACACCGAGATAATAGTGCGCGAGTACCTGCGCTGGGCAATGGGCGGCGGTGACGACACCACTGACTATGACCTGTTTGCCACCGAGGGCAGCACAGCCGGAATGTGCTATATGTTCAACACCCTCAAGGCTAACTACCTCTTGAAGAAAGGCGACAAGATTGCACTGCTCACCCCTTGTTTTACCCCATATCTGGAGATTCCGGAACTGGAGGATTTCGGACTGGAGATTGTTACCGTAAGCGCCAACAAAGTGGAGCACAGCGGCTACCATGACTGGCAGTACACAGACGAAGAGATAGACAAGCTGCGCGATCCCTCGATAAAGGCTGTGTGCATCACCAACCCCTCCAATCCGCCGAGTGTGTGTCTTGCTTCGGATGTGCTGGCGCGTATTGTCGATGTGGTCAAGAAGGACAATCCCGACCTGATGATTATAACCGATGATGTGTACGGCACATTTATAGAAGGGTTCAAATCGCTCATGTATGTGCTGCCGTACAACACTATATGTCTGTATTCGTTTTCAAAATATTTCGGTGCTACCGGCTGGAGGGTGGCGGCAATGGCACTGCGCCCCGACAATGTGTTTGACAGGCTGCTGTCAAAACTCACGCCCGCCGAGAAAAAAGCGCTTGACAAGCGTTACAGCTCGCTCACCCTCACCCCGCGAAAGCTCAAATTCATAGACCGTCTGGTAGCCGACAGCCGCCTTGTGGCGCTAAACCACACAGCGGGACTGTCTACCCCTCAGCAGATACAGATGTCGCTGTTTGCCGCATTTGCCTATCTGCACCGAAATGACATTCAGCTGCCATTGATTTCCATGGTCAAGCACCGTCTTAACAATCTCTGGAGCACGACCGGCTTCAAATTGCTGCCCGACCCTAACCGTGCCGGATATTACAGCGAGATTGACATGATGGTGTGGGCGAAGAAATTCTATGGCGAAGAATTTGCAAAGTATCTTGAAGACAATTACCTGCCTCTTGACTTTGTGCTGAGACTTGCCACAGAAACCTCCATCGTGCTGCTCAACGGCGACGGTTTCGACGGACCCGCGTGGTCTGTGAGGGCTTCGCTGGCTAACCTTGACGATGACGCATACCTGAAGATAGGAACTGCGATACGCAAGATTCTTGACGAGTACTACGAACGATTCCTTGAATCGCGAAAAGGCTGATTGTGTGAGAAATCGTAACCGCTCCCGGTGTCTGCGTGACACCGGGGGCATTTTTTTCTATGATTTTTTTGCTGACGGATTTGCAATTGTTTTATAAAAGTGTTAACTTCGTAAACGAAGGAAACGAATTATGAAGGACGCATTTCTGACATACATGCAATGCGAGCTCAACAGTTCGGCAAACACCATAGCCGCGTATCGCAGAGACCTGGACCAGTGGATAGAATTCGCTACCGGAGGCGGCAGGCTTGAGTTTACGCCACAAAGCTACTCTGTGGGCGATTTGCGCAAATGGATTCTTTCAGTGGCAAGAAGCGGAGCCGGGCAAACCACGGTGAGGCGCAAGGTGCAGACACTGCGCGCCTTTTACCGCTACCTTCAGCGCTCGGGCGTTGTGTCGCAGAACCCCGCTTCGGAGCTGACACTGCCAAGGCTTGCCAAGCCGTTGCCGGTATTTGTGCGCCCCGAAGAGACAAATGCCGTTATTGACAGCCGCATCGACGAGGATGACTACGAGGCGGTGCGCGACAGGCTGATAGTGACGATGCTGTACACGACAGGGATGCGCTGCTCGGAGCTGACCGGTCTTCTTGATACCGCGGTAGACACCCGTGGCGGTGAACTAAAAGTGCTCGGCAAGCGTAATAAGGAAAGAATAATACCTTTCGGAGCAGAATTGGCACAGATGATAGACAGATACCGGCAAATGCGCAATGAACTCATAGCGGTGCGCGCGCCGGAGTTTTTTCTCCGGGTCACAGGCGAGCCGCTTTACAGAAAGCTGGTGTACAATGTGGTTCACGGAGCGCTCGGCGGCACAGCCCATGCAGCGCGGCTTAGCCCGCATGTGCTGCGCCATTCGTTTGCCACAGACATGCTCAACAACGGAGCCGGGCTTACAGCCGTGCAGCAGCTCCTCGGACACTCCTCTCTCTCCACAACACAGATTTATACCCACATCTCATATAGAGATCTTCAACAAAATTATCAACAGGCACACCCGCGTGCCACAAAAAAAGGAGGTTAATTATGGAAGTAAGAATTCAAGCCATCCATTTCGACATCGCCGAAAAACTGACAGCGTTCATCAACAAGAAAGCGGAGCGTATCCAGCGCCATTATCCGGATATTACCACAACAGAAGTCATCCTTAAGGTTGTAAAGCCGGAAACTTCTATGAACAAGGAGGCTGTGATAAAACTTGTGGTGCCTCAGCAGGAGGATATGGTTGCAACCAAAGTGGCCGACTCGTTTGAGGAAGCTGTAGACCTGTGCCTTGAAGCTCTTGAGCGCCAGCTTGAAAAGAAAAAGGCGAAAAAGTAAACCGGGTGCCGGCTGCTGAGCCGGACAGATAAAACAGACGGGACGCAAATCATAGAGATGCGTCCCGTTTTTTTATCCGGTAGTGTATGTCTGCCTATGATTTGGTGGCAGATGCTTCTTCCGGAAGCCTTTCAGCACTTCCGGCGGTCTGCGCATAGGATATCGGCGCGGCGGCAGCCTTGCGTTTGCGTTTTACCTTTATCTGGTCAAAGCCGCGTCCGTACACTCCGTTTACATTAGTCTGGGTGATGAAAGCCTCCTCGTCAATGCTTTTTATGATACGGTATATGGTCACGGCTTCTATGCGGCGACACATTACAAGGAGCATTTTCACTTCCTGCCGCGAATAGCAGCCCATGCCACTGAATGCGGTGCATCCGCGGTTTGCCTCTACATTGACCGCATTGGCAATCTCTTCCCATTTTTTAGAAAATATGGTGAACTGCACCGCCTGTCGGTCGCTGTTTATGACAAGGTCGCACATATAGCCGGTGAGCACGGTCACGAGCAGACCGTAGACAATCTCGCCGAGCGAGTAGCCGAGCACAAAGAATGCCGAGCCGACAATAAAGCAGTCGCATATCATCATGGTTCTGCCTACGGTTACATTGCTCACCTTGTTTATCATCGCCGCCACAATGTCGGTGCCGCCCGACGAGCCGTTGTGGATAAACACGGTGCCGATGCCGATGCCCATCAGAGCCGAGCCGAGTATCAGGTTGAGCAAATGGTCGTCGGGCAGTATGTTAAGGCTGCCGAACAGCGGCTGGAAGATGTAGATAAACACTGACAGCACTGTCATGCCAAACAAGGTGCGTATCACAAATGTGCGCGCCACAATGCGAAATGCTATTACCAGCAGAATGAAGTTTACCACATACATGGTTACTCCGACAGGAATAGCCCAGGGGAAAGATCCGTTTTCGACAAGGCGCTGGGTGCCGAAATACACTACGGACCCGAGACCCGCCATGCCGCCCATCACAACTTTCTGCGGCAGCACGAATGCGGTGAATCCGAACGCATAGAGCATAAGCCCTATCACAATGAAGAGGTAGTCTCTGGCAGACACCCAGAGTTTTGCTCGTGAAATTTGCATGACGATATTAAGGTTATGGTACGCTACTGTCGCAGCCTCGTTTTTTTCGCGGGCAAAGTTAAATCAATGCCGCGTTGTTTCAAAAAAAATCTCGACGATTTTTTCAACACCGCGCGCTCTGCTTGCACAGGTGGCGGTTTAAGCGTAAATTTGTGCGACCAACAACCAACAAATTAAGATATAGCAAATGAAAGGCTTGACAAGGATTATTGCAGCGGTGGCGGTGACATTGCTGCCACTCGTGGCTGACGCGCAGTTTGTTGACTACGGCGCGCCGTCACGGTTTGTTGAAACGGATGTGCATATTCTCGGAGGCACCACCGGCATTATACAGAACTACGGCAGCGCTTTCAGCGAGATAACAGAGATGAACTCATCGTCGGGCGCGGGCTACGGTGTGGGCGCTGGCGCGGTGTTCGGGCTGCGCGGCTGGCTCGGGCTGGGCACGGAGCTTAATTTTGTAGTGGGTCACAACAAGCTGAACATGGCGGTGGGAAACAATATCACTTCCGTGAGCAATATATTCATACGCAACCGCTATGTCTATACCAATATTCCGGTGTATATGTCCTTCAGGTTCAACATTCTTACGGGGCTGAGGTGGAATATTGACGCGGGTCTGTATTACAGCTACGGCATTGCCGGCAGTCAGAAACAGACCATATACAACTCCTCTGTCAACGAGCTCGGGCAACTTGTGCCGCGTGTGGAGACAAGCCGTCCGGGGTACTTCAATGACTCAAACACATTTATAAACTCGTTCCGGCGCAGTGACATCGGTCTGCATCTCGCCACATCGCTGCTGTTTGGCAGACATGTGACACTTGGCGTGCGCAGCCAGATAGGTTTCAAGAACATATCTTTCAACGACGGCATCAGAAATCCGCGCATCCACAATATTAATCTGCTGGCAATGGTGGGCTACAAGTTCTGACTCTCAGACCTGTCGTCCTGTCCGGTCGGCAATCTGGGTGTCCTTGAACCCGATGAAGTACAAAATGCCGTCCAGCCCTATGGTAGACAGCGCCTGGTCGGCAGTGGCTTTCACCTTGGGCTTTGCGTGAAACGCTATGCCGAGTCCGGCAGTGGCGAGCATCGGAAGGTCGTTGGCACCGTCTCCAACCGCTATGGTCTGCTGTATGTTCACGTTCTCGACCTGAGCGAGCAGTCTCAGCAGCTCAGCCTTGCGTCTGCCGTCGACAATATCGCCCACATGTCGCCCTGTCAGCTTGCCGTCTACAATCTCGAGCTCGTTGGCATACACATAGTCGAATCCGAATTTTTGTTTGAGGTAGTTGCCGAAATAGGTGAATCCGCCTGAGAGTATTGCGGTTTTGTAGCCGGTGCGTTTGAGCGCAGTCATCATCCTGTCAACCCCCTCGGTTATTGGCAGATTACGCGCTATGTCCTCAAGAACACTCTCGTCAAGCCCTTTGAGTAGGGCGAGGCGGCGGGTGAAGCTTTCGCGGAAATCAATTTCGCCGCGCATGGCACTTTCGGTAATCTTCCTGACCTCTTCACCGACACTTGCGCGGTCGGCGAGTTCGTCAATGACTTCTGTGCCGATAAGAGTGGAGTCCATGTCGAAGCACACAAGACGCCTGCTGCGGCGGTACATGGAGTCTTCCTGAAGTGATATGTCCACCTGCCTGTCGTTGGCTATCTGCATGAATCTTTTCTGCATGGCGGTCTGGTCCTTCAGAAATCCGCGCACACTGACCTGTACGCACGATTTGCTCAGCGGGTCATCGCCGTGAAGCGGCATACGCCCGGTGAGTCTTTTTATGCCGTCTATGTTCAGCCCTTGTTCGGCAACGGCGTTGCTCACTTCGGCAATGGCTTTGGCGGTGAGGCGTCTGCCCAGTATGGTTATAATCCAGCGGTCCTTGCCCTGCATGTCGACCCACCGGGTGTACTCCTGTTCGGATACCGGACTGAAGCGTATGTTCACCCCCAGTTCGTATGATTTGAAAAGGAGGTCTTTCATGAGGTCGCCGCTCACGGCGCTGTCGGTTTTTATAAGTATGCCGAGCGCGAGGGTGTGGTGGATGTCTGCCTGCCCTATGTCGAGAATAGTGGCGTTGTAGCGGGCGAGGATTTCAGAAAGAACGGCGGTGACTCCCGGACGGTCGTTGCCGGTTATGTTGAGCAAAATGAGTTCAAACTGTTTGTTTTCAGTGTCGGTCATGGTAAAGTGTCGTTACTATTATGTTTTATGGCAATGGAAAGCGATGAGTCCGTTTTCCGGTGATTTTTCAATTTTGCCTACAGGCAGGGATTCTTTTTCGGCGGCAGCTCTCAGTTGGGGTTCGAAGATTTTTGCTACAGACCCTACAAAGCCTGCCTTGAGGTGCCGGGGAGGGGACAGAGTGCGGATGTTTCGGGCAATGAATGCCTGAAAACGCTCTACAACGAGGTGGTCTACTTCCGGTCGGTGTATGTTGTCGGCAGCCCAGTGTGTCAGCGATGCCAGAAACCTGTTAGGCTCCGGACAGAGGTACACCTTATTTATAATTATGTCGGCGGTGAGCTGTTGCGAGTCGAGAAAGTCTGACACAAGTTCGCTGTTCCACCGGCGTTTAAGCACATGGTTTACCAGCGCTTTTCCAATGTCGGCTCCACTGCCTTCGTCGCCCAGTATAAAGCCGAGTGGCGGAGTGGAGCGCACCAGACCATGTTTCGGCGAGTAGATTGCGCAGTTAGACCCTGTGCCGAGAATGCAGGCTATGCCGCTGTCAGTGCCGCACACCGCGCGCGCCGCTCCGAGCACATCTGACGCTGCGGTCACCGCCGCGTTGCGCCAGAGCTTTTGCGCTGCGGCGCGCAATGCGTTTTCTTCTCTTTCTGAGCGGCATCCTGCGGCATAAATCCATACTTGTTCAAACATCATTGATTCAAGCCCCTGCGGCACTCTGTCGGCAAAAGTCGATTCTATTTCCGGCGTGTCAAGCAGGGCGGGGTTGAACCCCGGAGAGTCAAACGCCCTCCGGATGCCCGGACCTATCACTGTCCACCTGCATTTTGTACTGCCGCAATCAACTATCATGTCCATGACAGCAAATGTAATAAATAAGACTGATGCAGTCAAGTGGCATTGGCTTTTTAATTCAGAAAAAACAGCGGGTAGCGAACTATTTTTACAGCTGGCGCGTTGATAAGTAAGTTTTCGACTTGTTTTTTTTATGAAAGGGATTAAAGTTTTATTACTGCTGCTTGCTGCGACAGCTGCCCCCGCGGGCGTCGGAGCCCGCGGGGTGGCGTCAGTGGTCGATTCGCTGAGCCGCGTCACTGATGTGACGGTTCCGGTGCGGTTTACCGTGTCTATGCCGCAGCTTACAGAGGATGTGGTATATAATATAGGTGTGACATGCCGTAGCGATGCCGATACGCTGCTCTTTCCATGCTCATACCTCATTGACTGGAGTATAGACGGGCGTACACCGTCGGTTACCGGCTTTGCGGCGTATTTTTCCGGCAACCATTACCGTTTTTCCGGCGACAAGCTGCAGGAGTATCACGCGGTGTCGGATTCCGTGCCGTTTATGCCGCGTAAGTTCGGCGCCACTTCGTCGGACGGAGTGCAGCAGTCGGCTCAGTTTGTCAATATCCTTCCGGTGTCGATAGCGGAGTCGCTTCGTAAAATGATGTCAGATTCATGCTACGAAGTGACCTTTGTAGGAGATACTGTTGTAGCCGGCGAGCCGGCGGCGGTTGTCAGGTCTGTGATGAGGGTAGGGGGACAGACCGCTATGGAAAGCGAGTATGTTCTTGACCCGCAGAGCTATTTCCCTCGCAAGGTTCATTTTGAAAACAGCCCCGGCTCGGTGAGCGAGCAGACAGCCGATGTAGAGTTCGGCTCGCCTCAGCCCGCCGAAACGGTCATAACGGAGCCGGCGCTGATAGAGCGTTATCCCGATGTGTTTGCCCGCATGCGTCGCAGCAGTTTCACTTTGGAAAATCTTGTAGGTCGTCCGCTGCCGGGTTTCAATGCCCCGACTCCCACTGCCGAGCGTTACAGCCGCCGTACCGGCGACCGCTTTGCCGCGCCGACTGTCATGGCGATAATAGACCCTGCCGCCTCTTTTGCCGCCGATGCAGTCAAAGCCTTGCGTTCGGCGATTGCAGAGGCGCCGGTGTCAGCAGACTTGCTTCTGGTGTTTACCTCCACCAATTCCGACCTCATAGAAAGTGTTGCCGGGGTACCGGCGGTGGGTGAGACAATATTGCAGAGCGCCCGCGGCGTGGCGCGCGACATGGGGGCTGCCCAGCTGCCGTCTGTACTTCTTGTGAATGCCGATTCGACTGTGGCAGATGTTATTGTGGGCTACAACAATAATCTTTCATCTGTTGTTATACAGAAAATGGCTCTTATGAACCGTTGACAATAACAATTATCAATAGACTTTTATGGAAACAATTTATTTCAAGGATGCACCCATGCAGGTTTACGGCTTTTTGCCGTCGGTAGGGGAGGCAGCGCCCGGCTTTCAGCTTGCAGGGGTGGATTTGAACACTGTCACACTCGATTCATTTCCCGGCAAAAAGATTGTTCTTAATATATTCCCGAGTCTTGACACCGATGTGTGCGCCATGTCGGTGCGCCGCTTCAACACCGAGGCTGCTTCGCTCAGCGACACCGCAGTTGTGTGCGTGAGCATGGATTTGCCATTTGCCATGAAGAGGTTCTGTACAGCAAACGGCATAGAGGGTGTTACAATGGCATCGGCATTTCGCTCGCCGGCGTTCTCTCAGAAGTACGGGGTTCAGATAGTGGACGGCCCGCTTGCCGGACTTTTGGCTCGCGCGGTGATAATTATTGACAAAGACCGCAAGGTTGTGTACCGTGAGCTTGTGGGTCAGATTACCGATGAGCCTGACTACAAAACCGCCCTGGCAGTGCTGAAAGGCGAAATATAAGAGTATGTTTACTTTTAACTTTATGAAATCTTTAGATGTCTTTCAGGTCTGTTTGAAGATTTCGTTCAGTCATTATGGAACCCCATAACACCTTCTCTCAATCTCCAAACATACTCTGAAATCCACTCTAAATCTAAACATAAGCCAAAAGTAAACATACTCTAAATAGAACCGGATATTTTTTTTGAAATTTAAAACGCTGATATATAACTCATTCCCGCCAAACGAAAAAAATAATTGCAAAAACGTTTGGTGGGAATGAAAATTATGTCTACCTTTGCATCGCAAACGAAAAAACAACGGTTGCCCACTGCGAAAATAGCTCAGTTGGTAGAGCACGACCTTGCCAAGGTCGGGGTCGCGGGT